>ERZ773269.2126-NODE-2126-length-16089-cov-4.946988_pt1 | contig 16089 bp, 8 predicted proteins | sample MGYA00511958_ERZ773269 | MGnify/ENA primary metagenome ERZ773269 (study PRJEB29015, sample SAMEA2737761) | human gut metagenome | biome: human gut; feature: human-associated habitat; material: faeces | place: China | collected 2012 ... | reverse complement strand
CTATATAATTAAGCCCTTTCAGGGCACTCCGCAAAATTATCATTTAGCTCATTTCTGCACGGTTATGAATCAAATTTTGGTGCAGTTGCCCTGTATTTTATCTGATAAGTCTAAATATCAATCTAGTTTTTTTATAACTTCGCAGCGCGAAGATCAAGAATTAGAATTAAAATGAATCAGACAGCACAATCATGGTGGTTTATCTTTTACAAAGACCAACTGCTTCTTGAGAAAAAAGAGGATGGTATATATGCCATCCCGTGTGGAGAAAGCTCTCCTATTGTTATTAAAGAAAAAACAACCGTACACAATATCACTACACTGGAAGAGAGAAACTGCAAGGCTTTCTCCCTCTCCTCTCCCATTGAAGAATCGGAGCAATGGATCATGATAGGGCTTCGTGCCTCCTATGAATATCTTCCTTTGTCTCATTATCAGACAGCAGGAAAAGCACATGAGATTCTGCATTGGGATAGAAACAGCCGCTTTTGTTCCGCCTGCGGCACGCCTATGGAACAGAAAGAATCTATCATGAAGCGTTGTCCGAAATGTGACCGGGAGGTATATCCTTCCATTTCCACAGCGATTCTTGTATTAGTGAGAAAAAAAGATTCACTACTCTTAGTGCACGCCCGCAATTTTAAAGGAACATTCAACAGTCTCGTTGCCGGATTTCTGGAAACCGGAGAAACGCTAGAAGAATGTGTAGCACGTGAAGTGAAAGAAGAAACCGGACTGGATGTAAAGAATATCACTTATTTCGGTAATCAGCCCTGGCCTTATCCCAGCGGACTAATGGTCGGCTTTATTGCTGATTATGCCGGAGGGGAAATCAACCTCCAAGATGAAGAATTGAGTTCGGGAGACTTTTATACAAGAGACAATTTACCCGAACTTCCCAGAAAACTTAGTCTTGCCCGAAAGATGATTGATTGGTGGATAGAGCATCCAAATGAATAAATCAAACATGGAAAATATCATCAAAGGAATCCGTCAGTATGTTCCCGAAGCCTGCTTAGAGATGGGTAAAATGAACATTTACTAAAAACAATCATAAATTAGCCCCATGGAATTATCAACAAAAACACCCCGAATTGAAGTAGTAGATGCTCTTAGAGGATTTGCTGTAATGGCCATCCTTCTGGTTCATAACCTGGAGCATTTCATTTTCCCCGTATATCCGGAAAGTTCTCCTGAATGGCTCACCATTTTGGATGCCGGAGTATTTAATGCGACATTTTCACTGCTTGCCGGAAAGTCTTATGCCATATTCGCTCTGCTTTTCGGATTCACTTTCTATATCCAGTCGCACAACCAGCAGTTGAAAGGAAAGGACTTTGGTTACCGCTTTTTATGGAGAATGATATTGCTGGCAGGATTCGCTACTTTGAATGCTGCTTTCTTCCCGGCAGGAGATGTCCTGCTTCTGTTTGTTGTAGTCAGTCTTGTACTATTTATCGTACGTAAATGGAGTGACAAAGCGATTCTAATCACCGCCATCTTGTTTTCACTGCAACCGATTGAATGGTTTCATTATATAATGAGCCTTTTCAATCCTGCCTATACCCTACCCGATTTGAATGTCGGAGCCATGTATGCTGAAGTAGCAGAATACACCAAAGCCGGAAACTTTTGGGATTTTCTGATAGGCAATGTTACTTTAGGACAGAAAGCAAGCTTGTTTTGGGCTATCGGTGCCGGACGTTTCTTGCAGACTGCCGGACTTTTCCTGTTTGGCTTATATATCGGACGCAAAGAATTGTTCGTAACTACCGAATCTCATTTGAAGTTCTGGATGAAAGCACTTATTATTGCAGCTATCAGTTTCGCGCCACTGTATTCTCTGAAAGAACAGATCATGCAAAGTGACAGCAGTTTAATTCAGCAAACGGTAGGTACTGCCTTTGATATGTGGCAGAAATTTGCATTTACGATTGTACTTGTTGCTTCTTTCGTGTTGCTTTATCAGAAGGATCAGTTCAAGAAAACTGTATCTAATCTGCGATTCTACGGAAAAATGAGTTTGACCAATTATATTTCTCAATCTATTTTGGGAGCCATTATCTATTTCCCATTCGGATTCTATCTTGCTCCTTACTGTGGATATACTCTTAGCCTGATTATCGGTATTATTCTTTTCCTGGCGCAGGTTCGGTTCTGCAAATGGTGGCTGTCTAAACATAAACAAGGACCATTGGAAACAATATGGCATAAATGGACTTGGATAGGCACGAAGAAATAACAGAAAAAAAGAAATAGCACTGACTGAAAAATAGACTAAAAAAGCAGGCCACGAAATACACATAACTACAAACGAACAACTTACGAATATGAAACTGAACGTATCACTCTAAAGCATCAACAAAACATGTGTATCCGCAGCCTGCGGGTTGAAATTGAGATGATGTCAATACAACAAGATTCTCGCAAGAAGGATTAGCAAGTGGACTTAAAGAATGCAAAGGAAATGAAAGAACTGTGCCAAGTTGGGGAAAAAGCCCGAAAATAGGCAGAATCAGGGCTATGTATAGAGAAAAAGAAGCGCCTCCATAATCTTCGAAAAGACCATGGAGGCGCTATTTATTTATCTTTCGTTATCTATATCTGAAATTTCAGAAGAAACAAAATCAGATACCCAATGATTTCTTCACTGCTTCAATCTTTTCCATTGCAGCAGATTCGGCAGAAGCATAACAATTGCGGCAACCCATTTCACCCTGAACTTCCATATAGAACTTAATCTTCGGTTCTGTACCTGAAGGACGAACAGAAACTTTGCTACCGTCTTCAGTGAAATATTGAAGTACGTTAGATGGTTCCGGCATATCGATTGCAGTTACGTTACCTTTATCATCTGTCTGTTTCAGTGTCTTATAATCTTTGCTCAAGATCACTTTAGAGCCACCCAATTCTTTCGGAGGATTGGCACGGAAGTTCTCCATCATCGCTTTGATTTCTTCTGCACCGCTCTTACCCGGTTTCACTACGTTTACAGTAAACTCTTTAGAGAATCCGTATTCTACGTAGATATCCAGCAACAACTGATACAAGGATTTACCATTATCTTTTGCCCATGCAGCAACTTCAGCAATCAAACAGCAAGCTGATACGGCATCTTTATCGCGAACGAAATCTTCGGCAAGGAATCCGTAGCTTTCTTCACCACCACCGATATATTTCTGTTTGCCTTCACGCAGACGGATTTCACGGGCAATCCATTTAAATCCGGTGTAGCAGTCAAGCATTTCGATATTGTTCTTATCTGCGATTTTCTTGATTAGTTCAGTTGTAACGATTGTCTTCACGCAGAACTCGCCACCTTTAATCTTACCCAGTTGTTTGTACTGTGTCAGAATATAATAAAGGTACATCATACAAGTCTGATTACCATTAATCAGTACCCATTCGCCTTTATCATCCTTGCAAGCAATACCCACACGGTCAGCATCCGGGTCGGAAGCCATTACGAGGTCAGCGTCAATTTCTTTGGCAAGGTTTACAGCCATAGAAAGAGCTTCCGCGTTTTCCGGGTTCGGAGATACGACAGTCGGGAAGTTACCGTCCTTAATCATCTGTTCGGGCACAGTAAATACGTTTTCGAATCCCCACATTTTCAATGCACGAGGAATCAACATCATACCTGTACCGTGGATCGGAGTATAGACAATCTTCATATCTTTGTGACGGGCAATAGCTGCCGGATCAATAGAAACAGTTTTCACCATATCCAGATAAATCTTATCGATGTCTTCACCGATAATCTGAATCAAATCCGGATTTCCCTGGAATTTAATATCGGCAGCAGAAGCAATTGCATTCACTTCGTCGATGATACCTTTATCGTGTGGAGCCAATACCTGTGCACCATCGTCCCAATATGCCTTGTAACCGTTGTATTCCTTCGGATTGTGAGAAGCAGTCAGAATGATACCGCTCTGGCAACCGAGGTGACGGATGGCGAAAGACATTTCCGGTGTCGGACGCATGTCGTCAAACAGATATACTTTGATACCATTGGCAGAGAAAATATTAGCAGAAGTCTCCGCAAACAAACGGCTGTTGTTGCGGCAATCGTGACCTACTACTACAGAAATCTGCGGCAGGTCTTTGAAGTTCTTTTTCAGATAGTTGGAAAGTCCTTGAGTGGCAGCACCTACCGTATAGATATTCATACGATTGCTACCTACCCCCATAATACCACGCAGACCACCAGTACCAAATTCAAGATCTTTGTAGAAAGCTTCAATTAGTTCGGTTTTATCATCGTTTTCCAACATACGTTTCACTTCAGCCTGGGTTTCAGCATCATAAGCCGGGGTTAGCCATTTTTCGGCTTTTTCAGTGACCTGTTTAATAAGTTCCTGATTTTCCATTTCGATTGTTATTTATTGGTTAATGAATTATTTATTATCAATTTCTTGAGCACACAAATGTAAAATAATAAGTTTATAATTCCTAGTTATTTAATGAAGAATTAAGAATGAAAAATGAAGAATCGCATTATAAGACATATTTGCAAAGCATAATTCTTCATTTTTCATTCTTAATTCTTCATTTTACCAAATATCTGTCACCAGTCTGCTTGACATATTCCTGCAAGAATTCTTTCGGATATCCGGGACGCATCACTCCGGCAGGTTGTCCGATAGAATTACGCTCAAACTTACCGTCTTTAACACGTTTCACCACTCCATCATTGTACTTCACAATCAAGAATGTACCCAATTGTTTCCAAGTATCGAAAGTGCTCTGTGCGGTCATATTTGTATAGTTTGTCAGAAAGTCAACCGCTGCGTTCTTATCTTTTGCCAGCAGTTTGGCAGCCATTTCTTCAATGCCTTCCTGTGCATTGTTGAAAGTAGTTTCCATTTCTTTCTGCGCTTCCCGTACATCACCGATCATCAAATCATAACGCGGATAGACCATATTAGATACCCAGTTGAAAATCCAGAAAGCAGAATTCCAGGAAAAAGTAATATAATCGGCCCCATCTACACGGGTATAACATACCGGCACTTTAGTAGCACAACAATAAACCGGAGTAAATACAGCCATGTTCGCATCATCCACGCCAAACCAAAGTACACCGCCTATCGGGTCCGGCTTATGAGCCCGCATTTGTGCAACAAATACAAACCCGCTTTGTTGAGTGGAAATCGGACGTTCGTTGAAATATTCCTGGCCGTCTACTTTGAAGTTCAGAGGAGAAAGACGATAAGGTGTCTTATAAGGTCCGGCTCCGAAATCATTGGAGATGTCAAGAGGCGTTCCTTCATAATGGTCGCGCATCATATCTTTCACATCTTGCACGGATAACTTATGTTTTGGTTTCACAAAAAGAGGCATCGGCGTATTGGTCTTTCCCTCAATGTAAGGAAGATAATCTTTTCCGTTATCTGTGAACTTATTAAAATAGCTCCACACGCGAGCCTCACAAAAACGGCGGGCACCGAAATCAAGAGGCGCATAAGCTAATGAAAAGCTAAAGTCTTTGTTTACTCCATTAAAATATCCCTTCTCACGGGCAAAAGAAACGACATCCGGAGAGTACATGCAGTTTTCCTTGTCGTTCATATCAAACTGGTGGATACGTGACTGGTTGGCATGGGCCGAAATACAATCATCGGGCACACGTACAGCTACCCAAACTGCTCCACGGATGCCGGGACCTTTACCAATCATTTCCATAATCCATATTTCGTTCGGATCGGCAATAGTAAAGGATTCTCCTTCGCTATAATAGCCGTATTGCTGCACTAAGTCGGTCATGATCTTAATTGCTTCACGGGCAGTGCGCGAACGCTGCAAACCGATATAAATCAGACTTCCGTAATCGATAATCCCTGTAGAATCGGCCAATTCCGGACGTCCGCCGAAAGTTGTCTCACCAATGGTAACCTGATATTCATTCATATTACCGACTACATTGTAAGTCTGGCGTGCCTGCTCTATTTCTCCCAGATACTTGCCGGTATCCCATTCATAAACTTTCAGCATCGTCCCTTTTGGATAGGTAGCAGCCGGATAATGATAAAGTTCTCCGAATAAGCCATACGAGTCGGCAGAATAGGAAACAATCGTCGAGCCATCGGCAGATGCATTTTTTCCGACAATCAGGTTGGTGCAGGCGAAGGTATTCGCCACAGCCGCCATCAATACGGCGGCACAAAGAATAATTCTTCTCTTCATAATAAATATATGATTCACTTTTAATAATTTACCAAACAAAGCTTTCACGGGCTACTGTTTCATTCCCACAGTAATCGGTCACTGTAAATTCAACAGTATGCTTGCCTCCTTTCTTTACGCGTTTGGGATCCAACGTACATTCCCAGTATGATTTCACAATATTGGGACGTCCGAAAAGCGCATACTTTCCGTCAATCGTTCCACGATAGGAAGCAATTCCCGCGCCCTGATCTTTCAAACGATAGACAATCTTTCCGTTTCTTCCCCACTGATTCTTGTTGACAGGGATAATCTCCGGCGGGATGGTATCGATGGCAACAGTGTAAGTTCCCAACTCCCGGATAGATGCTTTCATGTATCCGTCTTCATACTTTCCGCCTACGCTGTACTTTCCTCCTTTGGGAGTTATGCGGGCCACATAATATTTCGTCGTATCGGCAATTGGTTTTCTACGCAACCCGATACACAACTCACAAGCTGCGTGCAGCGGAACCGTCTTATCATTCAGCTGATAAGTAAAAGCAACGGCACCACTATCCGCCTTCACCTGATAATTGAGGGGAACATCATCATACAACATTCCTTTCGGAACAACCAAGTTCAATCCCGGTTCTTGCAGATAATTAGTCTTATTCCAGGTAAAATAATATTTCTCCCGATGATTCAACGGTTCAATCGGTTGCTTCCGACCCCGTACGGTGAAACTATATTTGGAAGTGTTTCCGAAAGCATCTTTTAATGTATATAAGAACTGATAGTCCCGTTCCTCATCAATCGTCACCAAGCCACGGTTATCATTCGATGCTTTTAGCAGACGCAAAGTGTTGCCCGGATCAATGAATGATTTCATATATTGCCCATAAGTCCAGGAATTAATCATCCGGTTCTCTTCCTGCGAGAAGCGATCTACGGTGCTACGAAATATTTCATTTCCATCTACCGTAAGCACAACCGAATAAACTCCATAATGGTTATTCACTCCATCCATGTAATCGTATGCTTTGATCCCCACACCTATCACTCCCCATGCTTCCACCGGACGCTCACTATTGGGAAGAATGGTTTTATTCTCTTGCTTTCCATCCACTACTCCTTTACCCAGTTGTGGAAAAAATAGGATACCATCCGCTTTCGGAGCACGCGTATCTTTTATTTTCGATTGAAAGAAAGGCATAGGATCAATATAATCTCCCGATTCCGTTTCAAATACATCCAGGTGAAGATGCGGACCGAACGAATATCCGGTATTTCCGCTCCATGCAATCTGCTGGCCTCCTTTCACCGGATATTCTCCCGGTTCGGGAACAATCTCTACTTCCCAGCTTTCTTCTTCATATTGAAGTTTCTCCACTCTTTCGGCAATGGGAGAAACAAAACCACTCAAATGGCGGTTGATCGTTGAATAGCCATTGTGATAACAGACATCAAGTACATATCCCGAACCATTCGTGACGCGAATACGCGAAATATAGCCATCAGCGAGAGCACGAACGGGTTTACCGATAACTCCGCCTGTCTTAAAATCCAGTCCGCCGTGGAAGTGATTGGAGCGGATTTCTCCAAAGTTCCCACTCAATGTAAGAGGAAAGTCAAAAGGAGGTACAAAGGTTACTTGCTTCTTCTCTTGTCCATACCCTCCGATGCAGCAAGCCAGCATCAAAGCAGTGATATATCGTCTCATCATTCCGTTCACTTTTTTACTCCCGCAAATGTACACTATTCCCACTAAACTATGAAATATCCGAGGAGAATGATGACCGTAGATACTAGTTAATATTTCTTTTTAATGTTATATTCATTGCAAATTAGTAGTCATTATGTTATTTATATTAGTACTTTTGTAGCCGTTTTTTAATTATAATTAAAAGTTAGAAACTCAATGAGAATGTATGTAAAAGTAATGGCAGCGGTCATTGCATGTATATTGCTGAGTGGAGAAGCGCTCTCAGCATTTGCAACTACCCCCGCTACAGAAAATCTGAGTTGGTTTAAAAAGAAAAAGAAAAAACCAGAAGAGAAAGAAGAGAAGAGTAAAAGCGACTACGAGAAATTAGTGGAAGACAGTAAAACGACCAAAGGGATGTTTGCTGTACATCAAAAGAAGAATGATTATTATTTTGAAATTCCCACCTCACTTTTGGGACGTGACTTATTAGTTGTCAATAAGCTGCAACGAGTTCCTGCCGAACTTAATGATGCGGGCGTAAACCGCGGAGTAAACTATGAGAATCAGATGGTTTGCATGGAATGGGACAAAGCGACGGGCAAACTAATGTTACGCCAACAACGTCCATTACCTCTGGCCCCCCAAACGGATGCTATCTTCCGTTCGGTAAAGGATAATTTTATCTCTCCGCTGATTGCCGCATTCAAGATCGAAGCAGTCAATGCAGATTCTACGGCATTAGTAATCAAGGTGAATGATATTTATGATGGTACGGAAACCAGTATCAATAACGTATTTACCAATATTAATCTGGGTACTTCGGCTATCAAGAATTTATCACGTATTCTATCCATCAAATCCTTTTCAAACAATGTCGTGGCAACTTCCGAGTTGACTACCCGGGTAACGGAAGGTACTACCACTGTTTATGTAACGGTGGAAGTTAGTTCTTCTATTCTCTTATTGCCCGAGAAGCCGATGATGGGACGATTCGACAATCAGAAGGTCGGTTATTTCACGAATCCGTTATTAAGTTTCAGTGATGCGCAGCAGCGTACGGATAAGACACAGTATATCACCCGCTGGCGTATGGAACCCAAACCGGAAGATCGGGAGGCTTATCTGAAAGGTCAGATGGTGGAACCTGCCAAACCGATTGTCTTCTACATTGATAATTCAACTCCTTACCAATGGCGTTCGTACATTAAGAAAGGTATCGAGGACTGGCAGATTGCCTTTGAAAAGGCTGGTTTCAAGAATGCGATTATCGCCAAAGAAATCACGGACAGTATGCATGTAGACATGGATGATGTCAACTACTCCGTACTGACTTATGCTGCTTCGGAAAAGAAAAATGCAATGGGACCTTCTCTGTTAGATCCCCGTTCCGGAGAAATCCTGGAAGCTGATATTATGTGGTGGCACAATGTGCTTTCTATGGTACGTGAATGGATTACTGTCCAGACCGGAACAGTGTGTCCGGAAGCACGTAATGTACAATTGCCTGATGCTTTGATGGGAGATGCCATTCGATTCGTCGCCTGTCATGAGGTAGGCCACTCTCTGGGACTCCGCCACAATATGATGGGTTCATGGGCTTTCCCGACAGATTCATTACGTTCCGAAGCATTCACTTCCAGAATGAACTCTACCGCTTCATCCATCATGGATTATGCACGATTCAATTATATCGCACAGCCTGGAGATGGCGTGAAAGTTCTTTCTCCGCATATCGGTCCATACGATATGTTTGCTATCGAATATGGTTATCGTTGGTACGGAAAGAATACTCCGGAAGAAGAAAAGGATATTTTATTCAATTTCTTGAGCAAACATACTGATCGGCTTTATAAATATAGTGAGGCACAGGACGTCCGCGATGCGGTAGATCCACGTGCACAAAACGAAGATTTAGGTGATGATCCGGTTCGCTCTTCTTTACTTGGCATTGAGAATCTGAAACGTATCGTTCCACAAATTCTTCAATGGACTACTACCGGTGAGAAGGGACAAACTTATGAAGAAGCATCTCGCCTCTACTACGCCGTAATCAACCAATGGAACAACTATTTATATCATGTCCTTGCCAATATTGGTGGCATCTACATTGAAAATACAATTGTAGGAGACGGCGTTAAAACTTATACATTCGTAGAGAAAGAGAAACAACAAGCTTCACTGAAATTTCTGATGGATGAAGTTTTGACATACCCTAAATGGCTGTTTGACACGGAAGTGGGGCAATATACTTATCTACTTCGCAATACTCCCATCGGAAAACAGGAAAATGCTCCTACACAAATCTTAAAGAACGCCCAAGCCTATATCCTTTGGGATTTACTTGGCAATACTCGTTTGATGCGTATGATAGAGAATGAATCTGTCAACGGAAAGAAAGCCTTTACAGTAGTGGAACTTATGGACGGACTTCATAAGAATATTTTCGGTGTTACCGAACGCGGTGGCATCCCTAACGTTATGGAACGTTCTTTGCAGAAAAACTTCCTTGATGCATTACTTACAGCCGCTGCAGAACCGGAAGCTGTTAAAATCAACAAGAAGATCGCCAACGAACATTTCTTGCTTGACCACGCTACTCCTTTCTGTAGCTGTTACGCTGCCGAACAACGTGCACTTCGTCAGGAAGACCGGATGGGTGCTCCACGTGTGCTCAATTTCTATGGCAGCCAGCTCAACCGTATTTCAGATGCTATCTCTGTGAAACGCGGTGAATTATTACGTATTAAGAAGTTGTTGCAGAACCGTCTCGGAACTTCCGATACTGCTGCACGCTATCATTATGAGGACATGATTCTGCGTATTAATACGGCTTTAGGAATCAAATAAAACCACTTATTACTTTAACTATCTACATTAATGAGAAAAAAATACTTGTGCATTCTTATATGCCTCTTTGCAAATGCGCTGGCCTTTGCCAGCGCTGCTAATCGTACAATCACCGGAGTCGTTATATCCGGTGAAGATAATGAACCTCTGATCGGCGCTTCCGTATATGTTAACGCAGATGACTTAAAAAAGGCCGGAGCATCACAGACTTCTCTAGGTACTATCACTGATATGGATGGTAAATTCTCCATTTCCATTCCGGAAAAGGTGACTAGGTTACATTGTAGTTATATAGGATTTGAAGAACAAGACATCGTTTTGCAAGCAGGAAAAGATACTTATCGTATTGTACTTCAAGCTTCTGCACACACATTGGGAGACGTCGTAGTAACCGGTTATCAAGAACTGGAACGTCGTAAACTGACTGCTGCCATTGCCAAAGTAGATGTTACAGATGGAATGGTAGGTGCTGCAAAAAGTATCGACCAGGCATTAGCGGGACAAATCGCCGGTGTGGCTGTAACGACAACTTCCGGTGCACCGGGAGCTCCAGCACGTATTCGTATTCGTGGTACTGCTTCACTGAATGGAACACAAGACCCGTTGTGGGTATTGGATGGAATACCTTTAGAGGGGACAGATATTCCTGACCTTGGAGACGAAGCTAATAACATTGTTGATATGAAACAATCATCCATTGCTGGAATAAGTCCGAATGATATTGAGAGTATCACTATTCTGAAAGACGCTGCCGCTACTGCCATATATGGTGCACGTGCAGCAAACGGAGTAATTATCGTGACAACAAAAAAAGGAAGAACAGGAAAGCCTATCATTAATTTCAACACTAGGTTAACTTACACTCCTAATTTAGATACTTCGAAATTAAACCTTTTAAATTCTGAAGAAAAAATTAATTTAGAATTAGAATTGATGAAAGAACCCAATGATGTTATTAATAATCTTCCAGCTTACTATCGTAAAGGAGGTGTAGCATCTGTCTTAAAACAATATGACTTATTCAAGGTATATCAACAACAAGGCTGGAATGGACTTCCCATTGAAGCACAAAATGCTATCAATCAATTAAAAAACATCAACACAGACTGGAATGATATTTTGTTTAGAGATGCTTTTACTCAAGAATATAATTTCAGTATCTCGGGAGGAAGTGAAAAAGTTACTTACTACAACTCGCTCGGCTATTCTAAAGAAGATGGTAACGTACCAGGAGTAAGTATGAGTCGTTTTAACCTGACCAGCAAAACTTCATATCAAATGAATCGTCTGTTAAAAATTGGTTTCTCTCTTTTTGCCAACAGACGAAAAAACACAAACTTTGTAACAGATTCGCATGGTTATTCAAACCCTATTTATTATGCACGTACAGCCAACCCATATCAAGAAAGTTACGATGCAGCAGGTAACTATATATATGACTATAATATTAATACAGATGATGAACCAAACCCCAATCAGGGCTTTAATATTTTTGAGGAACGAGCCAACACAAATAAGGAAACAGTAACAAGTGCAGTCAATGCAATGTTTAATGCAGACTTGCGTTTCAATGACCATTGGAAACTTACATCACAAGTCGGCTTACAATGGGAACAAGCTAACCAAGAACAATATATCGGAGGCAATACATTTACAATGCGCAACATGCGAGAGAATAGTAAATATGACAATGGTACAAAATATTTTATTCCCGAAGGAGGTATGCACAAAGTCAATAACGCCACGACATCGCAAATCACATGGAAAGTACAAGGAGAATGGAATCAATCTTTCAAAGATATCCATGAGGTTCAAATCATGGCAGGTTCCGAGATTCGAAAGAATTGGTATGATGCAATAGCCACCAATGCCTATGGATATGATCCTAAGACTCTCACAACAAAGCCAATTATCTTTAGAGACAAAGATGACGCCAAAAATTATCCATTACATACAAAAAGTTACACAGAAAATGCTTTTGCCTCATTTTATGCCAACGGTTCTTATACATTAATGAGACGTTACACATTAGGAGCAAGTGTTCGCATGGATGGTTCCGACCTTTTTGGTGTAGATAAGAAATATCGTTACCTACCAATTTATTCAGTTAGCGGTCTCTGGCGTATATCAGACGAACCATTTTTAAGAACAACGAAAAATTGGATGGATAATTTAGCATTACGACTATCTTATGGATTACAAGGAAATATAGACAAAAACACCTCTCCTTACCTTATTGGTGATTATAAAAACGAGACTATACTTAACAATGAGGAAACAAGTATCAGCATATCGGGAGCTCCTAATGACAAACTGCGTTGGGAAAAAACTGCTTCATACAACATTGGTGTCGATTTTTCTATACTAAAATCAGCTATAAACATGAGTGTGGACTACTATTACCGCAAAGGAACAGATCTTATTGGTATTAAAAACCTACCTCTAGAAAACGGCTTCGAAAGTATGACCATCAACTGGGCAAGTATGGAAAATAAAGGCGTAGAAATCAATCTGCAAACACGTAATATAACTACCCGTAATTTTTCTTGGTATACAACATTCAACTTTGCCTATAATTATAACAAAGTATTAAAAGACCTGACAGCTTCCAATAGTCTTACTCCTGGACTCGAAGGTTCTCCTGTCGGTGCTATCTTTGCAATCAAAAGCGAAGTCGATCCAGAAACCGGACGTATACTCATCTACCCGAAAGGAAGTAATGAAGCCGTTGATGTAGAAACATTGTTTGACATGAAAGATGAATGGGGTATTGGATATTACTCTTACAATGAAGATGCAGAGTTCCGACGTAATTTATATGAATATGCAGGTACTACTGACGCTCCTTATACTGGTGGTTTAATCAATACATTTAATTACCGTAATTGGGAACTAAGTTTTAATTTTGCTTACAATTTAGGAGCCTATGTCCGTACAAGTCCATCATATGATATAACCAGCTTCGACCCAGGACATAATGTAAATCGCGATATCTTGGACCGCTGGACACCGGAAAACCCAACTGGAAAATTACCAGCTCTTCTTAACCGTAACAATTATCCGGCAGACAACTATTTGTTTGATAACGTCAAAGAAGTCTACAGAAATCTTGATATATGGGTAAAGCGCCTTAGTTATGTACGCCTACAAAATATAAGACTGGCTTATACACTACCACAGGAATGGCTACATAAAATAAATATAAATGGAGCAACCGTTGCCCTAGAAGGGCGTAACTTGTTTGTCTTTGGTTCCAGTTATAAAAATTACATGGATCCGGAATCAATGTTCAACCGTTATTCCACTCCTGTAGCCAAATCAATGACATTCAACCTAAGCCTTAACTTTTAAAATTAAAGATATATGGATAAGATAAAAAAACTATATACAATTTTCATAATCAGCGGATGCTTGGTTCTTTCCTTGACATCATGTGATAGTTTTCTGGACATTCAGCCTGTAGGAAAAGTTATTCCTAATACTTTGGAAGAATATAGAGCACTTATAACTACAGCTTATGGGGTAGATTTGACAGATAGAGGCATGTGTGACATGCGTACTGAGGATATTTCTGTCAGCAAAGACGAATTTGATCAAAATAACTTCAAAGACATTGAAAGATGGGTTACAAGTAATCCATCCGGAACAGAGTTTGGCTGGAGCTATTACTACCAAAATATTTATTATGCCAATGCTATCATCAACAAGAAAAATGAGATAACAGAAGGGAGTGAAGCAGAAATTAATCAGTTAGTGGGAGAAGCATATTTTATGAGAGGGTATATGCACTTTCTGCTAGTCAACCTCTATGGACAACCATATACAAAAGAAGGAGCGCCAACTAGCAAAGCCATTCCATTAAAATTATCACTGGATTTGGAAGAGATGCCGACACGTAATACAGTAGAAGAAATCTATGCATCTATTCTTTCCGATATTGAAAATGCCCGGCAACTCATCAACCATAAAGAATGGGAAACCGGTTATAACTATCGCTTCAGCAAACTTGCTGTAGATGCATTTGAATCACGTGTACGACTTTATAAAGGTGAATGGCAAACGGCCTATAATGCAGCAGAACGTGTACTAGAACAGAAAAGCACATTGGAGGACTACAATAATAACAACAGCACCGACTTTCAGATGCCTAACACATATACTTCTGTAGAGTCTATCACAGCTTATGAGAATGTATATAGCCGTAACGGAATTAATGCTTCACTTGCCACCCCAACATTCGTTAAAATGTTCAAAGAAGGAGATCTTCGTACTGAAAGATATTTCGGTGATGCAGATGAGAAAAATGATGGCAACTACAAAATTATTAAAACCTATGAGACTTCACAATATAAATGTACTTTCCGTACTGCTGAACTCTATCTAAATGCTGCTGAAGCTCTTGCTCAACTAGACCAACTTCCAGAAGCTCGTGACTATCTGCTAAAACTAATGGAAAAGAGGTATACCTCTGCAGGATATACGCAGAAAAAAAACGAAGTAAATGCAATGAATCAGGCAGAACTTATTACCGAAATATTAAACGAACGGGCGCGTGAATTAGCTTTCGAAGGACATCGTTGGTTCGACCTACGCCGCACCACTCGCCCCGAACAAAGAAAAATAATAGATGGACAAACATTGATATTGTCACAAGATGACGAACGATATACACTGCGCATCCCTCAAAGTGCTATCGCAGCCAATCCTGATCTAATGAATTAATACACCACTTCAAAATACGATGTCCTATCCTAAAGGAGGTGTGTCGTAATGCACGATGCACCTCTTTTTTTGTTCATCACTATACAAATCTGTTCACTTTCTTTAAGCTGCGATCTTTTGAAGATTTCTTTGATTTATGTGTTCCCAGCATCTAAAAACAGCAGTTGTAAGCTTATAAAACAGTCTAATCAGCCAGTTCATACCTTCTTTTGTCAGTTTTGCACACATCTTTTTTATATTGAAGGCAATGGCTAGGAAGGCAAAGTCCATGAAGACCTTGTCCTTTCCAAAATGTCGGAAACGTTTGTAGTTCATATTGTTTTTAATTTGTCCGAACACGGCCTCCGGTTCTATGCATCTCTGCCCTCTGTGTTTCAGTCCTTTCTCAGAGCAGAGCAGTTCTTTGGCTCTCCGCTTGTATTGTCTAAGCCTATGATTCAGTTCTATCGTCCTGTTTCCTTTTGCTTTAAAACAGCGGCATCGCAGGGGACAGCCTTCACACCTGACAGCTCTGTACCGTGCATTTTCGCTGACATATCCGGATGCGGTTTTCACATTCCTGGTGCCTATCCTCCGCATCCTTTGCCCCATAGGGCAGATGCAGAAGTCATGTTCTTCATTGTAGTAGAAGTTTTCGGCCTTGAACGGGTCCGGTTTGAATCTCG
>ERZ773269.2124-NODE-2124-length-16100-cov-19.782736_pt1 | contig 16100 bp, 9 predicted proteins | sample MGYA00511958_ERZ773269 | MGnify/ENA primary metagenome ERZ773269 (study PRJEB29015, sample SAMEA2737761) | human gut metagenome | biome: human gut; feature: human-associated habitat; material: faeces | place: China | collected 2012 ... | reverse complement strand
AGAAGGCCGGGGTGTCTCTGAGCACCGTCTCGCTGGTGGTGAACGGCAACGGGTACGTGTCTGATGACATGCGCGAACGTGTGCGCAAAGCCATGCAACTGCTCAATTATGTGCCGAACGAGCTTGCCCGCAATCTGTATCATGATCGCACGAATCTGGTCGGCGTCATCGTGCCCACCATCCGCCACCCGTTCTTTGCGACGTTTACCGCACATCTGCAGCATGCGCTCGCCGCGCAAGGATTACGCACTATGTTGTGCTCTACCGCAGATGAGGCGGACGGCGAAATCCAGTATGTCGACATGTTGCGTCGGCACATGATGGACGGCATCGTCATGTGTGCGCACACTTCGCATCCCGGCGATTATTGGACGTCGATTCATCGCCCGATCGTCGCGTTCGACCGTGTGCTTGGAGACGGTATTTCGTCGATTGGATCCGACCACGAGCAGGGTGGGCGATTGATTGCGCAGATGCTGATCCGCAATGGTACCAAACATGTGGTGATGATTGGCGGTCCGCGAGATCAATTCTTCGATTTGGCTGCGCGCGGAGAAGTCGAGGAAGGACCGTTCGATTTGGGAAAGACCACGTTCCCGACGGTGCGCTATTACCTCACGTTGGAACAGGAATTGACCTCCGCAGGCGTGAAATACGAGTACGTTGAAGCTGGCGAAGTGATGGATTTTGCCGGCTATCATCGTGCGGTCAGCAATGCGCTCGACAAGGTGACGACCGACGGCGTCGATGCCGTGGTCAGTTCCGATATTGGCGCGTCGTTCTGCGTGCGCGAAGCGTTGAGCCGCGGAATTTCCATTCCTGACGAGCTGCAGATCGTTGCCTACGATGGTACGTATTTGACTGATTTGGCCGGCATGAAGCTGACCGCGGTCGCGCAGGATTTCTCGGCGATCGCACAGTCGGCGGCCGACCATATCGTGCAGGCGATTGCCAATGAGGAAGTGGCCGCGGCTAACGCTTCACGCAAGAACATCCCCAAGCCGTTCGAGCCGAACGTGCTTATTCCCATGACACTGGTGCCAGGCGATACCACGCGTTGATACTGTGCGTCTTCATGCGTGTGCCCGGTGTGGATCGCATCGATTTCAGCGGCGTCCACAACCGGCGAACGCCCGTCGATAGTCGTGCTCATCATCCGACTTGTGCACATGTGTCCGATTCTGCCGAATCGGACGTCTGAGTTCCGAAAAATGTGTTCTGTGTGTCCGATTCTGGAGAATCGGTCATGTGTGATGTGAATTGGGATGTTTGGATGTCCGTTTCTGCAGAATCATCTTTGCTCTGTACTCGTTGATTCGCAAATACGGCGCATGGCTCGTCATACCGGCCATGCTCGGCGGCGCGGCCTTCCTGGCGGACTCGGTGCTGACGCCGGCCGTGTCGATCTCGTCCGCCGTCGAAGGCCTGAAGACGCTGCCGGCGTTGGAGCATCTGTTCACCGAGAACAAGGATCTGACGATGATGATCACCGCGGTGATCATCGTGATCCTGTTCGCCGTGCAGTCGCGCGGCACCGAATCGATCGGCAAGGTCTTCGGCTCGGTGGTGATGGTCTGGTTCGCGTTCCTGGCGATCGTCGGCGTGGTAGCCATCGGCAACGACTGGTCCGTGCTCGCCGCACTCAACCCGTACTACGGCATCAAGTTCCTGTTCAGTCCGAATAACGCCACCGGTCTGGCGCTGATGGGCACCGTGTTCCTTTCGACCACCGGCGCCGAGGCGCTGTACTCGGATATGGGCCACGTGGGCCGCGGCAACATCTACTTCACCTGGCCGTTCATCAAGGTGGCGCTGGTGCTCAACTACTTCGGCCAGGGCGCGTGGATGCTGCGCAACCAGAACAACCCCGAACTGGCCGACGCCGAGGGGATCAACCCGTTCTTCCAGATGATGGATCCGAACGTGCGCTATGTGGCCGTCGTGCTGTCGGTCACCGCCGGCATCATCGCCTCCCAGGCGCTGATTACGGGCGCGTTCACCATGGTCTCCGAGGCCACCGGCCTCAACTGGATGCCGCATCTGCAGGTCTGTTACCCTGCCCGTACCCGCGGCCAGCTGTACATTCCGGTCGTCAACGTGGTGCTGTGCGTGGCCACGCTGGCCGTGCTGCTGCTGTTCCGCGATTCGGAACATATCTCGGCGGCCTACGGCTTGGCACTGACCATCACGATGATCACCACCACGATCCTGCTGGGCATCTACCTGTGGCACCGCAGCAACAAGTTCGGCGCCGTTGTGTTCACCATCGTGTTCCTGGTGATCCAGGTCCTGTTCTTCGCCGCCTCGATGGCCAAGTTCCTGCACGGCGGCTGGTTCACGCTGCTGCTCACGCTGGCGATCCTCATGATCATGTACACGTGGAACGAGGGCACCAAGCTGGAGCGCTCGCAGCGTCGGCACATGATGCCGAAGGACTTCCTCCCCGCGCTGGACAAGCTGCACGGCGATAGCCGCATCCACCGGTTCGCGGACAACATCGTCTACCTGACCAGCGATCCGGACCTGAAGCGTCTCGATACGGACACCTTCTTCTCGATCTTCGCCGACCACCCCAAGCGCGCCCGCGCATGGTGGGCGGTGGCCGTCGAGACCACCGACGAGCCGTTCACCCGTGAGTATTCGGTCGAGAGCTTCGGTACCGACTACCTGTTCCGTGTGCGCATCCGCCTCGGCTTCAAGGTCTCGCAGTCCATCCCGGCCTACCTGCATCAGATCATGCACGATCTGGAGAAGACCGGCGAGCTGCCGAACCAGCAGTCGATCTACCCGAAGCTTGACGCCGATCCCGGCATCGGCACCATCCGCTACGTGGTGATCCACAAGGCGCTGATGCCCGAGTCGAAGGTCTCCGGCCGTGGCGCCCTCTCGCTGCAGATCAAGTACGCGATCCGCCGCGTGGCCGGTTCCCCGGTCAAGTGGTTCGGCCTGGCGCCGTACAACCCGCTGGTCGAGGTGCAGCCGCTGTTCGTGTCCACGCGCCGCCCGCCGCGCCTGACCCGCGTGGCCAGCCAGGCGCCCAAGCGCGAGGGCTGAGCCGGCAGGCCGAACAGCCGGTGCGAGCCGGGTGGCCTAATGGCATGTCAGGGGGCCGCGAACCGTCATCGTACGGTTCGCGGCCTTTGCATATGCGAATGGTGCAGAGTGGGCGGTACTGCTTGTGAATGTAGCGGGTGGACGGGTGACGTGGTTGATGCCTTTTGCCGTATGTTCACGGTGGCTATGCGTCGGATGGGACTGTAATTCGACTTCTTGGGATCTTTTTTGCTGCAGTGGTGCGCCAAAAGGTCTCAGCCGTCTCTGCGCCACGCCTTCCGGCAGTCAGTACAAGGTTGTACTACACTGGTGGCTGTCACACGGATGTCCCCGGTCGCCCGCGCCTCCGCGGTACATCGTTGTATGGATACGTGTCACGTATGCAGAGTGCATGCAGATATGTAGAAAGGAATCCCATGCCCCAGCAGGACCATCTGACCGCACGTCTCGTCGTCGATGACGATTTTGAGGTCGCTCCGGTCAACAATCGTCTGTTCGGTTCGTTCGTCGAGCACCTTGGCCGTTGCGTGTACACCGGCATCTACGAGCCCGACCACCCGACCGCCGACGAGCACGGCTTCCGCAAGGACGTCATCGACCTGGTCAAGGAACTCGGCGCCACCGCCATCCGCTACCCGGGCGGCAACTTCGTGTCCGGCTACCGCTGGGAGGACGGCATCGGCCCCAAGCAGGAACGTCCCCGTCGACTCGATCTGGCCTGGCATTCCACCGAAACCAACGAATTCGGCCTGCACGAGATGGCCGAATGGCTTGAGGCCACCGGCGGCAACGAGCTGATGGAGGCCGTCAACCTGGGCACGCGCGGCCTGCAGGAGGCCCTGGACCTGCTGGAGTACGCGAACGTGCCCGGCGGCACCGAGCTGTCGGAACGTCGCCGCGCCAACGGCGCCGACAAGCCGTTCGATATCCGCATGTGGTGCCTGGGCAACGAGATGGACGGCCCGTGGCAGCTCGGCCACAAGTCCGCCGAGGACTACGGCATGCTCGCCGCCTCCGTGGCCGCCGGCATGCGCCAGATCGATCCGGACGTGGAACTGGTGGTGTGCGGCTCCTCCGCCCATGGCATGCCGACCTTCGGCAAGTGGGAGCAGACCGTTCTTGAGAAGACCTACGAGAACGTGAACTTCGTCTCCTGCCACGCCTACTACCAGCCGTTCTTCAAGGAGGACGGCACGCGCGACATGGCCAGCTTCCTGGCCTCCGGCGTGGATATGGACGGCTTCATCAAGGACGTGGCCGCCACCATCGACGCCACCAAGGCCCATCTGAAGAGCGCGCACGACGTGTACATCTCGTTCGATGAATGGAATGTCTGGTACCAGGGTGAGGAGCCGAGCAAGACCCCCGAGGGCATCGGCAACTGGCCGGTGGCCCCGCGTCTGCTGGAGGACATCTACACCGCCGCCGACGCCGTGGTGTTCGGCGATCTGATGATCACGCTGCTCAAGAACGCCGACCGCGTGCGCGCCGCCAGCCTGGCGCAGCTGGTCAATGTCATCGCCCCGATCATGACGGAGCCGGGCGGCCCGGCCTGGCGCCAGACCACGTTCCACCCGTTCTCCGTGACCGCGCGCCTGGCCAAGGGCGGCACCGTGCTGGAGCCGAAGCTGTCCGCCGGCACCGTGGATACGCCGCGCTATGGCGAGGTCGACGGCGTGAACGCCGTGGCCGTGCGCTGCGCCGACGGCTCGCTCGCCGTGTTTGCGGTGAACCGTTCGCTCGAGGCGACCGCCGAGTTCGAGATCAGGCTGCAGGACGGCGCGCAGCCGGCATCCGTCGAGGCGCAGACGCTGCACGACGACGATCTGTTCGCCGCGAATACGCTCTACGACCAGAACCGTGTGACCCCGCACGCCAACGGGTCGGCCATGTACGATGCCGAGTCCGGCGTGGTCCGCGTCTCCCTGCCGCCGGTGAGTTGGACCGCCCTGCACATCAAGTGACGCGATGGGCCGCGCGGTCCGTTCCGGAGAAGGACGGATCGCACGGCCCTTGCTTCCCGGGCCGGGCGGAAGGGACCGGACCGGCCGGGGAAAACGCGTTATGCTGGAATCAGACGGGCGTTCCGCCTGAACCGTGCGGAACATGCCCGATGGTGCGACGAGAGGGGTGCTGTGGCGAAACGGGTGACCATCACCGACGTGGCGCGCGAGACGGGCGTCTCCATCAAAACGGTGTCGAATGTGCTGAACAACACCGGCAGTATGCGCCCGGAGACGCGCCAGCGTGTCCAGGATGCCATCGAACGCCTCGGATACCGCGTTAACGTGTCCGCCCGCGCCATGAAAACCGGCGGCACGAAGCTCATCGGACTGGCCATCACCGATTTCTGCCAGCCGTTCATGCCCTATCTCGCCGACAGCATCGTGGCGGCGGCACGTTCCCGCGGGTACGCGGTGATCACCGATACCTACAACAGCGCCGGCGGCTTGGCGCAGGCGATCCCGGAGACGAAGAAGCTGGCCGCGGACGGCTGGATTTTCTTCATGGGCTCGCCGATCACGGATCGCACGATACTGCACCAGCCGTATCCGTTGGTGATTGTGGGCGATTACGATACGCAGGGACTGGCCGATTGGGTCACGATGCCGAACGTGGAGGCCGTACGCACCGCGGTGGGGGCGCTGCTGGATTCGGGATGCCGTAGGATCGCGTTGATCGGCGGCACCGCGGAGAACGCATGCCCGGATGCCGACCGCGAGTCGCGGCCCGAAACCACCAGCACGATGCGTACCCGCGGCTATGTGTTGGCCCATGAGGAGCGTGGCCTGCAGGTCGATTGGCGGCTGGTCCGTAACGCGGATTGGGTGCAGTCCGGCGGCCGCGATGCGGTGGCGGGGCTGTTGGACGATCCGGATGCGCCGCGTCCGGATGCGGTCATGTGCCTGAACGACGCGCTCGCCATCGGGGTGATTCATGAGCTGCAGCGGCGCGGCGTGCGCGTGCCGCAGGATATGCAGGTCATTGGGTTCGACAACGTGCCGGATGCCGAGTACTGCATGCCCGGATTGACGACGATCGACCCGCATGTGGATGATTACGCGCGACATGCCGTGGATATGCTGATCGCGCGCATCGAGGGGTCGGCGGATCCGTTCCGCACGTATGTGACCTCCTACGATCTGGTGCGTCGTGCCTCGACGTGTTGACGGCCCGGCGTTCGCCTGGACATGGGTCTGTGACGGGCTGCTGTCGCCTCTCCCGTGGCGTATTCCGGGAGAGGCGACATGCGGGCTAGGATCGGAGCAGCACCTCCGTCAGCGCTTGACGGACGGCGCTCGGCATATGCGAATCGGAGCAATCTTCCATGTCCGGCCCGCTGACGTGCTCGAGTGAATCCATCGTGGCCAATGCGTCGATGCCGTTCTCCGCTATGGCGGCATAAGCCTGTTCCTTGGTCAGATATCGCATTTCGGCATGCCGAAGGATGTCGAAGACGTCTTCCATGCGGGGATCGGCGGCCATCGTCGTGTCGCCGATGGTGACACGTATCTCGCTGCGGGTGGATACGTCGGCGACCGTTACCTGCAATGTGAGGGTTTCGGCATCATACCGGCGATCCGAATCGACGGATGCGCCGTCGGCCTGTACGGATATGTCGCTGTCGGTAATGCCTCGGAACAGGAAATCCCATGTTCTCCGGGCCGGCAGAGCGTGAACGTCTCCCTGGGCTGGCGATACCGTGAGTGCGGATGTGGCGCCGTCCTTGCGCCATCGATAGGTGATCGCGGTGGTCGCCGGGGTGATCTGCCGAGAGTAATGTCCCGAATCCTCCATCAGCGTGAAGTCGCCGTCCGCTCCGGGGAAGACGATGATCTCCAGATGCTGCGGGTTGTCGACGGAGTTGATGGAATCCCCCTCGGACAGGGGCTGCATCGGCACGATGCCGCCGGCCTTCGCGAACACGGGAATTCCGTCGAGCGGACGCCAGACGGTCATGCGCCGTCCGTTGGGCGAAGACGCGCTATACCGGCGCCCGGTGAAGAAGTCGAACCAGTCGCCCTGCGGCAGCCATACGTCGGCCTTGCCCCGTCGGGAGGATTTATCCATCGGTTCCGTGATGGGCGCGGCCAGCAGTTCGGTGCCGAACATGTATTCGTTGGGAACGTGGTATGCGGCGTCGATGTCGGGCGATCCCCAATACATGGGCTCCACCAGGGGAAGGCCTGTCCGGGATGCGCGCCAGTTCATGGTGTGGAGGTACGGAATCATGCGATGGCGCAGGCGGAGCGCATCGTCCATGATCGCACGGAGGGGGTGCGGATGTTTTTTTGGACGGTCAGGCGGCCAGTCCAAGACTTCTGCGGTATTGCACGGGGCTCATCCAGTCCAGTGACTTCTTGATCCTGGTTTCATTGTAGTGGGTCAGGTAGGCGGCCAGGCGTTCGCGGAACTCCTCGTAGCCCACGCCCCTCCAGTCCCGCCCGTAGAATAACTCGTTCTTGAGCCTGCCGAAGAACCCCTCGGCGGCCGCGTTGTCCGGGCTGCATCCCTTGGCGCTCATCGACCGGATCAGCCCGTGCTCCTCGCAGATGCGGATCCATTCGTCCCACCGGTAGTGGCAGCCGCGGTCGGAATGGATGATTGGATGTTCCCCGTCCCTGAGCGTGGCGACCGCGTCAAGGAGCATCCGGTTCGCCATGTCGGCGTTCGGGGAGCGCGACAAGGTCCAGGAGACCACCATCCCGTCGAAGCAGTCGACCACCGGGGAAAGCCAGCACTTGTACCCGTCCATGGTGAACTGGGTGACGTCCGTGACCCACAGCATGTTCGGCGCGTCGGCGTGGAAGTCCCGCTCCACGAGGTTCGCCGGGGCCTCGCCGATCTCGCCGGCGTAGGAGCTCCACCGCTTCGGCCGCTTCAGGTACACGGGCCGCATGGCCCCCTCGCGCATGATCCGCCTGACGACCTTCTCCGAGACGACGATCGGGTCGGACTCGTCAAGGCGCAGCATGCGGTGGATGGTCCGGTATCCCCATGCGCGCCCACCCTGCTCGAACAGGCCGGCGACGCGGGCCCGCAGCACGGCGTACCTGTCGCCCGCGGCGATCGCGCCGCGCTCGTAATAGTAGGTGCTGCGTTTCAGCCCCACGGCCTTCAGACAGGCCGCCAGGCCGAATTCACCCCTGATCGCGTCGACGACCCGCGTCCTCTCCCTGTTCGTCAGCATGGACGGGTCGAGGCGCGGGTCGTCGGCTTTTAAAACATCGATCGTCTCCCGCATCACCGCGTTCTCCAGCCGCAGGACCTCCACCTGCCGGCGCAGCTCCTCCACGTCATCGCCGGCCGCGGGCATCGGTTCGGCCGGCATCGGCGCGTTTCTCCTGTCCATCAGTCCCAGTATCCCCTCGCTCCGGTAGCGGCGCATCCACTGGTACACGCTCGTCGGCGTGCAACCCGCGTCGCGCGCCACGCGGGCGAGGGGCTCGCCCTCGAGCGCGCGTCTGGCCGCATTCGTCTTGCATTCCAGCGTATACGAACGCCTGCACGCGCCCGTGATCTCGTCGGCCTCCGCGTCCAGCATCGCGTTCAACAGCTGTTCGACCTTCTCCGACACCAACCGGTCCAGCTTCGTCTCGAGCATGTTCTCGTCGACCTGTAGAATCTGATTCGGCATGGTTCCGTCGCCTTCCTAAATAGGTTGATTTGGTTTGGCGACTGAAATCGTACCCGGACGACGGACCATGTCTCTCAACTCAAGCCTCAACCAAAATGCGCAACAAACCGGGCGTTATCAATCGGACACATTGGAGTCGGACAGGCTAAGCTGCATAGAACACCGCATCTAATCGGTTCGACACGCGCATTTCACTGCGCGACTGGACATTGACGTCCCTTTCGAGGTAATATCGAACCGGTTCGATACATACGTGAGTATGCAAATACGTAAACAACAAACAGGCAGATGCGCACGCAAATTGCACCCGCGCCCATGAGCCAAGGGAGGTCCCATGAAAAACAAAGTGCAACTCATCACATACGCCGATCGTCTCGGCGATGGCACTCTTAGCTCGATGACCGACATCCTGCGCACCCGCTTCGACGGCGTGTATGACGGCGTGCATATCCTGCCGTTCTTCACTCCGTTCGATGGTGCGGATGCAGGCTTCGACCCGATCGACCATACCAAAGTCGACGAACGTCTCGGCAGCTGGGACGACGTCGCCGAACTCTCCAAGACCCACAACATCATGGTCGACGCCATCGTCAACCACATGAGTTGGGAATCCAAGCAGTTCCAAGACGTGCTTGAAAAAGGTGAGGAATCCGAGTATTACCCGATGTTCCTGACCATGAGCTCCGTCTTCCCGAACGGCGCCACCGAAGAAGACCTGGCCGGCATCTACCGCCCGCGCCCGGGCCTGCCGTTCACCCACTACAAGTTCGCCGGCAAGACGCGCTTGGTCTGGGTGAGCTTCACCCCGCAGCAGGTGGACATCGACACTGATTCCGCCAAGGGTTGGGAATACCTGATGTCGATCTTCGATCAGATGGCCGCCAGCCACGTGCGCTACATCCGTCTCGACGCCGTGGGCTACGGCGCCAAGGAAGCCGGCACCAGCTGCTTCATGACCCCCAAGACCTTTAAGCTCATCTCCCGTCTGCGCGAGGAGGGCGTCAAGCGCGGCCTTGAAATCCTCATCGAGGTTCACAGCTACTACAAGAAGCAGGTGGAAATCGCCTCCAAGGTGGACCGCGTCTACGATTTCGCCCTGCCGCCGCTGCTTCTGCACTCGCTGTTCACCGGTCACGTCGAACCCGTGGCCCACTGGACCGAAATCCGCCCGAACAACGCCGTCACCGTACTCGATACGCACGACGGCATCGGCGTGATCGACATCGGCTCCGATCAGCTCGACCGCAGCCTCAAGGGCCTCGTGCCCGACGAGGACGTCGATAATCTGGTCAACACCATCCACGCCAACACCCACGGCGAATCCCAGGCCGCCACCGGTGCCGCCGCCAGCAACCTCGACCTCTATCAGGTCAACTCCACGTACTACTCGGCCCTCGGCTGCAACGACCAGCACTACTTGGCCGCCCGCGCCGTGCAGTTCTTCCTGCCGGGCGTGCCGCAGGTCTACTACGTGGGCGCGCTCGCCGGCCGCAACGACATGGAACTGCTGCGCCGAACCAACAACGGCCGCGACATCAACCGCCACTACTACTCCACCGCCGAAATCGATGAAAACCTCGAACGCCCGGTGGTCAAGGCCCTGAACGCCCTGGCCAAGTTCCGCAACGAACTGCCTGCATTCGATGGCGAGTTCAGCTACGAGGTCGATGGCGACACGTCCATCACCTTCCGCTGGACCGCCGCCGACGGCACGTCCACGGCCGCCCTCACCTTCGAGCCCGGACGCGGCCTCGGCACAGACAACACCACCCCGGTTGCCAGCCTTGCCTGGAGCGATGCCGCCGGCGACCACGAGACTGATGATCTGCTGAGCAACCCGCCGATTGCCGATATCGACTAACCGTTGGCCCATAAACGCCACTCCGCTGTGCGCGCTCCAAGTAGTGCGTCCGGCGTAAGCTGGGTCCATGGAAAACAAACCGCCCGCAGTGCACTGAAGCCAGTGCGCCCGGGCGGTTTTGCGTATGCGGGGTTGAAGGTCATGCTCCTGCGGGCGCGGCCCAAGCATCCCGCCGGAATCGACGAGACGAGCAGCAGAACAGAGAAAGAGCAGCATCATGTTGGAACCGTATGTGCGTCCGGGTATTGATGATCGCCCGGATTTGGACAAGGTCCTAAGTCCCGAAGACAAAGCCGCCGTGGCCAGACTGGCCATCAAGAATCGCCGCCGCCCGCCCGAAGCCTCTGCGGACCAGCCTGAGGCCCAGGCTGTGCGATTGGCTTCCGCCGGTTCTTCGGCAGCCGCTGCTGCAGCCGCCAGTGTGGACACTCCCGCGCCGGATATGTCGTCCGCCTACCTCGACATGCGCGATCCCATGGTCGCCGTCAATGGCCAACGCCCTACCGCAGGTCAGGTCTCCCGACTCAACTGGGGTTTCTTCGCTGCTTCAATTCTGGTCGGCGCACCTTGGGTGGCGTTGAACACCATTGCCATGCCCAACGCGATTGCGCGTACGTTCGGCTATGACACTGCTGTTGCCGGTCATATCGCCATCAATCCGGCCACTGGCCGCCCGTTGCCCGTCGCCACCGAATTGGCGATGCCCCTGGCCGTGTTGGTGATTGTCGGCGTAGTGGCCTCCATGTTTGCGATGCCGCTGATTTCAGTGTTGTCCGACCGCACACGCACGCCATTGGGCCGTCGTACCCCGTGGATGGTTGGCGGAGGTCTGCTGTGCGCGCTGATCACGCTGATTCTGGGGCAGAATATCGGCATCATTGTGCTTTGTATTTTCTGGGTGTTCCTACAGTTCGCCTATGCGATGCTTTCCGTGCCGTTGACCAGCGCCATCAGCGAACGGGTGCCCGACAAGTTCCGCCCTCGCATCGAACGCTGGCATGGCATCGGTGTGATGCTCGGCCAAGCGCTTGGCGTGTGCATGGGTGCGCTTGGTGTGATGTTCAATTCGTTTGCGCCGTTTAGTTACACCGCCGTGCTATTTGCAGTGTCCGGTATTGCCACCGTATTGATTCTGCCCAAGGAGCCTTCTAGCGCTGAGCAGCCGAACCAGCTTTTTGACCGCAGTCAGGTACTTGACCAATTGCGCCCGCCGGCCCACGCTCCCGAGTTCTCCCGGGTGTTCGCCGCCCGTACGTGCATGATGGCCGGTGTTGGGCTGACCGGTGTGTTTCTGTGGTATCTCGTACGTTTCTGGGTTTATGGCAAGGCCGTGGTACTTACGTCCGCGCCGCTGACCATTCCGGCCGGATTCCTCATTGCCGGTATGGCTGTGGCCACATTGATCGGTGCCGCGCTCGCCTCCTGGGCCGCCGGGCCGATTTCCGAGCGAATCGAGGAAAAGAACATTCCCGTGGCCCGTGTGGTGGCCGGTGCCTGCCTGCTGTATGCCGCTGGTTTGGCGCTCGCATGGGGCCTTGGCGTCTGGTCCACCGGCACTGCCCGTGAAAACGGCATGCTGCTGTTTGCGTTGATTTCCGGATTCGCCTTTGGCGTCTATGATTCGCTCGGACTTGAACTGGTGATGGACTCTTTGCCCGACCCGCGCCGAGCCGGCCACGACCTCGGCATTTATGCGCTCGCCAACTCGGCCGGTCTGGCGCTCGCCGCCATCATCGGCGCGCTACTGGTGAACGCCTTCGAGCATAGCTTCGGCTATTACCTGCTCTTCCCGTCCGCCATCGTCATGGTGCTGCTGGCCGGAATCGTCACCCTCACCACCAAATCTGCCGAATAATAAACCGGTTCGAGTACACTGGTCAGCAGTGATCCAGTCCAGTACTCGCAGGGGAGCAAAACCATGGTCGGCATGCGCGACGTAGCCAAAGCGGCAGGGGTGTCCTTAAGCACCGTTTCGTTGGTGGTCAACAACACCGGCTACGTCTCGGCCGATATGCGTGCCAAAGTCGAGTCCGCGATGCGCCAGCTCAACTACATTCCCAACGAGCTGGCCCGCAACCTCTACCGAAACCGCACCAACACCATCGGCGTGATCATGCCGACCATCGCCCACCCGTTCTTCTCCACACTCACCGCGCATCTGCAGCGCGAGTTCGCCGCGCGCGACCTCAAAACCCTGCTCTGCTCCACCGCCGATACAGACAAGGGCGAGAGCGAGTACATCGACATGCTCCAGCGGCACATGATGGACGGCATCATCATGGCGGCCCACACCGAGCATCCGGCCGACTACTGGACCTCCATCCATCGGCCAATTGTCGCTTTCGACCGCACGCTCGGTGAGGGTGTGCCGGTCGTCCGGTCTGATCATGAACAGGGAGGCCGTCTGATTGCGCGCCAGCTCATCGATTCCGGCGCGCGCCACGTGGTGCTCGTTGGTGGCCCGCGTTCCCAGTTCGCGGAAGGCACCACTTTCCCCACGATTCGCTACCATCTCACCGTCGAGCGTCTGCTGGCTGAGGCCGGCATTGCCTGCGATTATGTCGAAGCCGGCACCGTGGCCGACATCGCCGCCCACGAAGCCACCGCATGCGCCATTTTCGAACAGTATCCTGATGTCGACGCCATCGTCGGCTCCGATGTGGTGGCATCCGTGGCATTGCAGGAAGCCTCACGACGGGGTATCGAGGTGCCTGCTGATCTGCAAGTCATCGCCTATGACGGCACTCTCATGGCCGAAACCGCCGGCAAACGCCTGACCGCGATTCGACAGGACTTCCCGGCCATCGCCGCCGCGCTCGCCGTCCGCATGGACTCACAGATCGCCGCCGACGGTGGCCCCGCCTCTCCGTCCAAGAACGATAGCGCTTCGGACGTTGACACCCAACCCACTCCCGAAGAAGTCATCCCCGTAGCCCTCATCCCCGGCGAAACCACCCGGTGACTCCTATCTTGGCTCCCCTCTCTGAGGCTGAGCTGTGAAGCAAACAGTCCGGTGGACTGTTTGTAGGCGAAGGCGAGCCGGGAGGCGAGCAGGCAGACTGCGGGCGGTAGCCCGTCTGTAATTGCGGCCGAGCTGGCGGCGTAGGCGACTGAGGGGAGCCGAGTCACGGCCGCCCACAGTCACCCATCTCACATGACTCCTACGTCACAATGTCCACAATGTGAACCCTTGCTGGATTGGCAAGACATACAAACCTATGTTTACATTCCAGTTCAGGTCGAACGGCCTGAGGAAATACCGAAAGGAGGCCACGCGATGACTGGATTCAATGCTTCTGCGTTTGTATCCGCACGAATTATTAGCCCGTCTTCGCTGGCGGACTAATTCGGCACTGATGCTTGAAGCCCCGTCAACGAAGGCAGGGCCAATCAAGCTGACACAATCGGCACGGCCCTGCATGATGCGGGGCTTTTTTTGTTGCGCTCACAAGGCTTACGGCAGAATCCCGCAGACGGAAACGGTAGCGGACAGTACACGGCAACAACACAGCGACAGAACAACAACCTCCCTGTGGGGCGAAATAATCGCCCGCCGATGAGAGTGAACGAGAGCAAAACAGGAGTAACAATGACTGCAGCAGTCGAAGAGACTGGCTTAGGGCAGGCGGCAGGTAAAGCCGCTACCTTGGTACGCGATTCGGTCAAGACCGTGATCGCCGCGTCGATGGTCGGTACCGCCATCGAATTCTATGACTTCTACGCCTACGGCACCGCCGCGGCAAACTACTTCCCGCACATCTTCTTCTCCGCGAAGGACAACCCCACCGTCGCACTGCTGATGAGCTTGCTGACCTTCGCCGTCGCCTTCATCGCCCGCCCGCTGGGCTCGCTGATCTTCGGCCACTTCGGCGATCGCATGGGCCGCAAGACCACGCTGGTCGTCAGCCTGATGACCATGGGTGTCGGCACCTTCCTGATTGGCTGCCTGCCCACCTACGATCAGGTCGGCGTTGGTGCAGTCGCCATCCTCTGCCTGCTGCGTTTCATCCAGGGCATCGGCCTGGGCGGCGAATGGTCCGGCGCGGCACTGGTCGCCACCGAGAACGCGCCTGAAGACAAGCGCGCACTGTACGGCTCCTTCCCGGAGCTCGGCGCCCCGATCGGCTTCTTCCTGTCCAACGGCACCTACTTCGTGCTCGAATCCTTCAACAATCAGGACGCGATGCTGGCTTGGGGCTGGCGTGTGCCGTTCCTGCTGTCCGCCATCCTGGTGATCGTCGGTCTCGTGGTCCGCGTTCACATGGAGGAGACCCCGATCTTCCGTATGGCTCAGGAGCAGAAGAAGGTTGTCAAGTCCCCGCTGACCGAGGTCTTCCGCAAGTCTTGGCGTCAGGTGCTGCAGGCCACCTTCCTTGTGGCTGTGACCTACACGCTGTTCTACACGCTCGCCACCTGGTCCCTCGCTTGGGGCACCAAGGAGCAGGGCGAAGGCGGCGGCAACCTTGGCTTCACCAACCAGGAATACCTGCTCATGCTCATGATCTCCATCTGCGTGTTCGCCCTGTTCATCGTGCTGTCCTGCCTGTACGCGGACAAGATCGGCCGCCGTCGCGTGCTGACCTTCTCCTCCTGCGCACTTGTGGTGTTCGCCGTACTCTTCCCGTTCCTGCTGGACGGTGGTCTGGTCGGCCAGAAGAACTTCTTCGCCAACATGGTGTTCCTGTGCGTCGGCTTTGCCCTGATGGGCATCGCCTTCGGCCCGATCGGCGCCTTCCTGCCTGAGCTGTTCGACGCCAACGTGCGTTACTCCGGCTCCGGCATCGGCTACAACCTGGCCGCCATCGTCGGCGCGGCTTTCGTGCCGACCATCGCCACTTGGCTGAGCTCCCACTGGGGCGTCCACTCCGTGGGCCTCTACCTTGCCGTGATGGCCGTGTGCTGCCTCGTCTCCGTGCTCACCTGCAAGGAGACTAAGGACGTTGACTTTACCAAGTGACGATGTTCACAACGTGAAAACCCCTAATTCCACTAAGTGAACCCCTACAGGGCTTTTCCGATGCGACGGGACTAAACCTGCATATCGGAAAAGCCCACAAGGAAAGCCACAACAGAATATCGCTCAGCGAAACCCCGCAGAACGCAAGAAAAATTCAACCCCATAAATAAACAAATAAATAAAAGGAGCGCCAAAAATGGCAGCAACTATCTGGTACGAGAAGGACGCCGATCTGTCCGTGTTCGATGGCAAGAAGGTGGCTATCCTGGGCTACGGTTCTCAGGGTCACGCCCACGCGCTGAACCTGCGTGACTCCGGTGTCGACGTGGTCGTCGGCCTGCGTCCTACCTCCAAGTCCGTGGAGTTCGCCAAGGAGCAGGGCCTTGAGGTCAAACCGGTTGGTGAGGCCGTCGCTGAGGCTGACGTTGTGATGATTCTTCTGCCTGACCAGTACCAGGCAGCCGTCTACAAGAAGGACGTTGAGCCGAACCTGAAGCCGGGCGCTGCCCTGGCCTTCGCCCACGGCTTCAACATCCACTACGGTTACATCAAGCCGTCTGAGGATCACCCGGTGTTCATGGTTGCCCCGA
>ERZ773269.2118-NODE-2118-length-16166-cov-3.606790_pt1 | contig 16166 bp, 16 predicted proteins | sample MGYA00511958_ERZ773269 | MGnify/ENA primary metagenome ERZ773269 (study PRJEB29015, sample SAMEA2737761) | human gut metagenome | biome: human gut; feature: human-associated habitat; material: faeces | place: China | collected 2012 ... | reverse complement strand
TACTCACCTAATTCTTCTTTTAAATTATGTTCAATTTTACTAATTGAAATATAAGAATCATCACTTTCTTTCCATGCTTGTGCATCTGCTCTAGCAATCAAATCATTATCATCTAAAGAAGCAACTTCTTCAATATCTACATAAAAATCATTTGCTGAAATTCTCTCATCACTATATTCACTTTCTACATCATGATTTTTAATGACATTCATATTAACTTTAACAGTTGTCCCAGGAACAGTTTCTACCATTGCTTCATTCCAAACGCCTTTAAATAAAACACTTAAAACTTCTCCTGTAATTTTTCCTTGTTCTAAAGGCACTATATCAATATCTTCTGGTCTTAAAACAACATCAACTTTTTCATTTGGTTTAAAACCAAAATCAACACAATCAAAGATTTGATCATCAAATTTAACTTTATAATCTTCAATCATTACACCTGAAATAACATTACTTTCACCAATGAAATTTGCAACATATTTATTAACAGGTTCATTGTATATTTCTTGAGGAGTCCCTACTTGTTGAATTTCTCCACCTTTCATAATAACAATCTTATCTGACATTGTTAACGCTTCTTCTTGATCGTGTGTTACATAAATAAAAGTAATTCCTACTTCTTGTTGAATTCTTTTTAATTCATATTGCATTTCTTTTCTAAGTTTTAAATCTAAAGCACCTAATGGTTCATCTAATAATAAAACTTTTGGTTCATTTACTAAAGCTCTAGCAATGGCAATACGTTGTTGTTGCCCACCTGACAATGTTGTTACATTTTTATTTTCAAAACCTTCTAAACCAATAAGTTTTAACATTCTCATGACTTTTTGATCAATAACATCTTTTGACATCTTTTTTATTTTTAAGCCAAAAGCAATGTTATCGTAAACATTCATATGTGGAAATAACGCATACTTTTGAAAGACTGTATTTAATTCTCTTTTATAGGGTGGTAATTCCTTTATATCTTCATCATCAAAGATAACAACCCCTTCATCTGCTTCTAAAAATCCACCTAAAATACGAAGTAACGTTGTTTTTCCACAGCCAGTTGGTCCAAGCAGTGTAACAAATTCATTTTCATAAATATCTAAGTTAATTCCTTTTAAAACAATTGTTCCATCAAATTCTTTAACAATGTTTCTAAATTTAATGAGTACCTTTTCTTCCATCGTTTTTCTCCCCTTTTAAAATATTGGTGGTGTTGATACCCAAATCACTTTCGCTAGAGTATCATGTTTATTGACTATGTAATGTGGTAAATTTCCTTTTAAATAAAATGTTTCTCCCTTTTTTACCTCATATTCTTCATCACCATTCATTAATGTAATTTTTCCATGAATAACATATCCAAATTCTTCACCATCATGTGGATCAATTTCCATTGACTTCTTCCCTTTTTTAAGTTCAATTAAAATAGGTTCCATTTCATTTTTTTGAGCATTTGGAATAATATAAGAAATTTTATAATCATCTTGTATATTTTCAAAAAAATCATCTTTACTAAAAACAATTTGTTCATCTTCATCTTCTGAAAAAAAATCTTTTAAATCCAATGATAATGGTTGCAGTTATAACTATAATTTTGTATGTAGTTCCATTCAGAATGCCTATGGTTGTTACGGATTCACTAGGTCTTATAGGAGATTGCATGATGCCGGTTTCCATGCTTTTGATAGGAGCTGAAATAGCATCGATGAATGTAAAAGAGATATTGTGCGACAGAGATTCATATATAGTAAGTTTGTTTCGTATGTTGATTATTCCGTTTGTTATGTATATACTTATGGTATCATTAAAAATTGAACATCAGGCTGCTTCTACAATAATAATTCTTTCAGCTATGCCATCGGCTACACTGAATGTTATTATGGGGCAGAAATATGATAATAATCCTAAATTTGCGGCGTGTGCGATAATGCAGAATACGCTTATAATGCTTGTTACACTTCCGCTTTTTGTATGGATTTGCAGTAAGTAAAACGCTTTTGGTCTGCGTATAGGTGCAGACGGCGGCATAAAAGGTGCAACGGCACAGAAACGAGGGAAAATGGCAACACTTGGAATACCACAAAATACAATAGAAATATTACAGAAATACAATTTCAGATTTCAGAAGAAATTTGGTCAGAACTTTCTTATAGACACTCATGTTTTAGAGAGGATAATAAGCGAGGCAGGGATAACAAAAGATGATTTTGTACTTGAAATAGGACCCGGAATAGGTACGATGACGCAATATCTGTGTGAGAACGCAAGAGAAGTCATGGCGGTTGAGATAGATGACAATCTCATACCCATACTTGCAGATACATTGTCTGCTTATGACAATGTCACGGTTGTAAATGAGGATATACTTAAACTTGACATTGCAAAAGTGGCAAAGGAGCATAACGGCGGCAAGCCGATAAAGGTTGTTGCAAATCTTCCATATTATATAACAACACCTATCATAATGGGATTATTTGAAAGTCATGTGCCGCTTGAAAGCATAACGGTCATGGTGCAGAAAGAGGTCGCAGACAGGATGCAGTCAGGACCGGGAACAAAAGATTATGGTGCATTGTCGCTTGCCGTACAGTTTTATTCAAAAGCGGAGATAGTCGCTAATGTTCCGGCAAATTGTTTTATGCCGCGTCCAAATGTCGGCTCTGCGGTTATAAGGCTTACCTGCCATGCGGAAAGACCGGTTGATGTAAAAGACGAAGCATTTATGTTTAAAATAATAAGAGCATCATTTAATCAGAGAAGAAAAACACTTCAGAACGGATTAAATAATGCTTCAAATCTAAGTGTAAATAAAGAACAGGTTGTCACAGCATTAGAAAAAATGGGACTTCCTGCAACGGTCAGAGGAGAGGCATTAAGTCTTGAACAGTTCGCCGAGCTTAGCAATCTGTTGAAAGCTTAGTCTGCCTGAAAGGTCTGATATAAATAATCGTGTAATAAAAAGCAAATAATACACAACCGCCGACAAGGTCTAAAAATGAGTGCTGTTTAAGTGTCAGCGTTGATATGCAGATAAGAATACAAAGTATGAGCGATGAAAGTCTTATGATTTTTATCGCTTTTCTTTTTTTGTCTTTCTTAACAATATTAACATCATCGACATTTCTAAAATAATAACTGCGGCTTATGCCAAAATGGATTGCAATCGAGTTGAACACATGGATGCTTGGAAAAACATTTGTATCCGTGTCAGTTCGGTAAAGTATGTCAATGATAGTAGTAAAAATATTGCTGTGGTCAAAGGTTTTAGGCCGCATTGTCTGCTGATTTGGAAAAATCGTATAAATGAGAAGTGAAGTCGTCATTCCTAGCAGCAGCACGGCACAGCATCTATAAAAATCGTCGAGGTGCTTTGTCTGAAAGAAAAGATATACTAAACTGACTGCGACATATAAAAACCATAAAAGATATGGAATTATAAAAACTTCACAAAATGGTATATAATCATCAATCTTGCAATGAATGTCGGTGAAATGCACATTGGTTCTCTTCTCGAGACTTGTAAACCATAAAAGATAAATCGGCATATATAAAATAATAATTGCGTGTTTGTATTTGAAAAGAAATTCTTTTAATCTAGTCATAAAAAACCTCGTTCTGCTGTTTTTGTGTAAATATAGTTATGTCAAAGCAAATGTTGTTGAGAATAAAAATACCGTTGCGTTATTGCTGTGAGACATATAATCGTGTAAAACTTGCTGCATTTGTTGTGTGTAGGTGTCAGACAACAAATGTAATGAATAGTTTAGCATAAAATTGGGGATTAAACAATCCTGATATAAGGGATAAATGGATTTTAAGTAACTGTTGAGCCTTTCAGTAAAAAAGATATTATGCAGAACTCTGAAATTTAATAATTACAGTTCGCTATGTTAACAAACTTTTTTCTTTTAGTCTTTTTTTCTTTGTTTTTAGAATTATTCTTTAACACTTTTCCTTTTTTTACAAGTTAGCCACCGTCATTTTGACGAATGACCAGTTTATATAAATTCGACTTTTCTTAAGTTTGTTGATATAATATCAGTATCAGATTTAAGGAAAGAGGTGTCATGAAATGAAAAGAAATTACAGCAGATACTGTGATTAAAAATAATACGACGGTATATGCAAGATGGAAAGCGAAAAAGAACAAAACAAAATATAGTACAAAGACAATAAATAAAATAATCAGAAAAGTAAAGAAGTGTAAAATAAAAGAAGTTGATGATAAATGGCAATGTGCATGTGGTGATACTACTAAGATCGTAAGTAAAAAACTACTCAGTCGTGTCTACAATCCATATTAGATAAAGTGAACAGTTACGATTTTAACACTATCAAGCAGCAAAGTGGATTGCGAATATCCACTTGAATTTAGTTGCTTTCGTAGTGTATCTTTAATATAATTGTATCAAATAATATGAATATAAGGTATATAAGAGGTGATATGCAAAAAGATAAGAGGGGGAATGAAAAGTTGAATACAGAAATAAAAAATGTGCTGAGTGCAGCAGATGATAAGGCACAATATGATGCGTATGCAAAGAAGCTGATTGCACAAAAGAGTATATTAGCAAATATATTAGTAAAAACTGTTGGTGCATTTAAAGGTATGAATCCGAAAGATGTTGTAAAGTATATTGAAGGAGAACCTGAAATAGGAGTAGTACCTATTGAACCTGGTATGACAAATGCAGAATATGTATCCGGTGAGAAGATAAAAGGATTTAATACAGAAGATAATGAAATAAATGAGGGGATGATAAGGTTTGATATTATATTTTATGTAAGAATGCCGCTGCCGGATAAGTCCCAAAACAATTTGTCGAAGATTATAATAAATGTAGAATGTCAAAAAGATGAACCGTCAGCATATGAAATATTAAATAGGGCAATCTTTTATGTGAGCAGATTGATATCATCACAAAAAGAAAGAGATTTTGTGAATTCAAATTATGATGATATAAATCAGGTGTTTAGCATATGGATATGTATGAATATGAAGTACAATAGTATGTCGCATATACATCTTGCAAAAGATGAGATTTTAGAGCCATATGATTGGAAGGGGAATCTTGATCTGATAAACATTGTGTTGATAGGTATAACCAATACATTGCCGGAATATGAAGAAAAATATGAATTACATCGTTTGATATGTACATTACTATCAAATGAACTGCCAGAGGCACAGAAATTTGATATTCTTGAAAAAGAATATAATATTCCGGTTGATACAAAATTAAGAGAGGATGTGAGTGTGATGTGTAATTTAAGTTTAGGAATAGAAGAAAGAGCAGAGGCGAGAGGAGAAGCGAGGGGAGAAGCCAGAGGAATGAAAAGAACCAATGAAACGATTATTATAAATATGTATAAAAATAAGTTTACATTGGAACAGATTTCACTTGCAACGCAGAAAAGTGTTGAGGAGATTGAGCATATTATAGAAGAAAATTGCGTGACAATGTAGCAAACTGTTATGTGTTTGTTTGTGTTAAAATGTTTTTTGATATCAGTATAGTAATATTTGGAAAAATATAAATGGAAAAAGCATCTTTTCTTTGTGTTGACATGATACTTCTAAAGTAGACGGATTAGATATAAAATCTGTTGCTTTAGAGGGGTATATCAGCACTAGGAGAGATGCTTTTTTTATAGGGAAGTGAATGATTTCCATAATGTAGCTATTAAAATTGAATAAAATTGTTAAATATAAATTATTCTTTACATCCCAAAATGTATGTTAAGTATAGGTTAAAAGCCAAAGATTGTAAAGAAAAAAGAGTGCAAGTATTTAATTAATTTTATATCAAACAAATATAAATCCAAATAAATTATAATTAACAATTGACTTTTGATATAAAAGTGATATACTAGACTCAATCATTCAAATAATAAGGGTTGAAATGAATGAAGTAAAATGAGATTGAAGAATAATCATGGATTATAGAAAGGGGTGAAAAAATGAACCAGTTCAAATTAACTTTTAGTTTGGAAAAACCATTTTTGCCAAAAAATTTGGAACCATTCATGATAAGCTTTTTAAAAGAGGCAACATTGAATTATTCAGAAGAATTTCATATGAGCCTTTATGACAAGAGTAAATCTATCATGAAATGTTATACATTTTCGTATTATCTTCCAAATGCAAAGTTTCAAAAAGAACAGATCTCACTAGGGATGCCTTGTTTTGAGGTGTTCTTTAGTGACGCTGATCTTGTGGAAAGCATACAGATGCTCAATTCTTTCAAGACTATGTATGGAAAAAGTTATCCCATGAAGTGTAATTCTATAAAACTTGTGTCTATCGTTGCACAAAAACGAAAGGAAATAAGGGATTCAGAGATTGTTGTGAAAATGTTGAGTTCTCTTATTGTCAGAAGACATAATTCTGACGACAATTCCGATATTTATTACACTTATGAAGATGATGGATTTGGAGAAGTTTTGAGAGAAAATGTTGATTTTATGCTGAAAAAACTTGATGTACCGATTTCAACAGATGGTTTTTCTATTGTTCCCATAAAAGGAAAGAAGGTTGTTCAGTGTGTATTTGAACATATGATAGATGCCAATATAGGGATTTATAAAGTGACTGGAACACCTGAACTTTTGAACTTTTTGTATATGGCAGGGTTAGGATGCAGAAGGTCAGAAGGGCATGGTAAATTTGAAATCGTTATGTAGAGGGGAGTGAAATATTTGGAGCCAATCAAGATTACAAAAGGTGATTTCCTGAAAAATGCAGGTATTGTAGGAATGTATCATATGTTTCATGTTTTAAAGGCAAGAAAAGGTGAGGATTTTTGGATTGATGAAGAAGAACAGGTACTCTGCATAAGTCGTGAGTTTGCATTAAATGCAGACTGGACAGATATGTACTTTAAGGCATTTGTAGAAATTTATGGTTCAATGTGTACATATCAGGAAATTATAAATAGGATTGAAAAATGTAAAGGAATTATAGAAAAAGGAGATGGTATAGAAAAAAACAGCAGTATAAAAGATGACTTGAAATACATTACAGATAAGATGTTGTCTAGTAGTTACAAAAGTGGTTTTGCAAATATTCGTGACAAAATTGAAAATCCGGAAGTGTATGAAAATCTTAAAAGTAAAAAAATAAATGTGAAAATGGAGTCTGATGAGATTCTGAAAAGATTGTCAGAACTTGAAAACTTTTTAAAACAGCCATTGTGTAGGGAAACTTTTTGCATGAAAAGCATAATCTACAACTACATAAATTGTTTTTGGAATGGCAAAAGTTTTTTGCATAAAGCAAATGCAACAGAAGATATGCGTGAGATGTTTGAAAAAGATTTTTCAAAACCTTTAAAAGATTATCTGTTAAAATCCCATGAAAAGTCTATGGGGTATTGTATAGAATGTAACGCTCTGATTGATGATGGGAGTCGGAGTAATGAAAAAGTTCCAATTTCTTTTATGAATGATATGGCAGATGACCTTGATAAAAAGAGCTCAGCATTTTGGAATTGCAAAGTTGATGCATATATATGTCCTTTATGTGCTTATCTGTATGCACTTGTTCCTTTGGGATTTCGTTTGGTTGGAAATAAGTTTGTTTTTCAAAATATAGATTGTAGTCTTAATGCATTAATAAATTCTAATGAAACAGGTAAGGTAGTATTGGAAGAAAATGCAAGGCATAGTGAAGAAAAGTACGCTACATGGGTTGCAAGGACTTTAAATACTGTATTTAAATTAAAGATTAGAGAACTTAACAATATACCTGTGATATTAAGAGGAACAAATGAAAAAGATGGCTATACTTTTAATATATTACACAAAGATATTCTAAATATTCTTAAAGATAAGAAGATAATGGAATATTTAGAAAAATTATCAAAAGATCCAAATGTGAAGATAAAAAATGATTTTTTAAATGTGTATGAGAGCTCGATTGAAAATTTGATAAATTATAATAATCAGTACAGGCTTATAAACAGGCTTATTAAGGCAAGTATTGAAACAGAAAGTATTTTGAGTAGGGCAGTGCTTGTATTTAAAATGCAAGTCAGAACATTTATTATTATGAGAGGGAAAGGAGAGAATACAGAAATGAATGTAAAATCAATGGCAAATAGTGGATATAAATTGAGAAAAGCAATTTTGGCTGCAAAAGGAGTAGAGCCTGATGCTGATGAGTGTATGAGAGGAACAATATATAGACTTACAAATGCACTTTCGGTAGGTAATACAGAGAGATTTATGGACATGATTATCAGATTATATACATCGAGCAGGCTTGATGTGCCAAATGGTTTTGTTGATATGCTGCAGGATAGAGAGAAATTCAATCAATATGGATATGCGTTTATTTTAGGATTAAAAGGAAGTCATTATGTAAGTAAGGAGGAAAACGAAAATGGATAATAAAGGCTTAACAATTACTATGATTTTTTTGGCAGAAAGTGCTAATTATGGAGAGGGCATCGGAAATATAACTACACTTAAAAAAATGACAAGAGGAAATTATGAACAGTATTCATATATTTCAAGACAGGCTATGAGATACAGTCTTGTAAGGCAGTTAAATTGGGGCAATACACCTGTTGATGCTAAAAGTGGTGTTGTGCAGTTTGCACCGTCAGCGACAATTAAAGATTATCCTGAAATAGACCTTTTTGGATATATGAAGACAATGTCTAAAAGTGATATTAAAAAAAAGGGTGGGGTTCTAAATAGAAGTGCGGTAGTAAGACTTAGTAATGCGATTGCCCTTGAGCCATATCAGAGTGACTTTGAATTTCTTACAAATATGGGAATGGCTAAGAGGGCAGGTCTGGATAATGCGATTGTGCACAGTGAAATTCAGCGTTCATATTATACATATACAGTATCAATAGATTTGGATTGTGTTGGAGTGGACGGAGAAATATCTGTTCCGCAGAATGAAAAAAGTGACAGGGTTAAAACATTATTAGATGGAATTGAATATCTCTACCGTGATATTAAAGGAAGACGAGAAAATATGAGTCCTCTCTTTATAATAGGGGGATGCTATGAGAGAAAAAATCCTTTTTTTGAAAATCAAATTAAACTTGACAATAATAAGTTAGGTGTAAAAAGACTGGCAGAAATAGTAGCCCAGAGTGAAGATATTAAAGCTAATACTGTTGTAGGAGTTGCAGCAGATACATTTGAAAATGATACTGAAATTCGTGAAAAATTAAATGCTGATACAATAGGAAAAGCATTTGAGCAGTTAAAAAAGGAAGTTGATAAATATTATGGAGAAAGCAATTAGTAGAGCGATAAGACTTCAGTGTTATCAGACACTTGCAAATTATCGTAAACCGAGCAGTTTTATTATTAAAGAAACATATCCTTTGCCACCGTATTCTACAGTATCAGGAATGATTCATACCATATGCGGATTTACAGAGCCACATAAATTGAGAATAAGTATCCAGGGATGTAATCAGGGAACGGTTTCAGAACTCTATACAAGATATTCTTTTGCTGGTAGAAAATATGAGGGGGAGAGTAGACATCCGATATGTGTCAAGGATAATGGAAAGGAATATGGGGTTTGCAAGGGAACTGCACATGTGGAACTTGTCTGTGAAAATAGAATGGTTATACATATTGCACCGGAAAATGATGAAGATTTTGATATAATCTATAAGTCGCTTTTAGCACCGAAAAAATATCCTGCATTAGGAAGATATGAAGATTTGCTGGATATTGAAAGTGTTGATATTGTCAACATTCATCAGGAAGAAGAAGCAGAGCCTAAGATGGATATTTATATACCGGTTGGTCATTTTAAAAAGGATAATAAAAATGATAAAATTAGAGCATCTACAATATATACACTTACAAAGGAATACGAAATTATTAAAGGTGTGAGAAGATGGAAAAAAGATGGTGGAAAAGTAAAGGTATATTATTTTCCAAAGGGAGAAACAGTTTTAAATGCCTGTGTAGATGATTATGAGGGCAGCGAGACAGTTGTCGCATTTGCTTAGGAAAAATATAATAGATACATTTTGGAATGAAAATTTATAGGGGAATGGAAATGAATTTTTACGCAAAATCAAAAAGGCACATATTGAAACCAAATGAAAAAGAGACAGTTGAGAAAGCATATTCAGATTTAATAGAAGAAATGGGTGATATACTTTCAAAAGCTGAGATTGCGGCATTGGAAAATGAGAAGAACAGTATCATTAATGCTGTTTACGAAGAACAAAAAACACTTAGGGAACACTTAGATGAAACTGTTAAATGTGCAGAAGAATTTTTTGAACAGTATGGAAAATATTTTGTTGAAAAGGAAAAAAATCTTATTTATACTGCGTGCAGGTATCATGATGTTGGAAAGGCAAATCTGGTTTTTCAGGCAAATATATCTGATGATGCCGATAAAAAGTATAAAAATATAGAACAAGTACCGCATGGTTTTCTTAGTGCACTTACTTTATCATTGGATGAATTACAAACAAAATTTGATGACATAACAAATGATGATTTTAGATGTCTTGTAACGGCAGTTTATTATCATCATACAAGAGATGATGAATTTAAAGATGCTGAAATAAGAGAATTTTCAAATAAATATTTTAAAGACTGTTTTAATGAGTTTAGTGAAATAAGTGACTGGAAAACTAAAATTGGAAATCGCTGTGAACTTCTTTTTCGTAATTCAAATATAGAGCCGAATGATATAGTAAAGGAAGATTTATGGTATGAATATATGCTTATAAAGGGGATGCTAAATAAATTTGACTGGATAGTAAGTAGTGGAAAAATTGAGTCAGAGGAAAAGATTGATTTAAAAAAGAAGGAACTGATAAATAATATCAATAAAAGATATGGGAAAAGTCTGAGAGTGGTTCAGCAGTATATGAGAGAAAAAGCGGACAGCAATGTCGTCATAATCGCACCTACGGGTTCAGGAAAAACAGAAGCAGCATTATATTGGATTAATGGAGAAAAGGGGTTTTATACACTGCCGCTTAAAGTTTCTTCAAATGCAATATATAAAAGAATACGGGAGGAATATAACTTTAAAGATGTTGCACTGCTTCATTCGGAAAGTTTGCAAAAGTATATAGAGGAATCTGCTGACGAACAGGAAAAATATGCTGAGGAAAAGTCTGCAAAAGAGAAGTTTGAAAAGACAAAAATGTTTAGTGCTCCATTAACAATATCTACTGTAGACCAGTTGTTTTTATTTGTTTATAAAGCATTGGGAACGGAAATAATGGCAGCAACATTAAAATATTCAAAGGTTATAATAGATGAAATACAGTCATATGAACCAAGAATTGTTGCGGCACTTATATATGGTTTAAAAACGATTTCACAGATGGGAGGAAAATTTGCTATTATGACAGCAACACTTCCACCGGTTCTACTTGATTTTATGAATAAATATGGATTGATAAAAAATGAGACATATTGTTTTGGGGATTTTTCGGCAGAAAATGTGATGCAGAGACATGTGATAAAATTATATGAACACGAATTTGATCTTGAAGAAATCGCAGAGGAAGCAAAAACTAAAAAAGTGCTTGTTATATGCAACACTGTAAAAAAAGCACAAGAAACATATCGTTTGTTGGAAGAATATACGGACAATGTATATTCGTTACATGCAAGATATATTAAAAAACACAGAAAAATGCTTGAAAAAAATATAATGCAGTTTTCGGAAAATAGAGAAAGCATAGGTATATGGGTGACAACACAGATTGTAGAGGCGAGTCTGGATATAGACTTTGATATACTTTATACGGAAATGTGTACCGCAGACAGTTTATTACAGCGCATGGGACGCTGCAATAGAAAAGAAAGATATATTCCGTTAAAACCTAATATAAAAATTTATAAAACAGAAAATGCAAAAAGACAAGTAAAAAACAGAATTAAAAACACGGGAATATATTATCGGGATTTATTTGAGCGTTCTTGGGAATGTTTGGGTGTTTATGAGAACCGGATATTTACTGAAGAACAGAAAATAAATTATATTAACGAAGTTTACGATACAGAAAAAATAGTAAATACTGAATATTATAAAGAGATAGAAGCATATCTTGAATATTTTCAGAAACTACCTGTAAACGAACTGAGTAAAATGGATGGTAAGAAAAAATTCAGAATGATAGAGAGCGTGTCTGTGATGCCTAATAAAATTTACAATGAAAATGAGGATTTCATAGAAAAGTATCAGAGTGAAATATACGATAGACATTTAGGGAGAGAAGCCAAAGAAATATTAAAAACAAAGCTTGATGAATTGACTTTAAGTATAACTATATATAATAAATATTCAAAGGAAGGTATAGACGGGGTTATCAAAAAAACGGACATACATCGTACAGATTTTGTGTACGATTTTGATGAGGAGACGGGAAAAGGTATAGGATTATCGAAAACGGAGAGAGAGGGAAACATACTTTAACACTATCAAGGAAGTAGCAGAGCTGATTGCGAATATCCGCTTGACTATCTGAAATAAATTTGTGGGATTATAAAAATAAAAGGAAGTGATATGAGTGATAGAGATATATACAGAGAAGAAAAATTCTAAGGACTGGATAATACAAAATGATCTCTACTTTAATTTAAATACTGGTAATGAGGAGATGACAGAAAAAGATATCAATATTATAAGGAAGGCAGATAATGCTATATTAACACCGGACAAACATATTCAGACAAAGTTCGGTTTGGGAACAATCAGAAATTTATCATCAGGATGCAAAACTTTGTTAAATATTATAAAACATTCGGATAAAGTTGTATGTGTAGAGGAATGTGGACCTAATGTACTAAAAATAATATTTGAGATGGATAATATTAAGATATATATGTCAAGACAAAGTTTTGTTTATATTTCGGATAATACAAAAATCAGGTTTAATGGTGATGAGATTGTGACAGGGAGTGCAGGTTATAGTGCATGGTGGAGTAAGGAATATGAGAGGAGGGAAAAAGATGATTTATAAAAATATTTCATTTAAAGCAGCTCCATTTTCGTATGAATTATTTTTTGATGACAGAATAACACTGGTTGGCGGAGACAGTGGAACAGGGAAAACAGTATTATGAAATACTTGAGGACCTTAAGTTGACAGAGGAATATAATGCAATAAAATTGTTTAATTACAAATCAGATAATATGAAAGAAAATCTGAAAAAATGCAGGGATTGTTTTATTGTTATTGATAATGCAGACATTCTGATTGACGATGATATAAGAAGATTTATTAATTTTGAGTTTTCAAATCAGTATATGCTTTTTTCGAGAAATTGTGATGGCTTGAATGTATCAGATAAAAGTTTTAAAATATTGCAGCTTGATGACAATAAAATAACACTTCAAGATGAGTTATAGTGTGTGTAGAAATGGGGAATAAAATGAAATATTTATGGACAGAGGATACAGGTGCAGGATTATATTTTTGGCAGTTGGCAAATGAGCTTTTCTTTGGTGGCAAATTAGAGGTAGAAAGTAAAGGGAGCAATCAGGGGATATTAGATGCAGTATCACATATAGATACTAATGATAATAATATATATTATATTGCATTTGACTATGTGGTTGATAATCAGGATATTCGGAATAAATACAGATTACTTAGAAAATATGAAGCTAAATCTGACAATTGCATTGTAATACTTGATATGATTTGCTTTGAATATCTGGTTTTAGCTTTTGATAAACTTGTGGAATGGATAGGGACAGGTAAAAAAGATAAAGTAAAGATGCGTATGGAAATACTGGAAACAATAGAAAATCATCATATTAATTTATCGAAAATACAAGACGAGAAAACTTTAAAATACTTAGCAGGATTTAAGAGGTTTTATACGGAAAGAGTAATGAAATCATTGGCAGGGGAATTAACGGAAAATGAAAGATGGTCGATAAAAGGAAAAGAAATGGGGGAATGTTGGCATAAGGATTGTTGCATTTCAGAACATAAAGACAGTATCAGATGCGGACAACCAAATATCAAATCAGGAAATATGAAAATGCGTATGTTAATACAATCTGTTGAAGTGCAAAAGGTGTTAATAGATATAGTAGTTTAGAAATGATTGCTGTGCTATTGTCGACCTAAGAAAGTGCATTTTTGTGGGAGAGTTGACAATCCATTGATTCGTGTGGTGTGAGAAGCGTTGTGAGCAAGTAATTGAGTAGATTGTGAACATCTGCTTGACTTGTTTTTGCAGGGGTAGACAAAAAGGGGGTTGAAAATGGTAGAAAATAGAGTATTATATTGGTATGGGATTTAATAGGAACATAATGGGATGTAAAGTAGGTATATTCTGTTACATTTCCACTGCCGACAACTCGATTTAATAGGAACATAATGGGATGTAAAGTTGAGTCACGAAAGATATTCGGATAATTTTACTTTTGGATTAATAGATACATATTGTAATGTAAAGAACTCAACAAAAAGGATTTCTTCACACTCAACAAAGATTTAATAGGAACATAATGGGATGTAAAGACTATGGCTTCTGCAACTGAATTTTTTGCACCATTACCAATTTAATAGAAACATAGTAGAATATCAACTGTCAAATATTAAGCACGGAAGGAGAAAAATGTATGGAAGAAAGAATAACAGGAGTAATGATTTATTATTATTTTGTGTGTAAGCGTAAATTGTGGTATTTTTGTCATGAAATTAATATGGAATCAGGTAATGAGGATGTGCAGCTTGGAAAGATTTTGGATGAGACAAGTTATGGAAGAAGTGAGAAACACATTCAGATTAATGGAGAGATTAACATTGATTTTATAAAAGAGCATCGTGAATTACATGAGATTAAAAAAAGTAAGTCAATAGAGCAGGCAGGAATATGGCAGGGTAAATATTATCTGTATTATTTAAAAAAGCGTGGAGTAGATGGATTAAAGGCAAAAATTGATTATCCATTATTAAAAGAAAATGTTATGGTTGAATTATCAAAAGATGATGAAACACAGCTACAATTTGTAATTGAAGATATTGTTAAAATGAAAAAGGAAAAAAGACCGCCAATTATGAAGAAAACAAAGTTGTGTTCAAAATGTGCATATCGTGATTTGTGTTTAATTTGAGAGGAGGGTGTTTATGAAGCAAAGTTTTTATGTTTATAATGATGGTGAAATTAAAAGAAAAGATAATACATTACAATTTCGTACATATGAGGGAGAAAAAAGGGATATTCCGATAGAGCGGATTTCAGATATTTATGTTATGTCAGAAATGTCATTTAATACAGCATTTTTAAATTATATTTCTCAATATGGTATTCCTATTCACTTTTTTAATTATTATAATTTTTATACGGGAAGTTATTATCCGAGAGAATCATTGCTTGCCGGACAGTTATTGGTTAATCAGGTGGAATACTATCAGGATAGTGTGAAAAGACTGAAAATTGCTCAAAAAATCATAGATGCGGCAACTTTCAATATATATAGAAATTTAAGATATTATAATGGCAGAGGTAAAGATGTTTCAAAATGGATGAATGAAATAGATGGACTGCGGAAACAGATTGAAAAGACAAATACGATAAATGAACTTATGGGTATTGAGGGAAATATAAGACAACAATATTATGCGGCATGGAATGTTATAGTGAATCAGGAAATAAAGTTTGAAAAAAGAGTAATGCACCCACCTGATAATATGATAAATTCGTTGATATCATATGTAAATTCATTGATTTATTCAAAAACATTGAGCGAGGTTTATCATACACAGTTAAATCCGACAATCAGTTATTTGCATGAGCCTGGTGTAAGACGTTATTCGTTGTGTCTAGATATATCTGAAGTTTTTAAACCTTTAATAGGTGACAGATTGATTTTTTCATTGTTAAATAGACAACAGATTACAGAAGAAAGTTTTACGCAGGAGTTAAATTTTTTACATTTGAAAAAAGAAGCATCAAAGCTGATTGTGAGGGAACTTGAAAATTCATTAAAAAAGACAATTAAACATAAGGAATTAGGACGACAGGTTTCTTATCAATATTTAATTCGTCTAGAATTATATAAATTGATAAAGCACATAATTGGAGAAAAAGAATATGAAGGGTTTAAAATATGGTGGTAAAAAATGTATGTAGTTTTGGTATATGATATAAGTCTAGAAGATAAAGGGGCAAAAAGATGGAGGTCTGTTTTTAAGATA
>ERZ773269.2084-NODE-2084-length-16384-cov-4.301856_pt1 | contig 16384 bp, 7 predicted proteins | sample MGYA00511958_ERZ773269 | MGnify/ENA primary metagenome ERZ773269 (study PRJEB29015, sample SAMEA2737761) | human gut metagenome | biome: human gut; feature: human-associated habitat; material: faeces | place: China | collected 2012 ... | reverse complement strand
ACTTGTCGCCGTTTGATTAAGCTTACGATAATCAGAGTTAGCCCATTTAGTTGAATCGCTGTTCACAAAAAGAAGCGCACCTTTTTGGAAGTGTTCCTTACCTGGCGATTCAGAATTAATGTTCCATTTATCTTGGTCTTTAACAAAGGCCTCGATTGACTGACGCAACCAGTCTGTTGACTTATTAGCAGCAATCTTAACTTCAATCTTACGTTGGATGATTTGAGCAGCGGCATTCAAACTAGCTTGAGAATTTTCAATCGTAAAGACATCTTTTGTCTCTTCACCGTTGCTAAGTGCCTTAGTCATATAGTTCAAGTATGCTACTTGAGTATCCTTATCAGGCCACCAAGACATCAAAAGTGGACGAAAATCTTTTTCAGTTGACGCTTTCCAAGTTGTACCAGCTTCAAGGATTTCTTTTGGACGGTACCAACTATCTGCTGTCAAATAACCATCAACAAGTTCAAAGCTTGCTTTTGTTGAATCGTAGGCAGCATTATTTTTTGTAAAATCAGTAACAAGATTTGTTGTTTCTTGTGTGAATGAATAAGTTGATGTGCTTGAAAGGGCGCCATTTTCATCAAAATAAAGGACCTGACCATTTACAGTAATGGCAAAGTTTTTCTTGTGTGATCCATCTTCTAGAAGATAGTAATATTTACCATCTTTTTCCTTTTTAATATTATCGAGTGAGACTGCAGCCTTAATTTCAGCTTCAGAAAGCTCTTTAGACTTCTCAGTCGTTGGAGCAGCTACTCCAGCATTTGCAGCTACTTCCGATGTTGTAGCTGTTTCTGGTTTAGTAGCAACTTCTGGCTTAGCAGTCGTTTCAGGTTTGGCTTCAACCTCTACTGCTGCAGCTCTATCACTAGTTGTTCCTGAATTTGGTTGAACTGTCGTTTCAGCTGGTTTGTCAGCAGTAACTGTTGCTCGGTCTGTTGTTGTGGCATTTGAAGTATTTGCAACCTCAGTTGTTGTGCCTACCTCTTTTTCAACCACAGGATTTGTATTTTCCCCGACCGTAGTTGTTGAAGGTGATCCATTAGTATTATTTATTTCTTCTGCCGAAACAAGTGAAGACGTGGTAACACTAGCACCAACAATGGTAGCCAAGGCTACTGAAGCAACCGCTAAAGTAACCCATTGCTTCTTCACTTTGTGCAGTTTATAGCGTACTTTATTTTCCATATTCAATTTTTCCCCAATATATTTTTTGTCTTAAAATCTACATCTTAAAGACTTACTTATTATATCATTTTTTATTATCAAAAAAAGTTAATAAAACTTGTTTTAATGATATTTTTATCACATTAACAATAGATTATAATTTTGTCATAAAAAAGACTCGTTCCCATAAAATATAAAAAGGAGAACCAAAGTCCTCCTTTTTAAATCAATTAGTTTAGCACTCTAGGTGGATAAGCAATACCATTCTTATCAAAGTAAACGTAAACTCCTGGTTGAATTTCTATCCATGTGCTAACAGCTCTCTTACCACTATCACCATAGTAATAGCTAATACGACCATTGCCAGCAGTTACCGTTTGTCCTTTTACTTGTTTACCATCTTTAGCGAAGTAATAGGTATCAGCACCGATTTTAACTTCACCAGTTACTGTCTTACCATTAGAACCAACATAATACCAATTGTTATCACCTGTTGTGAAGAATTCATTAGTCAAGCGTTCACCTGTTGCAGCATCGTACTTGCTATAAGTACCATCTGCATTCTTAACAACACCACCCTTAACTTGGCTTCCGTCTGCATTAAAGTAGAGGTGTTGTCCATTGATAACTTGGGCACCAGTAACAGTCTTACCGTTAGCACCTGCATAGTACCAAACATTGCCATCAGTTGTGAAGAATTCGTTAGTCACTAGCTCTCCAGAACCTTCTTTGTACTTGCTATAAGTACCGTCTGCATTCTTAACAACGCCGCCTTTAACTTGACTTCCATCTTCATTAAAGTAAAGTTTTTGGCCGTTAATCACTTGGGCACCTGTAGCAGCAACACCGTTTGCATCAAAGTGGTACCACTTACCATCGATATTTCTCCAAGTATTCTTGATAGCATTACCAGTGTGTGCGTCAAAGTAATAAGTTTTACCTTTAAAGGTTACTAACTTATCTTTAGCTTGGAAACCGTCTTCTCCAAAGTATTGTGTGAAGCCATCAATAACCGTAACACCTTTGGCCATGACACCTTCATTAGTGAAGTAACGGAATTTCACAACCTTAGATTCTTTACCGTCTTTGGTTTCAGTAACATCAAATTTAGTGTAACCGCCCTTATACATTTGACCTTTAGAGTTATAAAGATAGGTATTACCATTAGCATCAACATAGTAGGCATTACTCAACATGATACCATTTGGCAAGAAACGATAAACGTCTTTACCATTTGGTGAATATTCACCATTGGTAACCATGTGACCACGCGCATCAAAGTAATAAGTATTACCATTGAAGGTTACAAAGGCAGACTTAGCTTGAGTACCACTTGTACCGAAGTAAGTGATTCCCTTACCATCATTTGAGAATCCAGTAACAACCTTTTCTTTGCCTGTCAATTGAAGAGGAATGAAGTTACCATCTTTAGTGACTGTGAAGTATTTACCAGTTGCTTCATCGCTAAGTACATAGCCAACACCACGTTCAAGAACGTTTGTTCCGTTGAAGTATTCAGCCTTCCATTGTTTCAATTTAACAGAATCATCAATTGGTTTACCAGTTGAGATCATGTTTACCTTGAACATTTCAGGGTATTTAGCTTTAAGCTCAGCCAAGAATTCACCACCGTATTTAGCTTGGTAATCTTTACCTGATGACTTAGTATTAGCTACATAAAGCGAGTGATCAATGATAGCATCCGCAATCTTACGTCCAGCACCATCAGTACGAGTCGCTGTTACGACTTCCTTACCTGGCAATTGGTAAATTTGGTCTGGAACCCAGTCAGCGATTGCTTGGATACCAGCTTTGTGAAGTGCCTTAAGAGCATCACGAAGGTCTTCTTTAGAACCGTATTTATTGTTCTTACTCATAGCAAGGTCATAACGGTCCGCAAAGGCATAACCATTTTGGATAACTGAGTCAAGGAAAGTACCATCATCAGCAGATACAAATTGAGGTGCCATTTCAAATGATGTTACGCCCCATGACTTGAACAAATCAACATTTTCAGCAATCTTACGGTTAGTATAAACTGAAGGATCTGAACCATCTGGAATAGTTTGGAAGTTAGAGAATCCTTCGTAGATCAATTGTGAATCATAAGCTTCAGTCGCTTTAAGAGTCAACTCTCCTTCTTTTTTAGCTTCTGTTGAAGGCGCTACTCGGATATCTTGATCATCTGAAGCTCCAACTGGAACCCAAACTGCTACGAAACCAGACATATCAAATGTTTCATAACCCTTAATGTCATTAGCACCGAAAGTCAAGACACCGTTGCTGTCTGTTTCTTTCACGTAACCTGCTGCGATTGCATCTGCATCAGATGTAAAGTTCTTGATACCATCAGCTGTACCAACAATCAAAGCACGGTATTTTTGGTTGGCATGGATTTTACCCATTTCAACATTAAGTTTAGCTGATTGATCCAAAGTCAATTTTGGATTGTTAGCTACAAGTGTTACCTGACCAGATGTACGGCTGTATTTAGAACCTTCTGTATCATCAGCTGTCATGATGTCTTTACCATAACGTACTGAAGCATAGACTTCATTTGTACGGTAAAGTTCAACATCTGAATTGTCCATCTTACCATCAGTTGGCAACCAGTATGAACGTTGAGCTTGTCCACCAGATACATACTTGATACGATTCTTCATCAAGTTAACAATGGTATCGTAATATGGAGACTTAGTTTCCATGTAATTACCATTATCTGTATAAAGGTCTCCATAGTAGACACGAGTGATTGTTTCCATGTTTTGCAACATAACAGCGTATGCTGCTGGGATGTTGTTCAAGGTATATTTTTTGTCGCTGCTGAGCATGTCTTTGTTATAAATCTCAAAGGCTTTCTTCATTTCAGCATCAGTGATTGTGAAACCATCTGATTTTGGATTGATTTCTTTCTTGATGATTTCAGCAATAATATCTTGAACGTTGTTATCATGGGCACGGATAAAGACGTAGTTTCCTGACGCATCTCCGTATTTCTCGTTGTATTTACCGATTGTAGACTGTTTAACTGTTCCGTCTTCGTTATAGGCCTTGCTTCCATCTTTGTTAATCCAATCAGTCTTTTCATCACGTTGTGTCGTGTTGAAAGTATTGTTATACAAAGGACTTACAGCCGGTGTACGTTCTTTGATTGGTTTAGCCAATGAGAAGAGGAGAGCCAAACGTTGTTTGTTTTCCATAGCAAGCGCAGCGCCATCTGTCTTGTCATTGTAGTGGTTGTCATTAAGACTCCATGCTTCAAGGACTGAGATGTGAGCAAGAGCGTTTGCTTCAGATTTGTTAACACCATAGTACTCACGGAAGTAGTTTGTGTAGAGTTGAAGCATGTCTGCATCGACATTATCTACCGCGTCGACACGGATACCATCGAAGTTAGCATCCTTGTCACCCATAACGATTGAACCCCAGTTCATAAGGTAGTGGATTTGGTTCAATTGTTCCGCTTGAACAACTGGGTTTGACAAATCTACGTCATTAGCTAGCAAGAAGTCGAAACCGCCCATGTGGTTTGGATCTGACTGCTCATCAAGAACTGACTTATCAATTGTACCCTTTTGATTAGTAGCCGTATGGTTCAAAAGACGATAGTTAGAGTTAGCCCATGGTGTACGTGAATCATTTACATAGAGAAGGGCACCACCTTGAAGGTGATCTTCGCCGCCACCTTTAGAGTAGTTTTCAGTTTCTTTGTTCCATTGTGGTTGTGTCTTAACAAAAGCAGAAATAGTTTCACGCAACCATTGTGTTGATTTTTCAGCCTGAATCTTCTGTTCAATCTTAACTTGGATATCCTTAGCAGCAACATTCAAAGTTTCTTGCTTATCTGTGCTAGTGTATTTAGCATCCAAGTTAAATACTTTAGACATGTAGTTCAAGTAGTTAACTTGTGTATCTACATTTGGCCACCAAGCCATCAAAAGTGGACGGAAATCTTCTGCAGTTGATGCTTGCCAAGTTACACCATCTTTGATGATAGAAGCTGGACGGTACCAGCTATCTGCAGTCAAATAACCATCAATCAATTCAAAGCTAGCTTCAGATGAATCGTAGGCACGGTTATTTATTGAGAAACCATCAACAATATTTGTTGTTCCTGGTGTGAAAGAGTATGTTGATGAACTTGTAAGAGCACCATCTTTACCGAAGTAAAGCAATTGACCATTTACAGTAATGGCAAAGTTTTCTTTGTGTGAACCATCTTCATTTACATAGTAATATTTGCCATCAATGTTTTTGATGTTTTTCAAGGAAAGCGCAGCTTCTACTTCTGAATCTTTCAAAGCAGCTTCTGGCGCCTTAACTTCTGTATTAACAACTTCAGCCTTCACTGTTGCTGGTTGTTCTTCTGCTTTTTCAGTTGTAACAGCTGGTGCATCTGTTGTCACAACTGCTTCTTTATTTGGAACAGCTGCCACTGCTACATCAGCAGTTGTTGCTGTTGTAGCTGCTTCAGCTGTTGCTTGTGTGTTCGTTGTAGTTGCTGTTTCGACAGCATTTGTTTCTTTAGCAGGTGTTAAAACATCTGCTTCTTTTGTATTTGTACGTTTATCGACTTCTTTGGTTGCTTCTGTAGAAGTAACTAAATCGGCTGTTGTATCTAAATTTGGTTGAGTTACTATCTTATCTTGAGTTTCATCCGCTGAAACTGAAGATGTTGTTGCAGACAATCCTCCTACGACAGTAGCAAGTGCTGCAGAGGCAACTGCAATTGTAACCCATTGCTTCTTAACTTTATGAAGCTTATAGTGTACCTTATTTTCCATTATAATTTTCCCCGTGATTTTATTTGTCAAAATCAGACTGAAATCTATCCGATTTCAAACAATTACATTATATCATTATTTTCTAACTATTTCTCGAATTAATTGTTTTTTTATAAATTATATGTAACATAACAGCAACATTAGAAAAGTTTTGTAATACACCTATTTCATAGGCTTTCAATTCTCATTTTCATATCATTTGATAAGTAAAACTATTTTCTATAAAAACCACTAAAACCTTTGATACAATGGCTTTTACAACGATTCTGACTCAAAATTGATATTTGTCAGATTTTTTTCTTTAAGGAGCAAAAAAAGGCAAAATTTCTTTAAACGATTCTCGTTTTCAAGAAATTTCACCTATAAATTCATGTCAAATCATATCGTTTTTCACTTAATCTCTCAGATTAAGATTAGATTGATTGATTATTTATCAAAATCAGCATAACCATTTTCATCGAAGAAGACAGTCTTACCGTCTTGGAAAGTGATCCATGTGTTTGTCACACGTTCTCCAAGAACTGATTCGTAGTATTCCACTCCTTTTGGTGTGCTGATTGGGCTACCTTTAACTTGACGTCCCAAATGATCAAAGTAATACTCTTTACCATCGATATTTTGGCGTCCTGTTACAGCCTTACCATCTTTGAAGTAGTACCAAACATTGTTACCAGTTGTCAAGAAACGGTTATTGAGACGCTCCCCTGAATCTTTATCATAGTAAGAAAGTGAACCATCAGCATTCTTAACAAAGTCACCTTTAACTTGGCTACCATCTTCTTTGAAGTAATAGTTTTTACCGCCAATGCTATAGGCACCTGTCACGATTTCACCATTATCTTTGGCATAGTACCATGTCTTACCACCATCAAGAGTGAAGAAATCAGATTTGACTTGGCTTCCATCAGCATTGAAGTAATAGTTAAGGTGGTCAATTGTTTGACGACCTGTGGCGAGGTTACCATCCTTATCAGCATGGTACCATTTGCCGTTTACTTCGAAGAACTTGTCTTTAACCTTGTAACCATTATCTACAGTGTAGTAGCTAATCTTGCCATTTTCAGTAACAAATTCACCTTTAACTTGGGCACCATTTGCACGGAAGTAGTATTCGTGACCATCCAAAGTAAGAGCACCTGTCACATTTTTACCAGCTGCATCACGGTAGAACCATGTTGAGCCATCTGTTGTGTAGAATTCACCCTTCTTAGCTTGTGCATAGCCTTGATCATTGAATTCATACCAGATACCATCGATTTCAGCCCAACGATTTGTGTAGGCATTACCTGAATTTTTATCGAAGAAGTAGAGTTTTCCGTCTGGAGTAACATACTTAGTACCTTTAGCTTGGAAGCCATTTTCATCAAAGTATTGCAATCCTCCACCAGCATAAGTCAAGCCAACAGCCATTTCTCCAGTTGGTGAGAAATAACGGAATTTAGCTTCTGTTTCTGAAGTACCTTCTTTCGGTACATCGAATACAAAGTAACCATCTTTGTACTGCTCACCAAAGCTACCAAAGTAATAATATTTACCATCCTGTTGATAAATAGAATCACGAAGCTGGATACCGTTTGGCAAGAAGAAATAAGTCTTACCATCGATATCTTGACGACCAGTTAACATATAACCTTCTTTATCGAAGTAATAGTAATTTCCAGCATATTTAATGAAAGCATTCTTAGCTTGGAAACCACTATTATCAAAGTAGGCCATACCCTTACCATCATAGTAGAAACCTGTCTTACCACCTTGATCTGTCAAAGGTTTTGGCAAGAAGATGCCATTCTCAGTAACTTGATAGTAGCGACCAGTAGCATCGTTACTGAGAACATAACGACTACCACGACCAAGGATATTAGTACCATTCATGTACTTAGCAGACCATTGCTTGATTTTAACAGATGGATCAATCTTCTTACCAGTTGATATCATCACATCTTCAAACAACTGTGGATATTTCTTTTGGAGCTCATCAAGGAACTCACCACCATATTGAGCTTGGAAGTCCTTACCTGATGATTTAGAATTTGCAACATATAAAGTGTTATTGATATAGGCATTGGCCTTTGGAGTACCATAACTATTAGCACGTGTTGCTGTTACAACTTCTTGTCCTGGCAATTGGTAAAGTTGATCTGGTACCCAGTCAGCAATTGCTTGAATACCTTGCTTGTGAAGCGCCTTAAGGGCATCACGAAGATCTTCTTTAGAACCATATTTGTTATTCTTACTCATGGCAAGGTCATATCGGTCAGTAAAGGCATAACCATTTTGGATAACAGAATCAAGGAAGGTACGGTCATCAGCCGATACAAATTGAGGAGCCATCTCGAATGATGTGATTCCCCATGACTTGAAGAGTTCTGCATTTTCTGCAATCAATTTATTAGTATATTGGCTATCTTTTTCAACAAAATCTTGGAAGTTTGAGAAACCTTCATAGATAACTTGTGAGTCCAATGCTTCAGTAGCAGAAAATGTCTTGTCAAGTTTCTTATCTGAACCTTTAACACGGATATCTTGGTTATCAGGCGCACCTACTGGTACCCAAACACCAAGATAACCTCTCATATCAACAGTTCGATACCCCTTGATTTCATCTCCACTAAAAGTCAAGTTCCCTTCAGCATCAGTGTATTTAATTTTTCCAGCTGCTGCTGCATCATTTTCGTAAGTGACAATTCCCTTATCAGTACCAAGAAGTAATGGACGGTAGGCTTGGTTAGCATGAAGTTTACCCATGTTAACTTTCAAAGTACCATCACCCAATGAGAAATCCTGATTATTGGCAATAAGGGTCAACATACCAGAATGTTTACTTGTTTCTGCTACACCCGTAGTTTGGTCAGCAGTCATAATATCTTTACCGTAACGAACAGATGACAAGATTTCTTTTCCATTGAACGTGTCGACTTTCATCGATTGTCCACCTGAAACATATTTCATACGGTTCTTCAAGAGCGTTGTGATAGCATCGTAGTAAGGAGACTTGGTAGCCATATATTGGCCGTTATCCGTATAAAGATCTCCATAATAAACACGAGTTACCTGCTCCATATTTTGAAGAATCAAAGCATAGGCAGCTGGAATATTGTTAATAGTATAACGTTTTTCTGCCTTCTTCATATCTTCATTATAGATTTCAAAGGCACGTTTCAATTCAGCATCAGTCATGGTATAACCATCTGATTTTGGATTGATCTCTTTTTGAACAATATCACGAATGATATCTTGAACAAGGTTATCATGAGCACGCGCAAAGATATAGTTAGCTTGTGTATCTCCATACTTACTATTATTTGTACGGTCTGTCAAACTGCTAGTAATCAAATCTTTCAATGAAGATCCAGATCCATAAAGTGCACCCATAATTGCATAACGAAGGTTATTATCCATGGCAAGGGCTGCACCATCATGTTTTTGATTATAAGCATTATCATTTAAATCCCAAGCTTCAAGGATAGAAATGTGAGCGAGTGCATTGGCTTCAGATTTATCCACACCAAAGGCTGCTCGGAAGTAGTTTGTATAAACTTGGAGAAGGTCTGCATCGACATTATCAACTGCATCAACACGGATACCATCAAAGTTAGCATCCTTATCACCCATAACAATTGATCCCCAGTTCACAAGATAGTGAATTTGGTTCAACTGCTCAGCTTGCACAACTGGATTTGAGTTATCAACGTCATTGGCAAGTAGGAATTCATAACCACCCAAGTATCTTCCTGTACCATTTAGAGAACCATCTTGGTTACTTGGTGTACGGTTAAGCAAACGGTAATCAGAATTTGCCCAAGGTGTCTTGTCATTATTGACATAAAGAAGAGCTCCCCCTTGAAGGTGGTCAGCAAGGGTATAGTTTTCAGTTGTAGTATTCCACTGGTCTTGTTCTTTTACAAAAGACTCAATTGCTTGACGAAGCCATTCAGTTGATTTTTTAGCTGAAATTTCTTGTTCAATCTTAATTTGAATTGTCTTAGCAGCTGCATTCAATTCAGATTGACTTTGGCTGGTTGAATAAGTTGCGTTAAGGTTAAAGTGTTTAGAGAAAGTATTGAGGTAGGCAACTTGTGTATCTACATCAGGCCACCATGCCATCAAAAGTGGACGGAAGTCTTTCTCAGTTGATACACGCCATTTTTCACCATTTTCCAAAATAGTGACTGGACGGTACCAGCTATTAGGTGTCAAATAACCATCTACCAACTCAAAGCTTTCTTTCTTAGAATCGTAAGCACGGTTATGTGAAGAGAAAGCATCAACTAGATTAGTTGTACCTGGTGTGAACGAGTGTGTTGATGTGCTTGTCAAAGCACCATCTTTACCAAAGTAAAGCAACTGGCCATTAACTGAAACAGCAAAGTTTGTTTTGTATGAACCATCTTCTTTGACATAATAGTATTTACCATCAACTTGTTTGATGTTGTCCAAAGAGAGTGCTGCTGTTTCTTCTTTTTCAGTAACACCAGATTTTGGTTTTTCAGCTACTGTAAGCGTTGTATCTGTCGCTGTTGCAGCTGGTGTTTCTGTTGTCGCACCATTTGCTACTGCTGCACGATCAGTTGTTGCTGGTGTTGCCGTATTAGTAGTTGTATCTGCTGCAGTGGTTGCTGCCGCAGGAGTTTCGACTGTTGCAACATCAGCAGCCTTATCATTTGTTGTTGCTGTCGCATCTGTCGTAGCAGTTGCTGCAGGAGCGGCTACTTCATGCGTTTCGACGACAACATCGCTTTCAGCTGTCGTAGAGGCAACTGGTTGAGTTGTTTCATCAGCTGAAACCTTTTGATTGGCAACTGTAGCACCACCTACGATAGAGGCAAGTGCTGCCGAAGTGACGGCAATCGTCACCCACTGCTTCTTAACTTTGTGAAGCTTATAATGTACCTTTTTTCCCATTTTAGGTCCTCTTTTCATTTTCCTAGTTTGAATGAAATCTACATAATTCAAACAATTTCATTATAGCATATTTTTTTCAGCCTTTTCGAGTCTTTATCAAGTCATTTCAATTTTTAATCATAATGTAAATTGAAAAACATTTTGACAATCATTAAAAACTACCGAATGTCGAAAACGGTAGTTTTTTCTATATTTTTAGGAAAATTTTTAGAGGTAATTGAGAGCTAAATAAACTATCTCTATTCAATCAGTTAGAGATTTTCAAGTCAGCTATTAAGCAAAAACGACGTTATGTTGGACCCTGTAGCTGACTAAAAAGAGCAAGGTTTCTGTAACCAATTTTGCCAGAACCAGGCCTAAACCAATGGCAACTAGACTACTAAGTAAGAAATAGTTACAGGCCAGAAGGACCAGGACCAACATAAAGTAGCGAACACTCGATCTAAAGAGGGAGCTTGTCGGATTAAAGACCACATTGGCGTTCAGTAGACACTGGCTGGAAGCCGAAATCACACGAGCTAGCACGACCGAAAGGAGCAGATTCTTCGTCAAGGCAAAGAGCACAAATAAGGCTGTTGCATCAATGACTGAGGCCAAAACAGCCGTGCCAGAGAACTTTAAAAAAGGGCTGTAAATACGGATGGAATCACGAATGGGGCGAAAGTGCGAACTTTTATTTTCCTCCAGATAAACGGTCTCGATAGGGACTTCAGAGATTTGGTGGCCTGACTTTTTGGCTTCAAGCAACATATTAAACTCGTACTCGAAACGATTGCCATCCAGATTAAGAAGCCATGGAATCAGGTCGGTTGACATGCCTCGAAGCCCTGTCTGAGTATCTGTGACTTTCTGGCCAGTTACTAGACGGAAAAGTCCAGCAGTTACCTTATTTCCAAAGCGGCTACGTGCTGGTACCTTACCAACAAAGGCACGCGCACCCAAGACAAGATGACTTGGATTTACCTCGGTGACCTTGGCCACACGGACAATATCTTTAATCAGATGCTGACCGTCACTGTCAACTGTGACAATAGGTTGCGCCGAAAGGTGCTGACCGACTACTTCTTCTTGAATGTGAGCAAAGGCTGTCTTGAGAGCTGCTCCCTTTCCTTTATTGACAGGATGGGTAAGGACAGTCGCTCCAATAAAAGCCGTTTCGTCGTAATAGTCGTTATAGCCTGGGCCACTCCCATCATTAACAACAATAATACGGGCTTTAGGGAGTTTTATGGTAATATCTTGAACCACCTGAATCAGGCGAATGTCTGGTTCATAAGCTGGAATAATAATATACATAGGCACTTCCTTTCTGTTTCATCCTATGATTCTTTAGTGACCTCCACCAAAGCCACCTGCTGGGCCACCACCTTGGGGACCACTGCCGCCTTGAGGGCCACCCCCACCAGGCATTGAGTTTTCAATCTTAGTTTGTTTTTCACCATTGATAGTAATGTCACCACCGGTATAGGTCGCTGAACCATCGAAGTCAAAGCCAGACTGACCAGTCAAATTGATCGTCCCCCCCGATACCATAATATCGCCGTTAGAATCGATTGGGTCTGTATCGCCCTCGCCAACCTCAACATTTAGGGTTCCACCGGTCATCTTGAAGAAAATCTCACTTTGACTGGCATTAGCATTGGCCGCATTAACACCATCATCCGTTGCATAGACATCGATATTTCCACCATTGATGGTCACAGATTTACCTTCGATACCTTCAGTTGATTTTTCAACCTTATAAGTACCACTATCAATTATCAGGTCGCCGGACGCATGAATACCGTCGTCACCAGCCTTAATGGTCATGGTATTGTCAGACAGATACATGGTACCTACTGAGGTGTCGTCATCGTTGTCGACCTTAACGGCATCTTCTTCGGCCTCAATAGTCATGGTTGTTCCTGTGATATTAAGTTCATCATTGACATTGAAGGCATCACCGACTGAAGTAATCTTGTAGGTACCGCCTGTTATATGAAGACTGTCGTTTGCTTTAATACCGTTGTTTTTCTTGGCATCAATGTTTAGAGTACCTGAACCATTAATGGTCAAATCTCCTTTAGAGAAAATCACAGCATCCGCATCTTCATCACTATTAGAACTTGAATCAGAAAGTGTGTTTGTAGTGCCATCTTTAAGTGTCAGATAGACATGACCAGCTTTTGTGGCGTTAATTGCTGCATTTGTATTTGTCATGGTAGCACCATCTAGAACAATATGGACATCATCTGAATCCCCAGCATCCACCTTGATTTGCACACCATCAGATTTTCCAGAAATGACGTAAGTCCCAGCTTTGGAGATGGTTACAGTTGAACCTGATAGGGCTGCACCATCACCTGAAACATCCGCAGATGAGCCTGATAACTTAATCTTAGTAGCTGAGCTTTCATTATAAGAGGTATCAGAATCTTTAGAAGTAAAGTAGTTGCTGTTGCTCTTATTTGTTTTCTTACTGGTCGTTGCTGTTACAGCACTTGTTTTTGATGTCGTGCTTGACGTTGTCCCCGTTGCTTGACTGTTTGATTGGCTACAAGCTGTCATGACTGTTAGGGCTGTCGCACAGGTTACTAAAGTCGTCCATTTTTTTAGTTTTTTTGATTTCATATTTTTTCCTCTCGTGTTCGTTTGGATGATTACAGTTTACGGGACTTAGCTAAAACATTTCTAAAGGTTAACTAAAACTTATCTTAAGTTAAGTTTGGTGAAAGTTTGGCTTAGGAAAACTTTCAGAAAAGTCCCATAGACTAATAGACGAGCAAGTAAGTGCTATATAGAAATAGTACATTTTCGCTCAACTTTTCTACTATAAAAAAGAATTAAAACAATAAGTCGACTGTTTGAAAACAGATGGTCCTGCAACAAATTCCCTATTTTCCTGGGAGTTGCTTTACGGCTTTGTATATTATCTATAAAAGGAGTTTTTTCATGGTTAAACAATTGGAAACACGTTTTAAACGTATTGAAACAAAATATGTGGTCTCAAAGGACAATCTTGAGGACCTGCTCACTGATCTTAAGGAGTATTTGGTAGAGGATGATTATCCGACATCTACCATTTCAAATATTTACTTTGATACGGATAATTTTGATATCATCCAAGATGCCCTTGATGGTAATCATCGTCAAGAGAAGATCCGCATGCGTACCTACCTAGCCAATCCCAAAATTGATAGTAAGGTCTTTTTAGAGGTTAAAGCCAAAGATGATGAAGGAATCGGCCATAAGTTTCGTCTCGTTTCAACTCCACTTGCCATCACTAACTTGATGACAGACGGTAAGAATCATGGTCAAATCACTGACCGCCAGCTATTACAGGATATCCACCACTTACGTCAACGATATGATGAGGGACTTAAACCTCGTATGTATATCTACTACGACCGTTTTTCGATGAAAGAAAAAGAGACTATCGAAGGCTATGCCTACAATAAAGTTCGTGTTACCCTTGACCAAAATTTGACTTACCGTGATGAAGACGTCAGTCTCTTCAAGGGAAATCATGGTTTTCCACTACTTGATGAAGATACGATTATCATGGAAATCAAGGCACCTGGTCAAAAGCCAGAATGGCTTCAAGCTATCTTAGACAAACATGGTTTGGAAGAGCAGAAATTCTCAAAATACAGCTGTGCCTATCATAAGTCTCAAGGTCTAGACTACGGGCCACATCCAGTCCAAGAAAAAGGAGCTGCCGCCTATGTCTAATCTCTTCAATTCTATCTTTAATGATGCGACTGCAACTGCCAGTCCTCTTCAACTCATGCTGGCCTTACTGGTCAGCCTTGTTTTAGGCTTAGCCCTAACCTGGACTTACAAATATCGAACCCTCTACACCAGAGAATTTGTCATCAGTTTGACCCTGCTTCCATGTTTGATGACCTTAGTTATCTTCCTTGTTAATGGCAGTTTGGGGACCTCTATCGCCGTGGCTGGGACCTTTAGTCTCATTCGTTTTCGTTCTGCCACCAGCGGTTCTAGAGAACTAATCGCTGTCTTCATGGCCATGATTATTGGTCTGGCATCTGGGACAGGCTATTTGCTACTGGCCGTCCTCTTCACCGCCTTTCTATTGGCTGTTTGGCTCCTTTTGGAAAATCGTCAAAGTCGTACCGACAACCAACGTCGTAGACTCCTGACCATTAACGTCTCCTACCAAGACTTGATTGACCAAAAAATCACTAAAGCCTTGCTCAATTTCACAAGTGAATGCGACCTGATTTCCCTTAACACCACTGGTGGGGGCGAGACCATGCAGCTGGTCTACGAAGTGGATTTGAATCCCCAAGTGGATGACTTCCAATTGACGAATCACCTTATCTCAAGTATTGAAAATTGTGACCTTGCCCTAACCAAAAAAGCTAAAAAGAAAAAGAATTTATAAGACAAAAAGACATCTCCGACTGATTTTCGGAGATGTTTTTGCATGTTTTGAGGTTAACATTTTCACTTAGCTATAGCCTATACTTCTATGCCGCCAGTATGGAGTGCGAGATTATCGCAGGAATCAAAGTATCATCTAAACATCATCATCTTGGACAACCTTACCATCTTGTATGTTAAAGGTATAGCCAATATATCCGGAATTGTCATAGTTAGCGGAATTTTCTTCATCAGTTGTGAAATAATAAAATTCGTACTCTCCGTCTGGTAGCTTGCTAGCATCCAGTTTAGTTGCGGCCTCTTCTAAATCTTTCTTGCTAGTATTTTCTGTATCACTTACTCTTATTGACATAGTAACAATATGTTCATCAATCATTGTTTGATAAGGAATTTGATAATACCCATAAAAATCATGCTTGCCATTTTTACGGTTTTCCTCAGCTAAATGAACTTTACGATTATTAGCTTCTTGATCTATCAAAGTATTATCACAGAAGGAGAATTCTTCAATATCAAGGTCTAAAGACTGCTTCTTAAGCTCCTTAAAGAGTTTCTGCTCTTCTTTTTTTACAGATTTTTGTTGTAAGTAGCTTTCCCAGTAATGACTTGGGGTCACATATTCTTCACCATTAACTGTCCAGTCCAGTTGAAATGTAATATTTCCATCTAATACTATGGGTTGATTATCGTAGGTTTCCTCTGAATAGATATAATCGACATAAATGCCTACACTATCTAGAAACACCTTTTTGATAAGCTTAACTTGGACCTTTCCCTTAAAACCATTATGAGCCAAGATTTTTTGCGTTTTTTCCCTAGCCTTAGAGTAAGCATTTGGTAGTACAACATTACAACCAACTAAAAGACTAGAACAGAGGAGGACAATAACTAAACGAGAAAGAGTTATGATATAAGGATTATTTTTCTTCATAGGACATCCTTCCTTTCCCCAATCATTTGTATAAATAAGCACACCAAATCCTTCAAATAAAACGAGCTTTCTTCACTCCTATTATAGCATTTTAAAGCGCTTTCTTATGGTAGTTAGAAGGATAAAAGATTAGGATGTATCCAGCAAAAAAGCCTGAATATCACTTCAGGCTTTTCATCTTAGTTCAAATCGATTGATATAATCCTTAATA
>ERZ773269.2068-NODE-2068-length-16472-cov-5.663032_pt1 | contig 16472 bp, 10 predicted proteins | sample MGYA00511958_ERZ773269 | MGnify/ENA primary metagenome ERZ773269 (study PRJEB29015, sample SAMEA2737761) | human gut metagenome | biome: human gut; feature: human-associated habitat; material: faeces | place: China | collected 2012 ... | reverse complement strand
GCTCCCGCTCTGATGCGGGCAAGCAGGGCACCGGCCTGGGGCTTTCCATCACCAAAGCCATCTTCCAGCAGCACAGCTTCCGCTTCGGCGTACAAAGCACCGTAGGCAAGGGCACCACCTTCTGGTTCGTCATGAGTGACCTGCCCTATGTGGACGACTTTGAGGGCAAGTGAACGCCCCCTGTAACACAGAAAAAGCACCGGCAGTTTTCCAACTCTTCCAATCGGGAAACTGCCGGTGCTTTATTATGTTCCGCTCTCTGCTGTATGGTAGATGCCAAAGGTGTTGTCCGGGGCGGGCATCTCCACCCGGGAAGCACGGTCGTTCACCGCCCACATCATCGCGCCCATAGCGCCCAGCACCACCAGAATGATGAGCCATTTTACTGCATTGGGTAATTTTTTCATTCCGTTATCCTTTCCGTAGTCTCCATGCGGCACTTCTGCCGGGCAGTGCGCAGCAGCGCAGCGGCCTCGGCAGCCGAAAGCGCCTGCACCCACCCGGGGCGCTCTCCTGCGCCTGCGCCGGTGCTGCCTGCCTCGGCAAAGCCGGCCAGCGCCGTGTCGGTGCGGTCGTTCCAGCCGGCAAAGCCCTCCGGCGCAATGTGCGACCCAAGGCGGCAGTCCAGCACCGCCGTTTTGCCGGTAGGCCGCCACGGTCTGCCCAGATACACGCTGCCCGCCGGGCAGTCCGAGACAAAATCGCAGTCCCAGAACACAAAGCCCAGCCCCTGTGCCGCACCGGAGGGTGCGGTGACCCAGCTGTGCGCAAGGCCGTTGTCCACCGTGCGCAGGGTGCAGTGCTCAAACAGGGCGTCTGCCCCGCCAAAGATAAAATCAATGTCTCCGGCGATCTCGCAGGCGTGGTAATACTGCGCGCTTGCCCGGCGGGGTGCCAGCCCGCGCGGGCCCAGAAAGCCGTCCTTCTCCCGCTCTTTCTCCGGCAGAGGGGCGCAGAACAAAGTATCCTGATTGCCCAGCAGCCGCACACGGTCAAACGCCGCCCGGGCGCTGTCCACATAGGCTGCGATGGCCTGCCCGGCCTTTGCGCCGGGGCCTGCGTCGTTCTCGATGGTCATATCCTCCACCCGCAGCTTTTCGCCGCTGAAAAAGGCGGTATAGCTGCGGAAGGTGTGGGTGGGCCGTCCGTCCGGGTGCGGCAGCTTGCCGCCATCGTTCCATACCAGCCGGGTGGCATCCATGCCCGCGCCCGCAAGGGTGATATCCTTTTTCTCACAAACCAGCTTTTCCCGGTAAATACCCGGCGCGATGCGGATGACCGCAGGGCAGTCGTAGGGCACCGCCAGCACCGCCTCGGAAATGGTGGTAAACTGTCCGCTGCCGTCGGGTGCAACGTTGATGGTAAGCATAAGCCGCCTCCTGCGCCCGGCACTGCCGGGCAAAAAAATATGCTTCCAGTATACCCCTCCTTCCCGCAAATTGCAACGGAAGTTCTGTAAAGTCCAGCGGTAGCTCCTTCCTATTTATGGCTTCCCCCGGTCGGAGGAAGCCTTTAAGCGGAGAATTGCTCATGATATGCAACACCTGTTACCCGCTCTTTTCCAGCCGGAGCACGGCGGCGGTGATATCGTCCGGGCGGCCGGTCTTTTGTGCGCGGATGCGGGCGGTCTGCACCAGCGTTTCGGCCAGCTTTTCCGGCGCGTCTCCCGCCGCCGCCGAAAGCTCCACCTGTTTTGCCACCCAGCCCGCGCCATCCACCAGTAAGCCGTCCGATACCAGCACCGCGTAGTCCCCGGCGGTCAGGTGCACCACCCGGCTCTGCCCGTTCACCCCGCCCAGCACCCCCATGGGCAGGGTAGCTTCGCCCACAGCCCGCACCCGCCCGCCGTGCACCAGAAACCCCGGGGCGGCTCCGGCCTTGAACAGCCGCGCCGTGCCGGTGTATAAGTCCACGCTGATGAGGTCTAGCGTTGCGCCGCTCTCGTCCTCGCTTTTCAGCGCCAACGCCACGTTCACCAGCCGCGCCGCCAGCTCGGCGGTAAAGCCCGCCTTGAGCAGCCGGGCGGTCAGCTCTGCCGCCAGATTGCCGTCTACCGCCGCCGGGCGTCCGGTACCCATGCCGTCACATAGGATCATCTGCGCCGCCGTAGGGCTGCAAAACTGCTGCACCGCATCGCCGGATACCTCACCCCGGGCGGCAGCGCTTGCCGCCCCGAACACCGCCCGCAGCGCCGGTCTTTCGCTGAACAGCAGGGTGGTCATGCCCTTGCAGGAGAGCACCTGCGGCACCTCCAGCGTGCGGCGGCAGATATGCCCCACCTCCCCCGCCAGCGCCGCCAGCTCCTGCGGGGTGAACCGGGTGCGCGGCAGGGTGACGGCGGCATGGGTGCGGCCAAGGTCGTCCAGCGTGACGGCGCACTCCTGCGGCGGCGCACCCAGCCCGGTAAAGAACTCCGCCACCCGGCTGGATTTATAGGGCTCCGGGTCGCCGGGACGTCCCAGCTGCTCGCTGAGCACCCCAAGTGCCTCGGCTACGGCGCTGTACTGCTCGGTCAGGGCGGTGCGCATGGCCTCGGAATGGATGCGCGCCTCCTTGCGGCTGCGGTACAGCGCAAAGCTGCGCCCCGCCGCCGCGCACAGCGCCGCCGGGTGGATGCAGCGGGACAATTCCCCGGGCAATTGCGCCGCTTCCACACTGCCGCTGCCTTCCAGCAGCGGACGCAGCGCTTCCATGCCCGCCATGGTGGCGGTATATTCCTGCTTCCAGCAGGTCTCCCGCCGCCCGCAGTTAAAACAAAGAGTATCATGTACATTGTCTATGACCCAGCGGAAACCTTCCCGCCGCCGGGGCAAGCCCTCGTAGACCGCGTTCACCGTCTCCGCCAGTGAGGAAAGGCTCTGCGCCACGGCTTCCAGCCGGGTGGATGCCGCCGCACTGCGGGCTGGCGCGGGGGCGTTCTCCCCGCTCTGCGGGGTGTCTGCCGCCGGGGCAAGCCAGCCGCCGGGCAGCAGACAGACCACCGCCATGCCGCCGCAGGCGCTGAACAGCAGCCCAAAGGCGTTTCCGGGCGGCTGCACGCAGAGTACCCCGGATACGCAGCCGCCCGCGTAGGCGGCAAGGGTCTCCACCCGCCGCCCGGGTGCCAGCACCACCGCCGCTGCAGTGGCACAGCCAAGCCCCGCTGCCGCCGGGGCAAGGGCAGGGTCTGCGGCGCAAAGGGCTGCCCCCAGCACCGCACTGCCGCTCAGGGCGGCAAACTTCTGTGCCCGGCAGCACAGCGCCAGCTCTGCGGCGGCACACGCCAGCACCCCGGGCGAAAACCACCCCCACCGCACACTGCCCAGCGCCGCCGCCACGGCTGCGCCCACCAGCAGCGTGCCCATGCCCGGGCGCTCCGGGGCAAATTTGCGCAGCCCGAAGCCGATTGCCGCCGCAAGCAGGGCGTCCGCCGCGCTGTACAATAAAAGGTCTGCCCCGCCGCTGCTGCCCAGCGCAAAGCACAGCGCCATGCCGGTCAATGTACCGCAGCCCGCCAGCGCGGCGGGCACAAACTTTTGCGGCAGCAGCCAGCGGGCTGCCACGGCAGCGCCCAGCGCACACAGCTGACACAGACTGCGCAGCGAGAGCGCCCCCAGCCCGTGCAGCAACAGTCCCAGCGCAGCCCCTGCCGCGCAGGGGGCAAAGCAGTCCTCTGCCAGCCCAAGGGTCAGCCCCAGCCCAAAGGGCATCAGCGCCCCGTACAGCACTGCCCAGCCGCCGGCAAAGCCGATGCCCACCGCTGCCAGCCGCCGCGCCGCCGGGCGCAGCATCGCCCGTGCCGCTAAGGGCGAAGGCTGCAAGCACCGCCCGTCCGAAGATAAAACACCCATCCGCTCTGTCATAAAAATCCCCCGCTTTCCGGCGGGGATTTTTGTTCTGTTCCCCGCACTGTCTGCATATACTGTAACGCGGGGCAGCGGCGCTTTTTGGCGCGGTGCATAGAACCGCCCCAAACCCGCCCAAAGACGCAAAAAAGCCCTGCGGCCGTCATTTTGCCGCAGAGCTTTGGGGGTATTTTCAACTGTTCAGCAGAAATAGTGGATCTCGCCAAAAAAAGCTGTCCATTTTTCGATTACTTCCCCGCTGCGCGCTTCAATAACTGCCATAATGTTGCGCAGCACCCGGGGCGGGATCTGAGAGTTATTATTGCACAGGTAGCAGCCGCCCGCCTTGGTGATCCAGATCTTGGTGGCGTTGCTGTTGGGTGCCCCCTGTGCAACGTGCACATGGATCGGCTCCAGCGGTTCGTTCTCATTGGCCCAGAAGTAGACCCAGTAGGAGCCAACCTTAAAAACCTGCGGCATTTTCCACGCCTCCTTCTTGGGAGAACTGCAAGATCAGATGCGCGGTGGACTCCACGATCTTCTGATACCGCGCGATCTCCTCCAGCGTGAAGCCGTGCACCTCCTGCCAGTCATAGCCCGGCAGCCAGCACACTGCTGAGTGGAAACAATCTTCTGCATCCGGTTTTTCAAGGTACACCTTCACCCGGCCATCGGGCTTCATCTCGGAATGCACGATCTCGGTATCGTCATCCAATGTCATAAACGGGTACATCATAGGTTCCACCTCCCAGATCACTGTACTTATATTACTTAACCGTTCAGCTTTGCAATGGCATCCTGCACGCGCTGCAGGGTCTTTTCGCGGCCCATCATGCAGGCAAGGTCGGTGCCGCCGCCGGGGGTGCGCTGCTTGCCGGACAGGGCAATGCCCAGCGGGTAGAGCAGCCAGCCGTTCTTTTTGCCCAGCTCCTCTGCCTTTGCCTTGCAGGCATCGAACACGGCATCGCGGTTTGCAAAATCCAGCGCCTCGTCGCTCAGCACCGGCAGCAGGGCTTCCAGTGCTTCCTTGGCCGTTTCCGGGGTGGTCTTTTGCTTTTTGTTGGCGTACAGGCTCACGTCGTACTCCGGCATGGCGTCAAAGAAATCCAGCTGCTCGGGGATCTCGCCCAGCACCTCGCACCGGGGCTGCAGGTTTGCGCACAGCAGCTTTTTGTCGATGGCGCTGTGCACGGCGCTGTCGATCCACGGCTCGGCCTTTTTCTGGAACTCCTCGGGGCTCAGGCGGCGGATATACTCCGCATTGATGGCGCGCAGCTTGAGGGGGTCGAAGATGGCGGGGGACTTGGAGATACCCTCCGGGGACCAGATCTTGACCAGCTCCGGCAGAGAGAAGATCTCCTGCTCGGCGTACTCGCCGCGGGGGCTCCAGCCCAGCAGGCAGATATAGTTCAGCACCGCCTCGGTCAGGTAGCCCTTTGCCACCAGATCCTGATAGCTGGCATCGCCATTGCGCTTGGACAGCTTATTCTGGGCGTCCTTCATCACCGGCGGGCAGTGGATATAGGTGGGGATGTCCCAGCCAAAGGCCTGATACAGCAGGTTATACTTGGGGGTGGAGGACAGGTACTCGCTGCCGCGGATGACGTGGGTAATGCCCATCAGGTGGTCGTCCACCACGTTAGCAAAGTTGTAGGTGGGCATACCGTCCGTCTTGATGAGGATCTGGTCGTCCATCTCGCTGTTGTTCACCTCGATGTGGCCGTACACCACATCGTCAAAGCCGGTCACGCCCTCGCGGGGGATCTTCTGGCGGATGACGTAAGGCTCGCCTGCGGCAAGGCGCTTTTCCACTTCCTCCTTGGGCAGCTCGCGGCAGCAGCCGTCGTAGTGGGTCATCTCACCGGCAGCGCGCTGCTCAGCGTGCAGAGCCTCCAAGCGCTCCTCGGTGCAGAAGCAGTAATAGGCCTTGCCCTCTGCCACCAGCTGCTCGGCATACTGCTTGAACATGCCCATGCGCTCGCTCTGCACATAGGGGCCCACAGGGCCGCCAACGTCCGGGCCCTCGTCCCACAGCAGGCCGGTCTCGCGCAGGGTGTTGTAGATCACGTCCACAGCACCTTCCACATAGCGGCCCTGGTCGGTGTCCTCAATGCGCAGGATGAAGGTGCCACCCTCGTGCTTTGCCATTAAATAGGTATACAGCGCAGTGCGCAGGTTGCCCACATGCATATAGCCAGTGGGCGAGGGGGCAAAACGGGTGCGGACTTTGTTGCTCGGCATAGAAAAACGCTCCTTTTATACTCATGCAAAAAATGCGGATAGCTACGTCTTAGTTTACCTGTTCTGCTGCGATTTGTCAACGGAGGAACGTGTTTTGTGCGAAGCTGCGGTTTTTGGGACACAAGGCGGGACATTTTGTCGAAATCGCCCGCAATCATTGACGAAGGCTGTATTTTTTTGTATACTAATTTCAAACGGTGCTGGCACAATTTTCCTGTTGTGCCAGCTGCCTGCCTGTATGGAGAAAACGTTGAAGGAGAATGATACCTATGAAAAGCACCGGGATCGTCCGCGGCATCGACTCGCTTGGCCGCATCGTCCTGCCCAAGGAGCTGCGCACCACCCTGCATCTGGACGGGGACACCAAGCTGGAGATCTTTGTGGATGGCGACGCCATCGTGCTCAAGAAGCACCGCCCCGTCGGCAGCTGCGACTTCTGCGGCGACGTGGACGCCAACGCCATCCAGTTTGCCGGGTACTGCATCTGCCCCGCCTGCCGCCGCAAGATCGGCGCGCTGTAAACCAGAACCAAAAGGAGGCCTGCGTCCATGAGCCGCATGACCGATTTTACTGTCCCTTCCACCGTGCCCGGGCGCACCCTGCACGCGTTCTGCTGTGAGCCGGCGGGCGAAGTGCGGGCGGTGCTGCAGCTGTCCCACGGCATGGTGGAGTTCATCGACCGGTACAAGCCGCTGGCGGAGTATCTGGCCGGGCAGGGCATCGTGGTGGTCGGCCACGACCACCTGGGCCACGGCGGGTCCATCCGCACCAAGGCCGACTACGGCTACTTTGCCGAGCCGGACGGCAACCGTGCCGTGCTGGACGACCTGCACGCCATGACCCTGCGCACCAAGGAGCGCTACCCCGGTGTGCCGTACTTTCTGCTGGGGCACAGCATGGGCTCGTTCTATGCCCGGCAGTACCTGTGCGAATACGGGCAGGAACTGAACGGTGCCATCATCATGGGCACCGGCCACCAGCCCAAAGCGCTGGTGCAGTTTGCCCGCAGCACCTGCCGGGCGCTGGCGGCCGTGCACGGCTGGCAGTACCGCAGCAAGCTGGTGGCCAACCTGTCCTTCATGGGCTACAACAAGGGGCTGGAGGGCCGCACCACCCACGACTGGCTCAACCGTGACGCCGCCGAGGTGGACAAGTACCTGGCCGACGAGCGCTGCACCTTTACCTTTACGCTCAACGCCTACTACAGCATGTTCAGCGGCATCCTGCGCCTGCACGACCCGGCTTTTCTGGCACGGATGCCCAAGGAGCTGCCGCTGCTCTTCCTCTCCGGCGATGCCGACCCGGTGGGCGAGCAGGGCAAGGGCGTGCGCCGCGCCATCCAGAGCCTGAAGGCCGCAGGCGTGCAGAACATCCGCTGCAAGCTGTACCCCGGCGCCCGGCACGAACTGCTGGTGGAGACCAACCGGCAGGAAGTGTTTGCCGACATTGCCGCCTGGCTGAACGATCAGCTGGGCTGACCACACTGCACCGCACCTTCTTTGCATTTTTCAAAGCCGCTGCCCGGCACACCGGGCGGCGGCTTTTCTGCGTTCTACAACAAGAAATTCCAATGCGTATCAAGACCATTTCAACAGTGCAACAATAGCGTACCCCTCTCTCTGCATTCTGCGTAAAATCCTGCTGCATTTTTTTGCATTTTGCCAATTATCCGCGTATTTCCGTGAACTTATTGACAGTGCAGCCATAAAATAGTATACCATAAGCAGAGTTTATTGCTCTGTTTTATCCCCATATAGATCCAATTTCTGGTATCTTTTTGTGTGTGAGTCGGAACCGCCTGGAGATCAGGTTCCCATTTTTGAGGAGGTATTACTCATGAGATTGCGTAAACAGAAAAAGGTCGTTGCTGTCACGCTGGCCACCGCCATTGCCGTGAGCACCATCAGCGCCAGCGCTTCTGCCGTGAGCTATGATCTGGCCGACGGTGATGTCACCATTGATCAGGACGCCGACCGCGGCGCGTTCAGCTATCAGGGCGAGGACAAAAAGGAGAACCGCACCTACGTCAACGAGGACAAAGAGGACGACGGCAAGATCATCATCAAGGGTGACAAGGATACCCCCACTGAGAACACCGTCACCGTGCAAGAGGACGTCAAAAAGACCGATAACGCCGACGGCTCCGAAGGCCGCGACGTGGATATCGTGATCGACGGCGTGAACGCTGACACCAGCAAGACCGGCGAGTCCACCGTGACCGTCGGCGAGGGCGCAAACGTTGACCTGACCGTCAAGGATTCCACCCTGACCACCGGCGGCAACGGCATCGACATCGGCAAGGATCTGGACAACACCGACGAAAATAAGAACACCAAGGTGGACCTGACCCTGGAAGATACCACCATCAACCAGACCAACAAGAACAGCGCCGGTCTGGACGTGCGGCAGGGTTCGGACGTTGACCTGACCCTCAAGGGCGACAACGTCATCGACGGCTCTGCAGCCGTCGACAGTGCCACCAAAGAGGCCGAAAGTAAAGGCAAGAAGCTCACGGATAGCAACATCAACGTGGAAGGCATCCGCGTGGGCGGCGAAGTGGCTTCCGACTTCTCGGGCGCCGAAAAGGACGCCCACCTGACCATCAAGGGCGACAAGGAAGAGACTTCCGACACCACCGAAGAGACCACCGGCGGCAGCCTGACCATCAAGGCCACCACCACCGGTATGGTGATCGCAGGCGGCTCTGACGAGAAGGATTCCAGCGTCACCATCACGGACGGCGCGGACGTCACCATCCAGGACACCCATGTTTCCGGCTCCACCCAGAGCGGCCGTGGCGTCACCCAGCACGGTGATCTCACGCTGGACGGTGGTTCTTCCCTGACCATCGACGGTTCGCATGTAGGGGAAGACGGTAAAACGCACGAGAACGGCGGTATTGGCATTGCCAGCTGGAACGACATCATCGTCAAGGCCAAGAGCAAGCTGAACATCAAGAACACCCAGACCGGCATTTACGGCCATCAGGGTGCCAGCACCAGCCTGACTACCGAGAACAGCACCCTCAACATCACCAACAGCGATGCCGGCATCCGCTACGAAGGCAGCGGTACGGCTAAGGATGGCTCCAAGCTGGAAGCCGCCGGTGACATCACCTTCAAGGATTCGGACGTCACCATTGAGGGCAAGAGCCTCGGCATTGAGACCGGCAACAACAGCGATACGACCGTCACGTTTGATCATACCACTGCCGCCGTTTCGGCAGAACTGAACGCCAACGAGAACGATGGTAAATATGCCATTTACTGTGAGGATTCGGGTAAAAACGGCAGCCTGATCGTCAAAAATGGCAGCAAGCTCAACCTGCAGGCGAACTACGGCATCGTTGCCGGCTACCGGAATGTACTCATTTCGGGCAACAGCACGGTCGATTCCACCACGCGGGATATGGCCATCCAGCTCCGCAACAGCAAGGGAACCAAGCTGCATATCACGGATGGCAGCGTCTACAACATGACCGATGGTTCTCACGATAACTATAACCTTCTTGCTTATTATGCCTACCACGATATTCTGGTGGACAAGGGCGGCGTTCTGTCCATGGACCTGCACAATTCGTATTCCGGCATCAATCTGGGCATGCTTTGCACCCTGACTGTGGATGACGGCACCGTCCTTGTAAAGGGCGATTATAACCACAGCGGCATCTACATCGACGGCCCCTACTCCAAGATTCTTATCAAGAATAACGCCCATGTGGAAGCTCCCACCATTGTAGGGAACACGTACTACCCCGGTCAGAAGCTCGTCGTCACCGGCGGCACCCTGACCTATGATTACAGCAAGGCCAATACTCTCTGGCCGGAAAACGAACAGGGCAACAAGCTGACCAACTTCCTGCTGACCAAGGACGCCGACCACGCCGACTTTGGTGCCTTTGCCTACAACGGCACCAAGTACGAGTACGTCTCCGACCTGAAAAAGGAAGAGGGCAAGCAGTACCTGTCCGTGTGGGTGCCCGCCGCCGCGCTGGAATACATGCTGGATGTGGACGGCAGCCACGACCCGGAGATCGTCGGCAAGCTGCTGGCTGACCTGCGGGCCGACGGTTACAACTTCAACACCCCGTACAAGCCCAGCGACGGCGTGTTCGTCCTGCGGGATATGGTGGTGAACGGCCACAGCCTGAACTTCACCAAGACCACCGACGAAAACGGCAACACCAAGCTGATCTGGGGCAACTACGAGAACCGCGCCGACGGTACCCCCAACGCCTACGATATGGTGTACGGCACCGAGTACGAGTACGAAGGCAAGACCTACACCATCGTGTGGGGCTACGAGCACAAGAACAACGCCAACGGCGCTGCCGGGCGCGACCAGAACATTCTGGATGCTTTCGATGCCGATTCCAACGTGAAGGTGACCGGCGACAACATCATCGGCGAAAGATCTGACGACTACACCGTGACCATCTACGGTGCCCTGCGTGAAGTCGTGGAGCCCACCCCGGAACCGGATCCGGAGCCCACCCCCGATCCGGAACCCACACCGGTCGATCCCGAGGGCCCGGACACCCCCGTCAGCCCGGAAGGCTCCACCGATACTCCCGTGCAGGACGCCACCCCGGACGAAGCCGAGACGCCCGCGAACCCGGAGAACCCCACCAATCCTTCTGTGCAGGATGCCACCCCGGACAGCACCGTGGCCGCCCTGCCCAAGACCGGCGTCAACTGGATGGCGGCTCTGGCCATGGCTCTGAGCGGCATGGCCCTCACCGTAGCCGGTGCCTTCACCAGCCTGTTTGCCAAGAGCAAGCACTAAAAGCCAACCCCCAACGGGCCTGAAAACCCGTTGTTCCTCGCACACAACAGCAAGGCCCCCGGAGAGTTCTCCGGGGGCTTTGTTGTTGCCCGGAAACGGCCCGGCAGGCAGTGACTATCCCGGGCCCGCAGGCTGGATCTTCACTGCGTTTCAATAGCGTTTCAATAGCGTTTCAGAAGCATCTCAAAACCGTATCTGTTGTGTAACTCAGTTGGAGTCACTCTCATACAAACTGCATATTTCTCCTTTTTTATTTTTAGCATCCCGCTGAAATTTGCTTTTTATCGACAGTTTTATTGACTTTTTTCATTTTATATGTTATATGATAGCTGTAGATCAATGCGGACATTTATCTACGAATAGATACGTTTTATGGTATCTTTTGTGTGCAGAACGAAAGGAGCGAATCTTATGACGAACAAGAAATTCAAAAAAGCCGCAATGGCTCTGGCCCTGACCGCCTGTGTTGCAGCCACCCCTCTGGCCGCCAACGCTGAGACCCCTGAAAACGCAGTCCCTGTAGAGAACAAAGAACGTTCCGAAGCAGAAACTCCTGCACAACAGGCTTCTGAAAGTGCAAACACTGCTCCCGTAGAAAACCAGGAGCACGAAAACGCCGAGGGCATTCTGGAGGACCGGGAGACTGAGGACAAGAAAATCACGACCGATGTCGAGTACACCGACCGCGAGTTCACCTATAATGAGGACGGCACCGTCAAATCGGAGGAATCCTCCGGTGCTATCGTCCAGAAGGAGATGGATAAGAGCACCGAAGCCGCTTCTGGCGAGACTGCCGGAGAAGGCAAGGATTCCGAGGGTTCTGCTGAAACTCCTGAAGCAGGCGAGACCACCGAGGAAGGCAAGGGCATCAAAGCTCCCGATGCGGACATCTCCGAACCGGTCAAGGACGCCGAGGGCAAGATCATCGGCACTGCCTCCAAGGAGGAGCGCACCGAACAGGAAACCACCATCACACCCACCAGCCCGGACTCTGAAAAGCTGGTAGACAGCACTGTCAACCCGGACGGTTCTGTGACCAACCGCTACGAGACTTCTCACACTGCTGATAAGACTACAACCAACACAACCACCGGCACAGTTACCGCAGACACCAAGGAGATTTTTGTGACCGATGGCAAAGAGGTTGACCTGAAGCAGGAGTTGGGCGCGGATTATCAGGAAAAACTGAAGTGGGACACCGTCGATGGCACCTCGTTCAACGGCTACACCGTGGGCAGCTTGAAAGATGCGGCGGCCCCCGAGATCTACACTATGTTTGAGAGTTCCCGCGACCGCCAGACCTACACCCTGACCAAACACACGGAAGACACCGACCTTGAGATGACCGGCGAAGATCTTGCCAAGCTCCTGGAAGCTGACTACACCAAAACTGAGAACGACGATGGCAGCTACACCCTGACCAAGACCATCCGTACCTCTGCCGGAGAGCAGACCGTGTACATCACCGTGACCGGCAACAAGGCCACCCGCACCGTGGATACGGTCCTGAATGTGGATGTCAAAAAGGGCGAGCACTCTGGAACCGCCGACGTGAAGCAAGATGACGTGACGCTGCCCAACAAAACGGACAAAACGCTGACCTTTACAGACAAGAACAGCAACACCTTCAATGTGGATCTGGATGAGCTGCTTCAGAAGCCGGACAAAACCGAGAGCACCAATGCTGCCGGTGACAAGGTCATCACTGTGAAGGACGGCAGCAAGACCTATGAGATCATTTACCACGAGACGAATGAGTACACCGATGCACAGGTCAAGGATCTGTCTGCCGACGAGCTGGCCGGTCTGTTGAACAGCAATTCCGCTAACGGCGAGTTCATTGTCAAAGATGGCAAGGTCTGCAAGGTGGTCAACGGCGAAGCCTGCGAGATCAGCTACGATGATGCCTCGCAGCTGCTGAAAAAGGTCCAGATTTCTGTCACTATGACCGATGCCGACAATCAGCTGTCCAAGGATAACGGCACGCTGGAGGATGCCGAGCTCCGCGCCAAGAAGGCTGCTTTGCAGAAGGCTCTGGCAGAAGCGATCGAAGCCTGCACTGGCACCAAGGTGGATCCCGCTTCCCTGACCCTCACTGATGAGGATGTTTCCTTCCCCAAGGAGAACATCAGTGCAAACAAAGATGTTCTGAATCGCACCTACGTTTATACTGCTTCGGATGGCAAGAAGTATACCTTTACTTACAATTTTGTTTATAATGACAAACCGAGCAGTGTCTCAGGGGCAGGATATAAGGGCGCCGGCTATTTTATGGATGGTATCCATGTTGGAACCGAAGAGATCGTGGCGGATGCCGACGGAAAGACGGATCACAAGAGCACTCTGATCGAAAGCGGTGTTTTTGTCTCCGGCAATGCCACCACAGATGCCAACGGTGCTTATACCACCATCACCAAGGACAGCCCCCTCTATGGCCTTGGCGTGGACTTCAAGACCGCTCCGAAAAACGCCGTTGCCGGTTCCATCAAGTATGATGATACCGGCCGCATCATTGAATACCAGACCACCGACGGCAAGACCATTAAGCTGTCTTACGAAAGCGTTGAGGTTCCGGATTCGAATCTGCCGTCTTATGCGCCTGTTGACGGAAAGACCAATATCAACAGCCAGTCCTTCACCAGAGTGACCTGGGAGGCCTGGGATCTGGGCGAGATCCGCAACGAAGAGCAGGCGGATGACCAGTGGACGATCTCTTCCGGCAAGGATGAGAGCGGCGGCCTGACCTATACCATCGTGGACAAGAAGAACAATGTCACCTATGACGATCTGATCCGGGTCGGCAGCAACAGCTACACCAAAACCGTGACCGATGAAAACGGTGTCAAGACCACCTACACCGTCACCGTTGAACCCGGCAGCCTGAGCGAAAGCAGGGCTCTGACCGAGCTGGCCGAGCGCTACGGCGTGGATGCCGCTGCCATCACCGTGAAAGACGGCGTTGCCTCCTTTACCAGGGACGGCAAGCAGTATCAGGTGGGCTATGGCAGCCAGCTGAAGATCGAGACCGTTCTCACCACCGAAGGCACGGTCACCACCGACGCCGATCAGGCAGATCTGCTGGAAAAGATCCAGCAGATGCAAGAGGATCTGCAGGATGGCGAAATTCTGGATGTGGGCGGCTACCAGGTAACGATCTCGACCTCGAAGGATGAGATCATTGAGATCCTCCATAAGGTCGGCGAGACCACCGACTTCACCCGCTTGACCCGCGAGGAGCTGAAGGCCCTGCTGGAAAAAGAAAAGGCAGAGGCCGACGCTGCCGGCAAGAGCTATACGGGCGACATGGACGTTTCGCACCCGGAGTACAGCAACAAAAAACTGTACGGCAGGCCTGACACGGGTATCATCGCCACCAAAAAGAAAGAGCATCTGTCCTATGATGGCAACTACATCCAGCATCTGGAGCTGAACGCAACGACCAAGGCCGACCTGCTGAAGGACGCTGACGGCAACGTCAGCCAGACCGACTGTGTTCTGGTGGACAAGAAACTGGAATACAGCGACGATCTGGATAAGCTCATTGACAGCCAGGGCACCAGCGTGGTCAACCTGCAGGATAAGATCGGTTACGACATCCCCATGGATCGCTATGAATATGCCCGCACCAGCTTCAGTGACGGCGACAAGCTGAACTGGAATGTCCGCAACAACCACCCCACTGCCAGCACCTATTACAAGGTGTCCGGTACGGTGGCCTACAACCAGTACAAGCTGGAGGACAGCACTTCTGAGCTTACGAAGGAGCAGGCCGAAGCCCTTCTGAAGCAGCTTCAGGCGGAGGGTTATGCCGATGCTTCCATCGTGACCTTCTACACGACCGAACATGAGCATCAGCAGACGGAAAAAAACGCTTCTTACCGCATCTATCTGAACAAGAGCGAGCTGATTTCCTACGGTTACCTGTCCTACGACAGCAACACCTGCACCAATGCCCACAATTGGAATCAGGCGATGTACGGCTTATCGAACCAGTATTTCAATCGTGATGCCTACTGCGGCGGCTACGACCTTGGACTGACCGGTTTCCGTCAGGTGGAGGACGGAACCTTTGTGGCACAGGGCAAAAAGACCATTACCGTGTCCCGCATTCTGCCTGCCACCACGCTGACCAACAACCACCTGACCATCACCGATTCCGCACAGAAAGCCGATACCGGCAGCGAAGTCAGCGGCCGCTACAACTATACCACCACCGTCTCCGGCTCGCGAGTGAATTACTCCGCCCTGGGTACTGCGACCCACGAGACCTGGAAGGAAGCTGCGCAGCAGACCACCGAGCGCACCGGCGAACAGGGCGATGGAACGTTGTCTTATACCTACCGTTCCACGCAGGATGCCAGTGTAGATGCCGAAAGCGCCCACAAAGAAGAAACTGTCGTCCGTCACGGCACTGCAGACTACGAATACACCTACACCGCCAGCAAGGACGAAGTAGAGATCACCACCGACAGCCGCACCGAAACCACTACACCCGAAACGCCTGAAACTCCGGATACCCCCGTCAGCCCGGAAGGCCCCACCACGCCTCCCGTGCAGGACGCCACTCCGGATGATGCCGAGACGCCCGTGAACCCGGAGAACCCCGCCAATCCTTCTGTGCAGGATGCCACCCCCGATACCGTGGCCGCCCTGCCCAAGACCGGCGTCAACTGGACGGCGGCTCTGGCCATGGCCCTGAGCGGCATGGCCCTCACCGTGGCCGGTGCCTTCACCAGCCTGTTTGCCAAGAGCAAGCACTAAAGGCCAACCCCCAGTGAGCCGTAAAAAGCTCGCTGTTCCTCGCACACAACAACAATGCCCCCGGAGAGTTCTCCGGGGGCATTGTTGTTTCTATCGGTTTTTATTTTCTCAGCCAGCCGTCCACAGCGGCCACCAGCGCCTTGCCGCGGCGGCCCAGCAGGCGGGGCAGCAGCACACGGGCCATAGCCCACACGCCTGCAAAGTTGATCAGGATGACCACTGCGGTGATCAGGCCGGTCCACAGGCCGTACAGCGAGGTCTCGGCCAGCAGCACAAAAGCCTCGAACACCAGCAGACCCACGTTCAGCAGCACCCGGCCCGGATGCACATGCATATGGATCATGCGGTTTGCGTCGATGGAGCGCAGGGTGAACACCAGCCCCAGCCCCAGGAAGGAAGCGTATGTGGCACCGATGGGGCCCCACCACTTGATGAAGAAGTAGTTCATGATGCAGTTGCTGATGGCACCGGCCATCATGGTGACCATGCTGCGGCTGGACTTTTTGGTCACCACATACACGCTGTTCATGAACTGGTTGAAGCAGCTGCAGGTGGAGGCCAGCACCAGGAAAGGCACGAAGTGCCAGGCGTAGTAGTAGTTGGACTTCATGACGTGCATCACCGGGCGGCACAGCCAGATGATGCCCGCCGCACAGCAGAACAGCACACTGGAATAGGTGCGGAAGATCTTGGTGAAGAACCGCGCCCGGCCCTCCTCCTCGGTGACAGCCGAGAGCTGCCAGGCGTCGTAGAAGATCAGGCCCAGCGTGGTGAGGATGGTGGGCAGGAAGTAGCCCGTGGAGAGCAGGCCGCTCCAGGCGTTGCCGTCGCGGCCGTCCAGTCCGTTGCACATCTCACGCA
>ERZ773269.2060-NODE-2060-length-16538-cov-103.123036_pt1 | contig 16538 bp, 10 predicted proteins | sample MGYA00511958_ERZ773269 | MGnify/ENA primary metagenome ERZ773269 (study PRJEB29015, sample SAMEA2737761) | human gut metagenome | biome: human gut; feature: human-associated habitat; material: faeces | place: China | collected 2012 ... | reverse complement strand
AAGCGGCTGTAGTATTTCATTTCATCACCTGTTTTCATAGATATAGGATTACAATAAGTACATTATTAATTTCCTTTATTCTATTATAGTAAATATATAAAAAGACGGCAACGATTATTGTGAATATAATCGTTGCCGTCTTTGCAATTTGCATTCCCCTCTATGAAATAATTAGTCAATCTCTACTAATTTACCGGGATTCATGATATCATTGGGATCTAATGCTTTCTTGATGGCTTTAATGACGTTAAGTTCGGCTTGCGGCGTGCAAAGTGCGAATTCTTCTAATTTTTTATAACCAATGCCGTGTTCACCGGACATCTTGCCGCCCAGGGCATAGACGCGCGGGAAGAGGTCTCGATGGAAAGCCTTGATTTTTTCAAACCATTCTTCCGGAGACAGGCCCTTGGCATTCAAAGGCAGGACGTGGATGTTGCCGTCACCGATATGAGCGACAGTGACGCAGTAAAGGTCATATTTTTTGCGAAGTTCCGGAATCTGTTTGGTGATGTCCGGGATGCGGTCGAGCGGTACGACGAAGTCTTCCGTCTGGAACATCTTATCGACGTCGCGGGCAGCTTCTGCGAACTGTTTGCGCAGTTTCCAGATACGTTTATCAGCTTCAAATTCGTCGATAGAACCGTTGGCTTCGGCCAAATCGCAGAGCTGTTCCATTTTGCGGTCCGAATCGTCTTCGCTGAACGATTCGACCGTAACGATGACGTAATCGCAGCCTTCGTCGACATGAGGCATCTTCATATCGAGGAACTTGCAGGTCATGCGCAGAGCTTCATTGTCCATGAATTCAATGCTCGTCGGGTCGATACCGGCTTTGAGGATCTTATTCGGCAGGGCAAAAGCTTCTTCATCGGTCTTGAAGACGCAGACCATATTGAAAGCATACGGCGGCAAAGGACGGAGTTTAACCGTAACTTCCGTGATGATGCCCAAAGTCCCTTCGGAACCGGCAAAGAGCTGTTCCAGGCAGAGACCGGTAGAACTCTTCTTGAGGCGGGCACCGGCCGTGAGGATGTCCCCAGTCGGTGTGACAACTTTCAGGCTGTAAATCTGATGGCGCGTCGTGCCGTATTTGACGGCTTTATTGCCGCCGGCATTGTTGGCAACGTTGCCGCCGATCATGCTGCTGTCGGCACTGGACGGGTCACCGGCATACAAGAGGCCGTGTTTGGCAGCTTCCCGCTGCAAGTCGCCAGTAATGACGCCAGTCTGGCATACGGCATACATATTGTCGGCATCGAATTTAAGGATCTGGTTCATCCGTTCCAATTCGACGACCATGCCATGATAAACCGGGATAGCCCCACAAGCGACGCCGGAACCAGCCGAGCGCGGCGTAATCGGTACAAGATACTTATTAGCTAATTTGACGATAGCTGCGACTTCTTCTGTCGAGCCAGGGAAGACGACAACTTCCGGTTTATGGAAATAATGAGAGTTCCCTTCTTCGTCAGTCTGGTATTTTTCCAAATAATCTTCGTCGGTCTTGACGTATTTATCCCCAACAACCTGACGTAATTCTGCTAATAATTCCGGTGTAACCGGGTTAAACTTTGCAGCCATATATAAACGCTTCCCTTCTATCGGAATCTTTCCGTATTCTTTATAGATATAATCAAGGCTCCCTCTTCGTGGGAGTTGAGCATAGTATACCACGTCCAGGAAACTTGTAAAGCCCGTTTCCTTGATATTTTTAAAAATTCCATCAAGAAAACGGGCTTTTTAAAACCGCATATCGGGATGGTTGCGTAAAGTTTTACGTTTTACGCCATTCCGGTCCTAAAGTTTATATTTATTTTTCATATCTGTCATGCGCGGACAGCGTCATGATTCCGACAGGGCTTCCCATTTTTCATAAGCCTCATCGAGCTGAGCCTGAGCCGCTTCATATTCTCGCGTCAATTCCATCATGGCGTCGGCATCGGTCTGATTCTGAGGCATGTTCATCTGCACTTCGTACATCTTGATAGTCGCTTCCAGTTCGGCAATCTTCATCTCGATTTTCTCCAGCTTGGCTGCCTGCCCATACGCCGGAGCCTTGGCCGGTGCCTTCACGGCCTGAGCGGCTGGTGGTTCCGCCTTCTTGGCTGCCGGTGCGGTTTCTTTTTCATGAGCTGGCGAGGAACCTTGCCCTTCAGCTGCCGCCTTTTCTGCCGCTTCCTGGGCCTGACGGACCTTTTCCCGGTAATAACTGTAATTGCCGACGTATTCCGTGAGCTGCTTATTTTCCAGGACCAACGTCCGCTGGGTGATCTTGTCGAGGAAATAGCGGTCATGGGATACGACCAGATAGGTCCCGCCGAATTCCAGCAAGGCCTGTTCCAGGACTTCCCGCGTCGGGATGTCGAGATGGTTCGTCGGTTCGTCGAGGATGAGGAAATTGGGCCCCTGCAGGAAGAGCTTCAACAGAGCCAGCCGGGCCTGTTCGCCGCCGCTGAGGCTGTCGATGACCTTGAAGACATCGTCGCCGCGGAACATGAAGCGCCCCAGGACGGACCGGGCTTCTTCTTCGCCGTAACTGAAATCGTTCATGATTTCATCGAGGACCGTCCAGGCTCCGTGCAGGTCCGTGTGTTCCTGGGCAAAATAGCCGATATGGACGCGGCTGCCCAAGGTGATATGGCCGTCTGTCGGTTCCTTTTCGCCCATGATCATGCGGATGAGCGTCGTCTTCCCCGTCCCGTTGGGGCCGATGAGGGACACTGCTTCGCCGCGGCGCAGGAGGAGCGACAGATGGTCGAACAACTGGCGGTCGGCAAACCCGCCGCTGACCTTGTCCAGGACCAGGACTTTCTGGCCGCACTCTTCGACAGGCTTGAAATTGAAATGCAGCGATTCATCTTCCGGCTGCCATTCGATGCGTTCCAGCCGGTCCAGCTGGGACTGGCGGCCGCGAGCCTGCTTGGCCTTGATGCCGGCCTTGTACTTGCGGATATATTCTTCTGTTTCGTGGATGTGCTCCTGCTGCTTCTTATAGGCTTTTTCCAGGGCTTTCTGCTGCTGGGCATGCTGCTCGACGTAGCGCGAATAATTGCCCTTGTACTTAGTCACCTTGCCATGGGACAGTTCGAGGATGCCCGTCGCCACGCGGTCGAGGAAATAGCGGTCATGGGATACGATGAGGATGCCGCCGCCATAAGACAAGAGATAACTTTCCAGCCATTCCAGCATGTCCACGTCGAGATGGTTCGTCGGTTCGTCGAGGAACAAATAGTCCGGCCGGCGGACGAGGGCCTTGGCCAGGTTGATGCGCGTCTTCTGGCCGCCGGAAAAACTCTGGACCGGCCGATCCATATCGGCTTCCGAAAAGCCCAGGCCCTGGACGATTTTCCGCGACATCGACTCGTATTCATAGCCGCCGAGCCACTCGAACCGTTCCTGCATGCGGGCATAGCGGTTCATCAAGCCTTCATCGTCGGGATGAGCCTGCATGTCCTTTTCGACAGCCTTCAAATCCTTTTCCAGCTTCATGACATCCTGCCAGGCCTCGGTAATCGTCTGGCGCAACGTCACGTCGTCGGCGTAAGTGATATCCTGCTGCAAATAGCCGATAGATTCGCCTTCGGAAACAACAAACGCCCCGTTATCATACTCCTCTTCGCCCATGAGGCACTTGAGCAGCGTCGACTTCCCGGCCCCATTGGCCCCGATGAGGCCGATCCGTTCACCCCGGCGGATTTCAAAACTGACATCATGGAATACCGTATGTACCCCAAAAGACTTACTCAATTTCTGTACTTTAATACTACCCATCTATATGATACCTGCCCTCCCTGGCATACTGACGACAAAACAAAAAAAGAGCCGCCCCGGATCCCCATCTTGGGCGGCTGCCTATTTTCACATATCTATTATACCGTCAATCCTCAAGCATCGTCAAGACGGCGATGATAATAAGACGCCGGTCGCAGGCCGCAGGCGGCAGGCCGCAAAACAATACACGGCCTACGGGTCGCCCCTACAATACGGCTTTGCCGCGTCAAATTCATCCCATTTGTCATAAATTCCGGCTATGTACAGGATTCACAGCGGTACGCCCTTTGGGCGTCCCCTACGGTATCGCATAGAGGCGATGAAAATAATAAGCAGGCCGCTGTTCGCAGGTGGCAGCCCGCAAAAAAATCCACGGCCTACGGCCTTGTGCGTAGGGGCTTCCACGTGGGAAGCCCGCTAGAGAGATTTCGCCACAGCCTAGCCGAGTATGATGGCGGGTCTTTACGAACAACCAGCTACGGCCTTTTCTCGGATTCAGATGCGGCTTTGCCGCGTCAAATTCATCCCATTTGTCATAAATTCCGACTATGTACAGGATTCACAGCGGTACGCCCTTCGGGCGTCCCCTACGGTATCGCATAGAGGCGATGAAAATAATAAGCAGGCCGCTGTTCGCAGGTGGCAGCCCGCAAAAAAATCCACGGCCTACGGCCTTGTGCGTAGGGGCTTCCACGTGGGAAGCCCGCTAGAGAGATTTCGCCACAGCCTAGCCGAATATGATGGCGGGTCTTTACGAACAACGAGCTACGGCCTTTTCTCGGATTCAGATGCGGCTTCGCCGCTATAAACTCAAACTGACAACGACGCTTCGGGAAACCCTCTGCGCGTAGCGGGCGCCCCACGGGTCGCCCCTACAATGCGGCTTTGCCGCGTCAAATTCATCCCATTTGTCATAAATTCCGGCTATCTACGGAATTCACAGCGGTACGCCCTTTGGGCGTCCCCTACGGTATCGCATAGAGGCGATGAAAATAATAAGCAGGCCGCTGTTCGCAGGTGGCAGGTCGCAAAAAAACACGGCCTACGGCCTTGTGCGTAGGGGCCGGCCAAAGGGCGGCCCGCTGTGATATTTCGCCACAGCCTAGCCGAGTATGATGGCGGGTCTTTACGAACAACGAGCCACGGCCTTTTCGCCAGACGCGTTACAGAAGCGGCAACAGTTCATCCAGTTTGGCAACAATGCGTTTTTGTTCGGCCAGCGGGGGAATCGGCAATAAACAATTCTTTAATTTAGACAAGCTGGTTCTCTTCCGTGTTGTACCTTGCACATTGGCTGTAACTTGATTTTGAAACACAGGCGAGTTAATGCAGTGGATGACAAAAGGCAAATATAAATGTTTGTTTGGCACAAACTTTACGGCATCAGAAGACAACACATATTTAGGATCCTTATCGGGAACAATAATAGCTCGTCCAGCTGGCATCATTTTAGCAATAACAATGTCGCCGGGATAGACTTCGCTCCTTGATATTAATTTGAGATGTTCAAAGGTTGTATATTTTACATTCTCATCTCGCCAACCATTTTCTCCTATATTACTTAACTGAATAATGCGTACTTCTCGGTTCGTTGTGTAATGCTCTTTTTTTAAATTGCTACCAAACGGTCCATCTGCAAAAGGATATTGTATAGGCGCCCCTAAGTCCCCCAGTCTCACCCACATCCAGTTTGTCGGAATTTCAAAGGGAATTTCATCCGCTTCTATCTCTGGCAGGGGCTTTTCTTTCTTGATTTTATTTTCAGCTATGAGCCTCTGTTTTTCTTCCTGAATGTCTTGGAAGAGGTCTCGTGCGTCGCCGTCTTCGTCTCTCTGGTCCGTGAGTTTGCCATAGATGGCCAGTTCCAGCAGTTTGGCTTTCATGGCTTGCTGCAATTCTTGGTATTCTTCATAGGCTTTATCTATGACATCCAGCTGGGCAAAAAGAGCGGATACCTTGTCGGCGATGCGGTGTTGTTCGGCCAGTGGTGGGAGTGGAATGACAAACCCTTTCGTTTTAGAAGCACTAAGGCCTGCTTTATCACCTACGGCACTATTATTAATATATCTTTGTACCAACGGCGAACACAGAACTAAATGTATATATTCTCTAAGGGATGCCACAATATTTCGTATAATCAATACATGTTGATTTACATTTCCCAAGACAAAATTATCCGGAACTAATGCACATCTTCCGATGGACCCACCCGTAATATTCAGCAAAATATCCCCAGCAACTACCGCACTGCCAGTTCTTGTTTTTGCCAGTTCACTTGAAATATATACCATCCCGTCATAATGAAGTCCATCGTTATATACATTCATTTCCCGAATGAATTCAACTCCAGATTCTTTATAGACTCCAGAATTCTTTCCGCCCTTTGGAGTATTGCCAGAACCAACTTTACTTGTTAAATTCCCCAGTCTCACCCACTCCCAGTTCTCAGGAATATCAAAAGGCTTTTCCTCTTCTGTTATCTCTGGTAGTGGCTTTTCTTTCTTGATTTTCTTTTCTTTGATGAGTCTTTCTTTTTCTGCCTGTATCTCTTTCAGGAGGTCCCGTGCGTTGCCGTCTTCCTGCCGCTGGTCCGTGAGTCTCCCCCGGATGGCCAGGTCGAGGATTTTGGCCCGCATGGCTTTAGTGTCGATGTCGATGTGTTTAGTCATCCTGATCCACCTCCGCCAGTTCCTGGCTGAGTACGGCTACGGCCCTGGCAATTTCTTCGGATTTTTCCTGCATGGCTGTCAGGATTTCAGAAAGGCTGCGGCTATCCGCTTCTTCTTCATCGGTCATCCAAGAGATATCGAGGCTGGTATTGGGCCGGCCCTCGATGTCTTCTTTGGTAAATCGGCGCCATCGGCCTTCGGGATTGGTTTCTGCATCATATGTTTCTTTGCGTTCTGTCCGATTATCGGGGCAATACAGTTTCTCGAATTCAGCGAAGTCTTTTTCATTCAAAGGAGAGCGCTTGCCAAAGGTACGCATTTTATGGCGCATGTCATAAATCCATACGTCCTGAGTATTGTCCTGGTCGGTAGTCCCCCGGTCAAAGAACAGCACATTGGTCTGCACGCCCTGAGCGTAGAAAATGCCTGACGGAAGGCGCAGGATGGTATGGAGATTACATTTATTCATCAGGTCACGACGGATCTGTTCGCCTACGCCATCGGCAAAGAGGACATTATCCGGTACAACGACGGCAGCCCGGGCCGTCCCTTTGCGGTTAAGGGCGTTGTAAATGACTTCCAGGAAATTGAGCTGTTTATTGGATGAAGCATAGGTAAGGTCGTCACGGGTGGCCCGTTCGCCGCCTTTTTTCGTACCAAAAGGCGGATTGGTCAGGATGACATCGAAGTCCTTCATCCATTTCCCCGCTGCCGAAAGGCTGTCGCCTTGTTCCAGGCGTCCATCGATATCATGGAGGTATTCATTCATAAGGGCCAGGCGATGCGTGGTCGGGACCAGCTCCATGCCGGAAAAAGCTTTATGCCGCTGGAATTGCTGCTCTTCATCGGACAGGTCGAAATAATCATCGGTCTTTTTTTTCAGATAGTCATTGGCGGCCACCATAAAGCCGAAAGTTCCTGCCGCCGGATCACAGAGCCGTTCTCCCGGTTCAGGGGCCACCATGCGCACCATCATATTGATGAGGGGACGCGGCGTGAAATACTGGCCCGCGCCGGACTTGGTTTCATTGGCGTTTTTCTCCAGCAGTCCTTCATACAGGTTGCCCAGGCCTTCTTCTCTGGCAGAGAACCAGTCGAGCTCATCAATATCCTTGATGATTTTTTCCAAATTGGCCGGTTCATCAATACTGGTCGACGCATCTTTATAGATGGCATTGACTTTCGGGTTCGGCGTCTTTTGGGCATTGCCCAGGTCCAGCAGCATCTGCTTATAGAAATTCTTGAGTTCCAGCCCCTCTTTGGCTTTCAGCTCATCCCAGCGATACTGCGTCGGGATGCCTTCTTCCTGGCCCTGTTCCTTGCTCATTTTGAGAAACAAAATATACGTAAGTTCCGTGACATAGTCCTGATAGGTAATGCCGTCGTCACGAAGGACATTACATTCATTCCACAAACGTTGTACGATTTCTTGATTGGTCATAATCTTCTCTTTCTATTAGGCAAATATGATATCATTGATGACATCGACAATTTCATCGGTCTTGTCTTTAAAAATCCGCTGCATCCCTTTATAGCCGCCACGGCTGCGAAAGGCATCGTTAGAGTCAAAGGCGACCTGGGCATTGGGCCCCAGGACATTGTTCAGGAGCAGCTGCTTCTTGATTCGTTCCAGCCATTTCATCTGTGTCGGCGTCCATTCTGCCAAACCATAGACCTTGCTCATGGCGCGTTCCACCAGGGCATCTTCGGATTCCAGCGGCGTGCCCAGGGCAGCCTGGCGGATAAAGCTGATAATATTAGCGGCTGTCGCTTCTTTATTCACTTGCCGCCAGGCAGACTGTAAATCGCGTTCCCGGAAGCCCTGGGCCTGAAGGATGGCATCGATCTGCTGTAATTCTTTCAAGGTCAAATCCCTCGGGCGATTCACGATGACGCCGATTCCCGCAATGGCATTGACATTGTTCTGGATGAAGGCATTGAATTCTTCCAGATAATCGCCCGGGCCCTCCCCGGTTTTCCCATAGCTCTGACGAACACTGACCAGCTTATCGTCCTGATGGGAAATAAGGACCTTCTGGGAATCTCTGCGGAAGGTATCAACGAGCAGGATGGCTTGTTCTTCTTTTACCATTTCCTCCTTGCTGCTTTTTTCCAAAGACCGGGCCCATTCAAAGAGGTCCCGAACGCCCGTCGCCGTTTCCAGCGATTTTCGGTCTTTCTCATTCAGGCGATGCAGCTTACGCTGCACTTTGGCAATGAGCTGATCCCGATATTCGGCAAAGTCTCCTTGGTCTTCTGCTTCTGTGACTAACTGAAAGAGGTCTCCCAGGGAACGATTTACGTTCTTTTCGTGAATGACGGCATTCATGTCGGTGACTTTTTCCATGCTGGCGAATTGTCCGACAGCATCGTAGATATTGAAGCAGTCCATACCTGGGAACAGGCGCGTAGCGCGGCCAATCATTTGTTCAAACAAGATACGGGACTTTACGCGACGCATGAACACCAGGTTCATGATGGATGGAACGTCAATGCCCGTCGTCAACAGGTCAACGGTAACGACGATATTCGGGAATTCTTCATTTTTAAACTCCCGGATATGCTGTTCTTTATGGCGGTCATGGCCGGTAATTTTCATGATGGCATTCGCCGGCAAAGGCTTATCGGCTTGGGCAAAGGCCTCCTGCAGCAGGTATACGATCATATCGGCATGAGAATCGCGGGCGGCAAAGATAAGCGTCTTGCCCAGTTCCCGATCCAGCGGGTCAAGCCGTTCTGCCAAGACATGACAGACGATACGATTGAAGGATTCTGTCACTACTTTCGTATTGAAAGCGTCGACATCAAAATCCATGTCATCCGGTAACTGATATTTCTTTATAGACGCATCGGGCTCATGGAAGACTTCGACTTCCTCATCTTTATGAAAATGGATACCCCCTTGGGAAAGTTCTGTCGTAATGACATAGGGCGCATTGTGGTCCATCAGATAGCCGTCGAGGACAGCCTGCCTGTAGGTATAACTGTAGACTGGGTTGCCAAAGATGTTTACCGTATTCAATGCCGGCGTCGCCGTCATGCCGATAGCGACGGCGTCAAAGTAGTCGATGACACGGCGGTATTGGCTGATATATTCACTGGGGTCGTAATGTTCCATTTCGTCATCACTCATCTCGCGGTCTTCGAGATAGCCGCGATGGGCTTCATCGACGATAATGAAATCATACGTCCCCGGTGAAAGCTGCGGCAGCTCCGCTTCATTATTAAACAGCCGCTGTACCAGCCCTTGTACGGTAGCGATATGGATGCGGGTATTGGCTTCCGGAGTCTTATCACCATATTCTTTGACGCCATAAATACTACTAATGGACTGGCCATCCACCTTGTTATCTTTGAGGGCATCTGCCGTCTGCTGTGCCAGGGACTGACGGTCTACGAGATATAAGATACGCCGGGCCCGCTTATTCTTAATCAGCCGGTACATCAGGGCTATGGCCGTACGCGTCTTCCCTGTACCCGTTGCCATGGCCAGCAGGATACGATGCTTATGCCCGCCGATGGCTTTTTCGATTTCCTGAATGGCCAGCTTTTGATAATAACGTCCGGCAAAATCAGGATAGTAGTTATCCTTTTGCAGGGCCGAATCTGCATCCTCTTCGGGCCGGGCCATTTCCTTCATTTTGATGTCATCCGGTGTCAGCCAGCTTTCAAGGGGGCAGTCGGGGTGATTTTTATTTCGCAGATCACGGAACCAGATACCTGATTGGTTTTTCATCTGAGATAAATAAGGCCGGCCATTGGCACCGAATAAAAATACAGCACTATCCATGGCATAGGGTTTCCTCCCCTCAGCCACAACATCTCCTGCATTTTTTAGATGCTTATAGTAATCATAGGCCTGGTTCAGCGCATCTGCGGCTACCGGTTCTTCATACTTTTTCGCCTCAATGATACCTACAGCCCGTTCGCCACTGAAAAGGACATAATCAGCACGCTCTTTACTATGAGGCAGCTTCCACTCGGCAATAGCCATATTATGGCCCTTGCGCGGAAGCGTCCCCTTTGTCCAGTTATTAAGCTTTTTACTATCCGCTTCCCATCCGGCATCACGAAGCTGCTGGTCGATGATTTCCCGTGTCTGTGCTTCACTCAACTTGTTCCGGGCGGCAAATTTCCTATTTTTACGCCGCCGTTCCGCGCGGACACTTTCGGACACCTCTACGGGCTGCGTATGCTGAAGCTTCTCGATTTCAGCTGTCAGCTGTTCGATTTTCTTTTGCTGGTCGGCAACCATCGTCTGCTGATCCACAGGCTTCTGATACGGCTTTATGTCAGCCTGGGTGAACGTTTCAAGGAACCAGCACCAGACAAAGAACGCTTCCCGGTCAATAGATAAGGCCACCTCAAGGGAGGGATGAAAATCAGCTTCATGAGCCGCTTTATTACGCAAACGGCGAATCTTGTCCAAAGCCGCCGTGACGCTGGACGGATACTCATTACGCGATGCCTGCATACGCAAAATACGTTCATTCTGCTGTAAATTCCAATCCTTCATTCCATCTAAGCGGAAAATCAGTTTGGTCAGCTGTTCAGCAAAGGAGCCGAAAATCGTCAAACTGCTCTTGGCATCCGAATACATCAAGAGTTCTGCACTATCCGCTAATTTCGCCAAATTGGGATATTCTTTACTCTCAAAATTTGCCAATTTAACCATCCCTTTTCACTTATTTTGCCTCTTTGTCTATCGGTCCGCAGTTTACACTTTTTAGGCAGATAAAGTGTGTATATTTATTATATTCTATCATACCAACTTGGAATGCTTCAAGTAAGGTGTACAAAATTTCGAGACCTGACGGCCACATAATGCACGGCCGGCGGCCTTGTGCGTAGGGGCCGGCCCGACGGGCGGCCCGCTGTGAGGTTTCACCACAGCCTAGACGAGCATGATAGCTGGCTTTTACGAGCTACGATCCACAAACTACGAGCCACGGCCTTTTCTCGGACTCAGATGCGGCGTTCCGCCGCGACAAACTCAAACTAACAACAACGCTTCGGGAAGCCCTCAACGCGTAGCGGGCCGCCCGCCGCTGTCATCTATCCAGGAAATCGTCTCCTGCATCTGACGGGCCAGAATAGCTCTGGGCGGCCTCTACGGCATCGCATACAGACGATAAAACACAAAAATAGCCGCCCAGGACTCCCATCGTAAGCGACTATTTTTGTGGTTCTTATTCTGTTAGTACTAGTCACTCAAAGGTAGACGATAAGGTATGCCTATGATATACTAGCTTCGAGGTTCTGCCTAAAACGGTAGGCGGTTGGTCCCTTGCTTCCTAAGGAGGGATTTTGTGTGAACCCTCCAATCCATGGGAAAGGAGGGGATTTGTATGCTTCTGACTGTAGATACTTTTATTGGTATTCTCGGCCTCTGCTTAGGTGCTTTTGTGCTTGGGTATGCCATCGGATGCGCTTCAAATAGAACACAAAAATAGCCGCCCTCGATCCCACTCGTAAGCGGCTACTTTTGTAGTCATTATTTGGGGACCAACCGTCTATCGGCAGGACCTCTTTCACGTTTATTATACCGTTATCAGTGAATCTTCGTCAAGGCCGAGGCTACATCTAATTATTTTCCATAAAAAAACCTTAACACCAAATAAGCCAACATAAATAATAAATATCCAAAGAGTGAGGGTAATCCTTTCTTTTTCTCTTGAAATTTTTCTTTATATCCTAGTTCCTTGTATAACAAGACATTCCCTATAATTGTACAAAACAATCCAGTCATAATTCCAAGATAAAACCACTGCCCATTGAAATTTCTATATATCATCACATAGATACATCCTAACAAAGAAAAGAAAACCAAAAGACATCCACTAAGATAAAATATACTATAAGGCAGTATTTTTAAATATATTCTTTTAAATTTTTTTGTAATTAAATCAAATAATATATATGCAATTACTGTAATAAAAGCAATTTGTATAACCATTGGTTTTAAGACGTGTAAAAACGGCACATGGTTCACCTCATTCACAGGTAGATTTATTATTTTAAACGATAATAACGAATACTTTTCCCCCGTCCTTCTCGTTTCAGTTCACCTGAAGCCACCAATTTTCTCAAAGCCCCTTCTATTGAACTGACACTAAGTGATGGACAAAGCTCCCGGATATCCTGCTTGGTAAAACGGCCAATTTTGTTCTGCGCAGCCAGTCGTACCGTGTCTAAGGCAGGTCGTTTTGTTTCCACCAAGGCAAAGCGATCTTCAAAATCCTTATACGCCGCCAAAATAGTCCCGAGGAGATATTTGATAAACGGTACCGGATCCTCTTTGCCTTCATACCAGCCGTCTTGTGAAGCGGCCAAGGCTTCATAATACAAGTCCTTATTTTTAGCAATTTTCGCTTCCAGAGAAACGTACTTTCCTACATAGAAGCCATTTTGGTACAGAAGCAGTGTAGTCAGCAACCGGCTCATTCGTCCGTTTCCGTCATTAAATGGATGAATACAAAGAAAATCATGAATAAAAATAGGAACAGCCAACAACGGTTCCAATTCAAAATTCCCGATAACTCGATTATATGCTTCACACAGCCGATCCAGGGCCTCTGGTGTCTCATACGGGGCAAGTGGTGTAAAGAGTGTTTCCGTATGCCCATCAGGATAAGTGGCACTAATATAATTCTGCACCGTCTTCGTCTTGCCTGCTGCCGGATTATTCATATGGCTATAGAGAATTTTATGAAGTTGAAGAATATAATTCCGTGTAATCGGGATTGCATCAAAGTTTTCGTGGATGATTTCCAACACATCCCGATAACCCGCAATTTCTTGTTCGTCGCGGTTTCTAGGCGTCGTTTTTTCTTCAACAAGCTGCCGGATACGCGTATTCGTAGTAACAATGCCTTCAATAGCATTCGATGCTTCTGTACTCTGGATTTTAGCAATCTCAACCAGTTTTTCTAACTCTTCCGGCCGCTGTTTCAAATAGAGTTCCTGTTTCCCCATTTCCTTATAAATAGCTGCAATCAATCCCAACAACTCAGAATCCCATTTGTTATCTCGGATTTTTGAATAATTGAATGCTCTCATTCCCTTACCTCCCATCTATTCCCTTAAATTCTATATAAAAATAAGGGAATGGTCAATGGATTAAGGGAATCCATTGTCATAAATCTGAAGGAAAACGCGCTCTGCTTATTGGTAAAGCTGCCTACTCCAAACTATTGACTTTCCTTGATGAATCGTCATATCTAATCGGACTCAGATGCGGCTTTGCCGCGTCAAATTCATTATTTGATTGCGACCGCGTATCATCTGTCATAAATTCCGGCTGCCTACAGGATTCACGCGGGACGCCTTAACAGGACGTCCCCTACGATATCGCATAGAGGCGATGAAAAATGAACGCAGGCCGCTGTTCGCAGGCAGCAGGCCGTAAAAAAATAACCACGCGGCTCATAAACCGCGTGGTTATCGTATTCTTTATGGTGGAGATAAGGAGGATCGAACTCCTGACCTCTTGCATGCCATCTCCAAAGTCCCGGAAAATAAGCTCAATTAGTCTCATATGTATCATTTAAATAGTACAAACAGTCCCATATGTCCAATGAGAAAAATACTTCTGGTAGTAATTGCTATACAAAAGCTAACCTACGATAGCCAACAATATCGTATGATAGAAATTAAAGAAATGGAGCATCTAATATTTACACGTCGTTAGCTAACGTATGTTTCGAGGCTTCTCCTTTTCCATTGCGCAGGGCTATTTGCAGGGTGTACGTAGGATAACTGACGCCACCTTCTACTTGTTTTGGCTCCAATACAATCCCATCGACCTTATAGCCATCGACAGCATCGTTGCCCTCATAAAGCATCTTGAAACGGAGTTCATAAGTACCGGATGGCAGATTTTCCGTTTTAAAACTTCCGTGTTCACAAATCGTGAAAGCACGGATTGGATGAGCATCCTCGCCGGTTGTCCAAAGGCGTGCGTACACGGGGGTTTCATTATTACTATTATCAATAACGAGTGCATGATACCCGTCATCATCTTCTACTGGCTGATCCGGTACATAAGCACTGACGACGCCTTCTTTCGGCTTTCCATTGATGGTTTGAACGACCTTCGTCTTTTCAGCAGGCTGCCGATATTCCGCCACTAGCGGCTTTATGTGTGGATAAAGTAAGGCAACGGCTCCGACGGCAACAACGATAGCTATTAAATGCATTGATTTTTTCATTTTTATCACTTCCATAACGATTCATCGAAATAACTCGCCAATCAAAAATAGGTCAGACACGCATTCATGAAAACATTATATTAAGTCATATCATCCTTGCATCTTTTATTTATCATATAAAAACCTTAATACTAAATAAATAAACATAAACAATAAATAGCCAAAGAGTGAGGGGAGTTCTTTCTTCTTCTCTTGAAATTTTTCATTATATCCCAGTTTCTTGTACAATAAAACGTTACCTATAATTGTACAAAACAATCCAGTCATAATTCCAAGATAAAACCACTGTCCATTGAAATTTCTATATATCATCACATATATACATCCCAATAAAGACAAGAAAACCAAAAGACACCCACCAAGATAAAATATACTGTAAGGCAATATTCTTAAATATATTTTTTTAAATTTTTCTGTAATTAATCTAAATAATATATACGCAATTACTGAAATAAAAGCAATTTGTATAACTATTGGTTTAAAGTTGTATAAAAACTGCACATAGCTCACCTCATTTACAGTCAGATTTATTATTTTTTATTTTGAAAAGTATCCCAACCAGCAGTAAATAAAATTTCGATAAAATCAGGATTTACGGTATGTCCAACTTGTTCAGCTATTTTTTTACTTCCTTTACCAATAGCAGAAGAATAAAGATTATCAGTTAATATATCAATTAAATCATCTCCTTGAAGATAATCATGGACAGAAGTAGACACAGTGATAGCCGCCATACCTGCATGTGGAAGTCCATACTTTTTTCCTAATGCATCAAGAGCATATTCAGCTGTCGCTTTACTAAAGTTTTTACTATACAGATACGCCGTATCATCTGAATAATCTTCCTGATTTTTTGACTGATCCGGCATAGGGATTTCTAACGGATTGGGATTGTTGGGATTGGGCGGCATGGGCGCAATTTCTACTGTCTTAGGTGCCCCATTTCGATATTCTCCAGTTCCATATTCTCCCATTCCATCAGTGACTAATATTTCTCCTGTTAACTTATTATCACGAAGATACCAAGCATGAATGCCATTCTTTATGATCCAGTCATTTAGCTTCACGGACTCCCCTGTATCGTTTGCTGTACCTATAAGATGTCCATATAAATCACGAATACCAGTGGATGTAGCAGTCCTATTACCTCCGATGTTATATTGATTAGGGAAATATGCCCTTTGACCATCCGCACTGATTCCAAAGATTCGATTAAACTTGTCAATGCCCGCCATTGTATACTTTACTCCATTCAAAATCATATCATTTGTAATTTCATATTTTCCGTCTGAATAAGCAACAATGACCTGGCCCGTAGTTGGATCCGTTTCTAGGTGTTTCGTCACAGGAGGAGGTAATGGCGCTGGATTATAATTGTTGCCATTTTCAGGAATGCTTTCATCCGCGCCTCCAGTTTCTTCATTGGGGGAACTATCTTCAAGATTTGGATAAGGTAATACCGAATCAATGTCAAGTCCTACATGTGTACCTGATAAGTCCATATATGTAAGGCCAGTAACACTACCATCGCCAGATGTATCAACATAAATATAAGAATCATCTGTTAAATTATGATATATTCGATAAGCCTTATTTCCAATAAAACTAACTGCGGTAATAACTGCTCCCGCAGCTAATAAGGTGGATTCATAGGCCACCGGTGCAACAAGGACAACGTTCCATTTCGTCCCATACTGTGCTGTCGCACCGCCTGTCTGGATATTCTTGCCGGCAGCCGCATTGACAGTAGCACCCAAAGCTGCGCTGATCCATTGGGCTTTGGCCGGGTCATTTCCTGCCCATTCTTTAATCTTATTCATGAGCAATTCATTCGTCATGCCCGCGGCAAAGCCACTGCCGGCCTTATTTCCGGCAATCTGGCTCGTGA
>ERZ773269.2045-NODE-2045-length-16597-cov-8.882058_pt1 | contig 16597 bp, 12 predicted proteins | sample MGYA00511958_ERZ773269 | MGnify/ENA primary metagenome ERZ773269 (study PRJEB29015, sample SAMEA2737761) | human gut metagenome | biome: human gut; feature: human-associated habitat; material: faeces | place: China | collected 2012 ... | reverse complement strand
GGTGATATGCTTGAGCTGTGCCGCCGCCATGGTCTGGTGGCCGCCGCCGCCCAGAGACTCCATGATGACCTGCACATTGACCGCGCCCAGGCTCCGGGCCGAGATGTTCACGCCCGTGCCCACCTGCACCGCCACAAAGCTGGCCTCCACGTTCTGGATGGTCAGCAGGTCGTTGGCGGCCTGCGCAATGGCCACCCGGGCCTCCGGGGGTACTTCCCCGCTCACCGAGACGGCACAGTTTTTGTACATCTGGGCCGCCTCCACAAGGTCGGCCTTGGCGTTGTACTCCACCATGGTCACATCAAACAGCTGGCGCACCCGCTCGGTCTCCGCGCCGTAGCGGCGGAGGGCGGCCGCGGCCTCAAAGGTCCGCACGCCGGTGTGGAGGGTAAAGTCTCTCGTATCCAGCATGATGCCGGCCAGCAGGCCCTCAGCTTCCACCCGGTTGGGCTTGTCATCCCGCTCACCCACATACTGCAAAAGCTCCGTGACCAGCTCACTGGCAGAGGAGGAGTAGGGCTCGTGGCAGACAAGGGCCGGGTTCTCAATAAAGCCCACGCCCTTGCGGTGGTGGTCGATGACGGCCACCTTGCCGCATTTTTCGAGAATTTCTTTGCTCTCTACCAGATTGACCTGGTATGTATCCACCACGATGCACAGCGTCCGCTTGGAGATGATGGGCAGTGCACCTTTGGGGTCGATGAAATCGTCCTCCTGCCCGGCGGCAACGAGAGCATTGATCAGGCTGGACGCCAGCGTGGCATCCCGGCGAACCGCGATGACGGCGGGCACATCGCAGATCTTGCAGATGCGGAGCACACCCTCGGCAGAACCGATGGCGTCCAGGTCACTCATCCGGTGGCCCATGATGACCACATGGTCAGCCTCCTTGATGAGCTTGACCAGCTGATCGGCCACAATGCGGCTGCGCACCTTGCTGCGCTTTTCCACGCCATGGCTGACGCCGCCGTAGAACGTAAAGCCGTCCGGCGTCATCTCGGCGGCCTGGTCGCCGCCGCGGCCCTGGGCCATATCCAGTGCCTGCACAGCCATGTCCTGGGCCTCCCGCAGGGTCTTGGCCCCGCGGCCAATGCCGATGGAGAGGGACAGGTTCACACTGGGGTCCAGGGCGCGGATCTTATCCAGCACGTCGTAGCCCCGCTTGGCAAACTGCTCCAGCTGGCGCTCCTCCACCACCGCGATGTAGCGGCCGCTGGCCACCCGGCGCAAAAAGCCCGTGCCCCGGCCGATCATCTCTTCCAGCACCCGGTTGATGCCCTCCAGCAGGCGGGCGCGCTCGCTGTCCAGCATGTCGCTGAACACATCGTCGTAGCCATCCACCAGAAAGACGAGGTAACCCGGGCGGCTGGCTTTATACTCCGCCTCCACTCGGCGCAGGGCGGTCTCCTCATTGAAGACCACCAGCGTCATCGTTTCAGCATCGCCGGGCACGGTGGAGCTGTGGGCAGACCACACGCCATCGGCCAGGGTCAGCTGCTGGCCCTCCTGGGTGCGGGCCTGCTGTAGATCCAGCCCGGGGATGACTTTCTGCACCCGGCTCACCAGCAGGTCCTGCCCGCCCAGCATCCGCTGGCGGAACTGGTCATTGTACCAGAGCACGGTTTCCCCCGAGAGGAGGACCACCGGCTGGGAGAGGGGTTCCAGGCTGAATTTTGTTTTCGATTTTGTAAAGTCGCCGCCACAGACCCAGCGTGCCAGCTGGCTGCGGAGGCGGTAGCGGAACAGGCCCATGCCAATGCACCAGGCCGCTGCCAGCACCACCAGTACCGGCCAGATGGCTGGGCGCTGCACCAGCAATACCAGCATCAGCAGGACACACAGAATCGCCAGACAGGCGGTGAGCATCTCCAAAGTCCATCTTGGTTTTTGTTTCATCAGATCATATGCCTCCTGGCGGGTCTGCTCCTGCACAGCAGGGCCCGGTCGATCAGACCTCCATCAAAATGGGGAGGATCATGGGGCTGCGCTTGGTACGGCGATAGATATAGCTGCTCAGCGCCTCGCGCACACGGGTCTTGACGCTGTTCCAATCCCGCACATGCTCTTCCACGCAGCGGTCCAGCGCCGATTCCACAATGCTCTGGGCACCGTCCATCAGGCTCTCGTTCTCCCGCACATAGACAAAGCCGCGGCTGACGAGGTCGGGGCCAGCCAGTACCTGGCCGGTCTTGCTGTCCACAGTGGCCACGATGATGACGAGGCCGTCCTCGGAGAGGTGCTTGCGGTCCCGCAGGACCACATTGCCCACGTCACCCACGCCCAAGCCGTCCACCATGACGGCACCGGCGGTGACAGGCTCGCCCAGCTTGATCTCATCCCGGCTGAGGATGACGTTGGAGCCATTCTCCGCGATCAGGATGTTGCTGGTGGGGATGCCCAGGCTGGCGGCGGTCATGGCGTGCTTTTTGAGCTGCTTGTACTCGCCGTGCACGGGCAGGAAATACTTGGGTTTGGTCAGGGTGAGCATCAGCTTCTGCTCCTCCTGGCAGGCGTGGCCGGAAACATGGACATCATACATGCTCTCGTAAATGACCTCCGCGCCCAGCAGGAGCAGACCGTTGACGATCTTGGTCACGCTCTTCTCGTTGCCGGGGATGGGCTTGGCCGAGATGATGATGAAATCGCCGGGGCCCACCCGCACCTGACGGTGGCTGCAGGAGGCCATGCGGGAGAGGGCGCTCAGGGGCTCGCCCTGGCTGCCCGTGGTCACCAGCACCACCTGCTCCGGAGGGTACTGGTTGAGCTCATCCACGCTGATGAGAGTCCCCTCCGGGATGTGCATATAGCCCAGCTCCTGGGCCATGGCCGTGTTGTTGACCATGCTGCGGCCGCTGAACGCCACCTTGCGGCCATCCTCCACAGCCAGATCAATGATCTGCTGCACGCGGTAAATGTTGGAGGCAAACGTCGCAATGATGATGCGCTTGTTCTGGGCGCGGGCAAACAGGCTGCGCACACCTGCCGCCACTTTCTGCTCCGTGGCCGTAAAGCCCGGGCGCTCCGCGTTGGTGGAATCGCTCAGCAGGGCCAGCACGCCTTTCTGGCCGTACTCGGAGAGCGTGGTCAGGTCGGTGGGGCCGCAGGCCAGCGGGGTGTAATCGATTTTGAAGTCGCCCGTCTGGATGATGGTGCCCGCCGGGCTGTCGATGGCAAAGGCCACCGAGTCCGGGATGGAGTGGTTGACATGGATGGGCTCCACCGTGAAGCAGCCCAGCTTGATCTTCTGCTTGGGCACGATCTCCACAAACTTGGTCTTGCCGGCCAGGCCGAACTCCTCCAGCTTGTTCTTGATGAGGCCGCAGGTCAGGCGGGTGCCGTAGATGGGCAGATCAAATTTCTGCAGCAGATACGGGATGCTGCCGATGTGGTCCTCATGGCCGTGGGTGATGAGCAAGCCCTTGATCTTATCTTTATTCTGTACCACGAACGTGAAATCGGGGATGACCATGTCCACGCCGAACATATCACTGTCCGGGAAGACGAGGCCGCAGTCCACAATGATCATATCGCCGCAGCACTCGTACACGGTCATGTTCTTGCCCACTTCTCCCAGGCCGCCCAGCGGATAGATGTGGATGGGCACAGCGGCCTCCTTGGGCTGCTGCGGGCGGCGGGGACGCCGCGAATAATAGGGGCGGCGGGTGCGGGGGCGCTTCTCGCCGCTGTTGTCACCGGCCCGGTTCTGGGCGGGCGCGGGGTTCTGTTCTTTAACCTGTGCCATTCGTACCTCCAAAAAACAAATCGCAGAACACGGCCCACCCCCACCCGGGAGCGGCCGTCTTTTCTGCACAGGGAAGCATAAAATAAGCATCTGCTTCCGTTGGATGCATCCGTATAGAATTTATCCTGTCAGCGCCTTTTTTAAAGCCTGCTGGTGGTTCCGAAACAAGCTCTCTGCCTTTCCAGTCCATCTGTTCGATGCGACCGCGGCACTTATCCGGGAACGCCGTGAGCGCGCACTTACAGCGCGCCCCTATACGCATTTCGTTGCCATCAGTATAGTATTTCTCAGCGTTTTTGTCAATTCCAAGGTTTGGCAGGCCGGGCGGGGTCTATGCACTTTCCTCTTGACAGAACGTGTAAAATGGCTCTAAATAGAAGCAGTAAAAATTTACACACCGGGAGAAACGCATGAAACAGGTTGAAATTTACACCGACGGCGCGTGCAGCGGCAACCCCGGCCCCGGCGGCTGGGGCGCGGTGCTGCGGTATCGGTTCAATGGCAAAGTGTACGAAAAAGAGCTCAGCGGCGGCGACGCCAGCACCACCAACAACCGGATGGAGCTGACGGCCTTTATCGAGGCCCTGCGCCAGCTCAAGGAGCCGTGCGAAGTACGCCTGTGCTCCGACAGCCAGTATGTCATCAACGGGCTGGAAAAAGGCTGGGCCAAGGGCTGGAAGCGCCGGGGTTGGAAAAAATCCGATGGCTCCCCTGCCCTGAACCCAGACCTCTGGGAGCAGGCACTGGAGCAGGAAGCACGGCACAAACTCACATACGTCTGGGTCAAGGGCCACGCGGGCCACCCGGAAAACGAACGCTGCGACCAACTGGCCGTGGCACAGAGCCAGGCACATGGCGGGAGGCAGGGACGATGAGCGACACTTTTTTGCCCGGCAGCGGGTTTGATACCTACGAGCAGCAGGACAAAGTGCTGGTAGGCCTGGGCGGCGGCACGGCAGCCAAAGTAGCCGTCCGTATTTTGCAGCAGCAGGGCTTTGCGGTAGCGGGTGCCGTCGTGAAGCTCTCTGCCGAAGAAGAGCCTCTGGTGCAGTCCGCAAAAGAGGCTGCAAAGGCCCTTGGCATCGAGTGTGCCACCCTCAACGCCGAGGCGCTGGCCGCACAGGGAGCCACCCCTGTGGACGCCCGCCTCTCTGCCCTGCTGACGGCGGCAGACAAACTGGGCATCCAGTACATTGCCACCGGGCACTTTGCCCAGGTGGAGACCGGGGCCGACGGCATCAGCCATATCTACCCGCCGGAAGACCCTGCCCAGGACGAGAGCGATGCTCTTGCCGCCCTGCCGCAGGATATCCTGGCCCGGCTCATCTTGCCGCTGGGGTCCTTCACCCCGGAGGATGTGCAGGAGATGGCCGCGGATTTTAACGTTTGACGCACACAAAAAGGCTCTGGGTCTTGCGATCCAGAGCCTTTGCTTTTTTATTGATTGAATGATCACACGGACTGCTGCGGGTGGACGATATCACGCCAATCCAGGTCGCCGCGCTCCAGGCCGTGGATGAGCACCTCAGCGGTGGCGATGTTGGTGGCCATGGGGATGTTGTGCACATCGCACAGGCGCAGCAGAGTCATCTCATTCGGCTCGCTGGGCTTGGCATTGATGGGGTCGCGGAAGAACAGCAGCAGGTCCACCTCATTGCAGGCAATGCGGGACGCGATCTGCTGGTCACCGCCCTGAACCCCTGCCAGGAAACGCTGCACCTGCAGGCCCGTGGCCTCTGCGATCATCTTGCCAGTCGTCCCGGTGGCCACCAATTTATGCTGGCTCAAAATCCGGCAGTACGCCGTACAGAACTGAACCATCAGCTCCTTTTTGGAGTCATGCGCAATCAGTGCAATCGTCATCGGTCAACCTCTCCTTTTACCTCTCCCAGCTCTATTTTCTCTCTAGGGCATCGTATTGCATATATCATAGTATCACAGTTTCCGTCATTTTACAACTGTTTTTTGGGCATTTCCGCTGTTTTTTCTGGTTTTTTTCACCAAATCCGCGTTACAGCGCCTTATGCCGCCGGAGCCGCCGCGGGTTCCGGCGCGGGAGCCGTCTCCCCTGCCGTGTCCGTCTCATCGGCTGCGGCGTCTCCGTCCACAGCCTCTGTCTTCGGATCGTCTACCGCCGGGTCGGCGGTCTCGGGTTCGTCCACCGTCAGGGTGCCGTTCTGCATGGCGAAGTAGGCGTCAAAAATATCCGCCACCAGCTGGCCGGTACGGGCACCGGCACCGCCGTATTCCACCACGATGCCAATGGCGATCCGCGGGTCTTCCACCGGGCCATAGGCGATCATCGTCGCGTTGGTGTAATGCTTGCGGGTGCTGCCGGCGTAGTAGCTCTCACTGCGCTGGGGACTGCCCGTTTTGCAGGCGATGGTGTAGGGATAGCTTGCCAGTGCCGGGATGGTCTGGGCCACGCCCACCATGCCCTGCTGCACCAGGTCAAAGGTATCGCCCCGGTCTTCGATGACATCCATGACCTCCGGCTGGGTCTCCTGCAGGACTTTGCCCGTGTTGGTGTCCAGGATGGACTTGACAAAGTGGGTACGGTAGCGGGTGCCCCGGTTGGCGATGGTGCCCGCATAGGTAGCCAGCTGCACCGGCGTGATGACCGTGTTGCCCTGGCCGATGGCGGCCTGCACTTCCAGCGAGGCCGTGTAGTTGGAGTCGTTTTTCGTGGTCAGGCGGCCCAGTGCCTCGCTGACCTCCACGCCCGTGCGCTGGCCCAGGCCCAGCTTATAGGCATAAGCGTCGTAGACGTCACTGGTCACCCGGCGGCCCACATCGTAGAAGAAGATGTTGCAGCTCCATTTGATGGCCGTGATGACGTCGATGTTGCCCGAGTGGCCGTGGCGGGTGCACTTGGGGTGGTAATCCTGGAAGTAGTTGTACACGCCGTTGCAGTATACCGTGGAATACCGGTTGATGACGCCGGTGTCCAGCGCGGCAACGGCCACCGAGGGCTTATAGGTCGAGCCCGGGGTGTACAGGCCCTGCAGCGCCCGGTTGAACAGCGGCATCCCGGGGTCGGCGCTGTACTCGCTGTACTGGGTAGCGTAGAGGTTCTGGTCAAAGCTGGGGTAGTTGGCGGAGGCCAGCACGCTGCCGTCCTTGACATCCAGCACCACCACCGCGCCTGCATTGGCCCGGGCACCATCGGTGCCGTAGGCCCGGCTGATCATATCAATGTTTTTGCCCAGCGCCTGCTCCACCGCTTTCTGGAAATCGCTGTTGACGGTGAGCTGGACGGTGTGGCCCGGCTCCGGCACCGTGGTCATGGCCGTGCTGACGATGACGCCATCCGAGTTGCGGGTGATGGTCTCCACACCATCCTTGCCCCGCAGCTCGTCCTCATAGGCCGATTCCAGGCCCGAGATGCCGATGACATCGTTCATATTGTAGCCTTTATCCCGCAGCGGATAGGTGGTCTGGCCGTTTTCATCGGTCACTTTCCACTTTTCCGCCGTGATCTTGCCCACCCGGCCCAGCACATGGGGCAGCACCGTGCTCTGCTCATAGCTGCGGGTGGAGGTCTCCACGATCTCCACGCCGGGCAGGGAGAGGCTGTTTTCCTTGATGGTGGCCACGGTCACATCGCTGACGTTTTCGGCCATGACAAAGTTGTTGACGTTGGAGAACGCCTGCTGCTGCATCTCATAATGGATGCCGCCCAGCACCCGCTGCCAGTGGAGGGAGTAGGCGCTGAGGTCATAGTCCTCCACCAGTTTTTCCATCACGTCATCGGCAGTGGCGTACTGCTGCAGGCCCAGGCCCTCTTTCATGTTGGCAAGGCTCTTCTGGTCGCTGGTGCTGTCCTCCGCAGCCGTAAACGTGTAGTGGCCGTTGGCATCCGGCTCGCTGATGAGGAGGGAGTCGTTCCAGCTCTCGCCGTTCTGCCCCAGCAGCTCCACGATCCGCTGCAGCATGGCGTCCAGATCCTCGCCGCCCATCAGCAGCTTGCTGAGCACCACATTGTAGCTGGTGGTGCTGGCCGCGATCCGTTTCCCCTCGCTGTCCACGATGTCGCCGCGGGCCGCCGTGACCGTAAAATTATAGTCCGTGGTGTTGGTGGCGCGGGCTTTGAAGCTGTCGCCATTGACCAGCTGCAGAAAGATCAGCCGGAACACATACAGCCCCACGATGACCGCCGCAAAGGCGATGAGCAGCCGCATCCGGCGCATAACGGTCTTGTGTTCGTCCAAATTCATCTGGTTTCCTCCCGGCGGGGCAGGCTGCGGAGCCGCAACACTCAGACCACGCCGTTGTCGATCTTGAATTCAATGCTGATCTTCCGCGCCGCCCAATAGGTGGGCAGGCTGACCGGGATGCTCAGCACCGCGCTGGGGAGCACGAACCACAAGAAGCGGTTCCACGCCCCGCTGTAGCCCGGCATGTAATAGAAGAACAGCCAGTCGCAGGCCAGCACCAGCACCGCGCACCCCGCCGCGATGAGCAAAAAGTTCTGGGCGGTGTCCTTGAGGTAGAGCTGCACCACGGCGGAGACGGCAAAGCTGAGGATCATCAGCTCCAGCGCCAGCATCCCCACGGTTCGGCCCGCTGTGTAGTCCCACATCAGGCCGCAGACCGCGCCGAAAATCGCCCCGGCAAACTCCCCTTCAAACACGGAGACCGCCAGTGCCAGCGGCAGCAGGTAGAGCGGCTTTGCCGCCCCCAGCTGGAACAGCCCGGGCATGGTCTGCAAAACCGTACACAGCAGCATCAGCAGCGTATAGCAGACCCATTTGAAGATCTGGCTGCTTTTGCGCTTGCGGCGTGATTCCATAGACAGGCTCCTCCTATCAGTAATTGGTAATGATAAACACATGCTTGACGGTGCGGGGGTCCGCGCCGGGCTTAATCACCGCGATGGTGGATTTGCCGCTGGCTTCCGGCACCAGCTCCTGCACCACACCCACCAGCACATCCGGCGGGAACACCCCGCCCAGCCCGGTGGTGATGACCTGGTCGTTGGCCTTGGTCAAAGTGCTGCGGGAGAGGTTGGAGAGGATGCACAGGCCCTCGGCGGCGTAATCCGCGCTGCCCGTGATGATGCCGTTGTCCCGGGTGCGGGACACCACGCCCGCCGCGTTGAAGCTGGGGTGCAAAATCGTCATGACTTTACAGCTGGTCAGGTCTACTTCCGTCACCACGCCCAACAGGTAGCCCTCGTCGCTGGTGATGGCGTCGTTGGCCTCCACCCCGTCCAGGCTGCCCTTATCCAGCGTGAAGCCGTAGAACGAGTCCAGCGGGTCCCGCCCGATGACGAACGACGAAACATAGCTCATCTCCGGGTGCTGCTCCTGAATGTTGGTCAGGGCCTTGTAGGCCTCGTTTTCCGCCTTGAGCTTGTCGTAATCCACCATCTGGCCGCGCAGCTCGGCGTTTTCCGTGGTAAGCTTCTCGTTCTCTTCCAGAATGGCGTCGATGTTGGTGTACTTCTCCCACAGGGAGGAAACGCCATTGCTCACCGCCGCCGCCGCCCGCTGGAACGGGGCCACCGCCACGCTCAAAATCTCCTGCGGGGCGGCCGTCAGGCGGCCATTGGCACCGGCATAGGCCATGATGGCCGCCAGAAACACCGCGATGCCCACGAGGATCTTAAATTTCCAGGTATCGAAAAAATCTTTCAAGGGAGCTTCCTCCGATTGCAAAAAAGCGCGGACAGCCGGAGCCATCCGCGCGCTTTATCACATGTGTGCGCCGTCGGTATCCAGCACGTCGTGCAGGACATCCACATGGTCGAGCACCGCGCCGGCGCCCTTGGCCACGCAGTCCAGCGGGTCTTCCGCCACATGGACGTCAATGCCCGTCTCACTCTGGATCAGCTGGTCCAGGCCGCGCAGCAGAGCGCCGCCGCCCGTCAGGGTGATGCCGTGGTCGATGATATCGGCACTCAGTTCCGGCGGAGTGCGCTCCAGCGTCTCCTTGATGGCGCTGGTGATCTTGACCAGGCACTCCAGCAGGGCCTCCCGCACATCCTCGGAGTGGACCACGATGTTCTTGGGCAGGCCGTCCACCAGATTGCGTCCCTTGATCTCCATGGTCATCTCGGGGTCCATGGGGTAGGCGGAACCGATCTCGATCTTGATCTGCTCCGCGGTACGCTCACCGATGAGCAGGTTGTACTTCCGCTTGATGAACGCGATGATGGCCTGGTCGAACATATCACCGGCCATCCGGACGCTGCGGGAAGCCACGATGCCGCCCAGCGAGATCACGGCGATCTCCGCCGTGCCGCCGCCGATGTCCACGATCATGCTGCCGGTGGGCTCGCTGATGGGCAGGCCCGCACCGATGGCGGCAGCCATGGGCTCCTCGATCACGGAGACCTGACGGGCACCGGCTTTCAGGGTCGCCTCACGCACGGCGCGGCGCTCCACCTCGGTAACACCGGAGGGGATGCAGATGACCACGCGGGGGCGGGAGAACATGCTGTTGCCGCAGGCCTTTTTCAGGAAGTTTTCCAGCATATTGGCCGTGATGTCAAAATCCGCAATGACGCCGTCTTTCAGGGGGCGGACCGCCACGATGCTGCCGGGGGTACGGCCGATAACCGCCTTGGCCTCGCCGCCCACGCAGCGCACCTCGTCGGTCTTGGTGTCCACCGCCACAACGGACGGTTCCCGCATGATAATGCCTTTTCCTTTCATGTAAACCAGGGTATTGGCAGTACCCAGGTCGATCCCTACATCTTTTGAAAACAAACTCATACTGAAGCTCTCTCCTTAAATTCTTTCCAGTTCTATTCCCAAAACGCACGGCAGACCGGGCGAGATTCCGTCCGGCTGTCCATCGCAGAATAACACGCTACTATTATAGCCGCAAGACGCTGTTTTCTCAAGCGTTTTGTCAAGTTTTTTCGGCAATTTTTCATTTTCAGTGCATCAAAATTGCTCGATGAGCCGGACAGTGCGGCTGACGGGGAGGCCCATAATGGTGTAATAATCGCCCTCGATGCGGTCCAGCCAGAGGGCTGCCCGGCCCTGAATGGCGTAGGCTCCGGCCTTATCGTAGGGCTCTTTTGTGGCCGTGTACCGCTCAATTTCTTCCTCGGAGATGGGGAAGAACGTCACGCGGCAGCTGTCCACAAAGCTCTTGGTCTGTGCGCCGTCCGAGACGCAGACGCCCGTGTGTACCTGATGGGTGGCACCGGACAGTGCCCGGAGCATCCGTTTGGCGTCCTCCACACTGTGGGGTTTGCCGAAGACTTCCCCGTTCACATCCACCACGGTATCGCACCCCAGTACCAGATCCCCCGGGTATCGGGCAGCCACGGCCAGACACTTGCCCCGGGCCAGCTTTTCCACCAGCTGGGCAGGGGTATCGGCCGTGACGGCGCTCTCGTCAAAATCGCTGACATGGATTTCAAAATCCGTCGTGTACAGGCTCAAAAGCTCTTTCCGGCGGGGGCTGCCGGAAGCTAAAATCAGTTTTTTCATTCTATCGTTCACTTCCCCGTCGAGCCAAAGCCGCCCTCGCCGCGGGTGGTATCGCCCAGCTCCTGCACCGGAGCAAAGGCGGCGGTGTACACCGGTGCGATGCAGAGCTGCGCCACCCGCTCGCCGGGCTGGATCGTATAGGGCTCCTTGCCCAGGTTGACCATGGGCACTTTCAGCTCGCCCCGATAATCGCTGTCAATGACGCCAACGCCGTTGGCCATGCACAGGCCATGCTTGATGGACAGGCCGCTGCGGGCATAGACCAGCGCCACGGTGTGGGCACCGGGCAGCTCAATGGCAAGGCCGGTGGGCACCAGGGCCCGCTCCATCGGGGCCAGTGTCAGGGGCTCGTTCAGCACGGCACACAGGTCGGCAGCAGCAGAGCCGGGGGTTGCATAAGCGGGCACCTTCGCCCGGGAGTCCAATACTTTATAGTTTACAGTGATGGGTTCCATAGTATACCTCAGTTTGTTCCTTTAAAATAGAGTCCGCGGGTGAAATCGCCCTCAAAGGGTGCATGGACACGGATATTGTCCAGAATGGCAGCAGCCTCTTCCCTGCTTTCCAGCGTGAAGTAGGCCACGCCGTAGTCCACCGTCAGGGCACCGGGCTTGTCGCCCATATAGATGGGCACCGGGTTGTAGATGGTACGCACGCCCATGCCGCACCGCACCGGGAACTTTTTCGCCTTGCGGTCGGTCAGGACGCCCGTCTTATCGCAGTGGGCGCAGTCGTGGATGTTCTGCAGCGGGCAGGCCCGGGTGACCATCAGCGGCATGTGGCCGTAGACCAGCACGCCCGTGGGCACCGGCTTGCCTGCATGGGTGGGGGCAATGGTGCTGATGTCGCTGTCTTTCGTCTCGGGCAGGATGAGCACCGAGCCAAGGCCGTTGTCCGCGTAGAACTGCGCCGCCACCTGATTGGTGACGTTCAGGCCAAAACCGCCGGACATGGGCAGGCCCCGGCAGAGCCGCAGGTGGGCGATGTTGCTCACCTCATAGCCCGCAAAGCCTGCATCCTGAGTGGCCGCGACGCGGCGGGCGGTGTCCTCTTCCAGCTTGCCGAACATGACCCGGGGCAGCTCCAGGAGCGTCTTGCCCCGCCACTCGCGGGGGACACGGTCGGCCTGCGCGATGGGCAGGATCAGATATTCCACGCCGGAAAGAGCCTGTTCCGGCACCTGATCCCAGCGCTCGAACCGGGCACGGAGGGTCCGGTGGGGCGGCAGGGTGCGCTGGGGCAGCGGCTCCAGCTCCACATCCTGCACCGGCCAGGGGCGCAGCACCTCCCGCTTTTTGAGCAGGGCGTCCAGCGCCTCCCGGCGCAGCTCGTTCACGGTGCTGCCGGGCACGAACCAGGGGCCCTCGTCCATCTCCACCTCGATGTTTTCCGCTGCAAAGGGGGTGCCGCCCGTCTTGGCGAGGCTCCGCTTCAGGCTCTCGGTGGGGTCGGCGCGGGCGGGCTGAGGCTCAAAATCACCGTAGGCAAACGCCTTGTTGCCGTCGGCGTCGGTCACGGTCAGCTTCTCGCCGCCCTCTTCGATTTCCAGCTTCATCCGCACGGGCACCCGGGAGCGCTCCCGGCGGTAGAGCTCCCGCAGGGCGGGCAGGGTCTTTTTGGTCAGTTCGGCGTCGGCCTCACTGCGGACGCCAAACATCGTGCCGTCGATCTTCCCGTCCAGATAGCCGGAGGTGAAGCCGGAGCGGCTGAACGCATTTTTCAACAGGTCACGGTCATAGGCACGGCCCTCCCGGCCTGCCAGACAGGCGCTGACCGCCGCCGCCACATACTCCGGTGTGCGCAGGCGGCCTTCGATCTTGGCAGAGGCCACACCGATGGCCTGCAGCTGGTCCAGTTTGTCGATGACCGAGTTGTCTTTCAGGGAAAGGTGGTGCAGCCGCCCGGGCTTGCCCTCGGGCAGGGCGTTGGCCTCAAAGGGCAGGCGGCAGGGGCCTGCACAGGAGCCGCGGTTGCCGCTCCGTCCGCCCAAAAACGCCGACATATAGCACTGGCCGCTGACGCACATGCAGAGCGCGCCATGGACGAAGCACTCCGTCTCAATGCCGCAGTGCCTGGTGATCTGCTCCACCTCCGGCAGGCTCAGCTCACGGGCCAGCACCACCCGGGTAAAGCCCAGCTCCTTGAGCTCCAGCGCCCCCTGCAGGGTGTGGACACTCATCTGGGTGGAGCCATGGCGGGGCAGCTGCGGGGCGATCTTCCCAATGAGGGTGGCCACGGCCAGATCCTGGCAGATGACCGCGTCCGCCCCGCTGGCGGCCACCGCCCGGATGGCATCGCGCAGAGAGGCCAGTTCCCCGCCGTACACGGTGGTGTTGAGGGCCACATGGACCTTGACGCCCCGGGCGTGGCAGAAACGGACGGCCTCTTTCAGGCTGTCGGCATCAAAATTTCCGGCGCCCGTGCGGGCGTTGAAGCCGGAAAAGCCCAGATAAACCGCATCTGCCCCGCTGAATACGGCGGCGTGCAGCATTTCTTCACTGCCCACAGGGGCAAGGATCTCAATATTTGCCATAACTCTCCTTTTGACGGCATGTTGCTGTACCTATTAAATAGAATCGATCTGAGAGCTGTCCCTCAGTTGCCTGCCTCGGCTTTGGCGGCCTGCTCCCGGGCAGCAGTCTCTTTCATTTTGGCCTGCAGCTTTGCCAGCTGCTCCCGCAGGGCAGCATTTTCCCGCTGAAGCACCTCGTTTTCGGCCCGGACCTTATCCTCGGCCAGCTTTGCCTTGGCTGCATCGGCAATGTAATCCTGGATCTGGCTGCGCATGTTTTCAGCACTGCCCGCGCTCTTGCGGTATTCGTCCAGATAATCCATGGCACAGAAGACCGCTGCCTTGCTCAGGGAAAGGTTGCCGTTGTCGTCCAGCAGCTTTGTAATGTCCTCATCCAGCTTCTTAGCCAGAGAGGTGATGTAGCTCTCGGTATCCGTCGTTGCGATCGCATAGGGCGCGCCCGCAATGGTCACTCTCACTTTGTTTACCATCGTCTATCCTCACTTTGCACAGGGTTTTGCGGCTCCTTGCGGCGGGTGTCTGCCGGGACTCCCGGGTAAAATGGCGTGTTCCCGGGGGTTCCGGTACCGAACCCCGCCCTTTGCGGAGCTTTTCTCTGCGGTTTTTTCATTTGGGGTGGAGTTTGTGGCCGAATTACCCATCCAAAGAGGCTGTTCCGCGCCCGGTTTCGGCCCTGCGCCACCCATCTGTACCCTCTATTATAATATAAATACCGTGCGAGAAAAAGTGCTATTTTTGAATTTTTGGCAGATTTGTCAGAAACTAAGGCTCAAAAATAGCAGTTACGGCAAAAATAGGGGCTTTTTCTTGCAATCACCCGGGGAACATATTATAATATTACCGTTGTGTGAAGGACACGCGGGAATATTGGGAGTATATAAAGTGGGTGTCCTATTTTCAAAAAGCTCAATAATTTTAAGCACTCGTGCGGATAGGAGTTATTTATGACGACAAAAGAATTTGCAAAAATTCTTCAGGACAAGCTGACCAGCGAATATGGCGTGGAGCTGAGCGTTGCTTCCCAGCAGCAGATCTACCGTGCTCTGGCACTGATCTGCCGCCAGATGATGAGCGAGAACCACAAAAAGTTCCAGTCCCGTGCCATTGGCACCGGCACCAAGCAAGTGTATTACCTCTGCATGGAGTTTCTGATGGGCCGCAGCCTGAAAGTGAGCCTGTTCAACCTGGGCCTCGAGGATGTGGCACGGAAAGCTCTGGCCGATGCCGACATCAGCATCGACAGCATTTTTGAGGAAGAGCCCGATGCAGGCCTGGGCAACGGCGGTCTGGGCCGTCTGGCTGCCTGCTATCTGGACGGCATGGCCACCACCGGCATCTGCGGCACCGGCTACTCCATCCTGTACGAGTACGGCATCTTCAAGCAGAAGATCGTGGACGGCTGGCAGCAGGAGCGTGCCGACAACTGGCTGCCCGGCGGTCAGGTCTGGCTGAAGAGCCACCCCGATCAGGCTGTGGAAGTCCGCTTTGACGGCGAGATCCACGAGAACTGGGATCACGGCTTCCATTATATCCAGCACACCAACTACAACAGCGTCATGGCTGTGCCCTCCGATATGTATGTGCAGGGCTACGACGGCAAGGGCGTGGCAAAGCTCCGCCTGTGGCAGGCCAAGGCCCCCGATTTTGATATGTCCAGCTTCTCTCTGGGCAACTACAACACCGCGATGAGCAAGAACGCAAGCGCCGAGCTCATCTCCAAGGTGCTGTACCCCAACGACAACCACGTTGAGGGCAAGATCCTCCGCCTGCGCCAGCAGTACTTCCTGTCTGCCGCTTCCATCGGTGATATCGTCCAGAACCACCTGGCCACCTACGGCACGCTGGAGAACCTGGCCGACAAGGTCGCGATCCAGCTGAATGATACCCACCCCACCCTCGCCATCCCCGAGATGATGCGTATTCTGCTGGACGAGTGCGGCTTTGGCTGGGATAAGGCCTTTGAGATCTGCCAGAACGTCTTCTCCTACACCAACCACACCGTTATGGCCGAGGCTCTGGAGAAGTGGAATGTGGACATCTTCAAGATGACCCTGCCCCGCATCTACCAGATCGTGGTCGAGATGAACCGCCGTGCCCGCGAGGAGCTGGAGAAGGCATTCCCCGGCGACGAGGGCAAGATCAACTACATGGCTCTGATCGGCGACAACCAGGTCCGCATGGCAAACATCTGCGCCTACACCGCCAACAGCATCAATGGCGTGTCCAAGCTGCACAGCGAGATCATCAAGGAAAGCGTGTTCCACGATTACTACCTGTTCAAGCCCCAGGCCTTCAAGAACGTGACCAACGGCATCGCTTACCGCCGCTGGCTGCTGGCCTCCAACCCCGAGCTGTGCAAGCTGCTGGATGAGACCATTGGCGATGGCTACAAGCACGATGCTTCCGACCTGAGCAAGCTGAACAAGTATGCCACCGACAAGACCCTGCTCAAGAAGCTGAACGAGATCAAGCTGGACAACAAGAAGAACTTTGCCGCCTACCTGCAGAAGAGCACGGGCCAGGTCATCGACCCCAACTCCATCTTTGACTGCCAGGTCAAGCGGATGCACGAGTACAAGCGCCAGCACCTGAACGCGCTGAACATCGCTGCCCAGTACCTGTACCTGAAAGAGAACCCCAACGCGGATTTCATCCCCAAGACCTATATCTTTGGCGCAAAGGCTGCTCCCGGCTACTACATGGCCAAGCAGATGATCCGGATGATCTGCAAGCTGGGCGACCTGATCAACAACGACCCCGCCGTGCGCGACAAGCTGCGCGTGGTCTATCTGGAAGAGTACTGCGTCTCCCTGAGCGAGCACCTGATGCCCGCTGCCGAGGTCTCTGAGCAGATCTCTCTGGCAGGCACCGAGG
>ERZ773269.2023-NODE-2023-length-16749-cov-16.679945_pt1 | contig 16749 bp, 7 predicted proteins | sample MGYA00511958_ERZ773269 | MGnify/ENA primary metagenome ERZ773269 (study PRJEB29015, sample SAMEA2737761) | human gut metagenome | biome: human gut; feature: human-associated habitat; material: faeces | place: China | collected 2012 ... | reverse complement strand
CCAGATGAGTCATATGCATGGAAGCAATCTCTTTTGGAGAAGGTGCTTCTTTTAAAAGAGCATAGACAGCATTCTGATGCAGACCGGATTTGAAAAAGTATTGAATCTCCGGGAATACCTGATCAACATAGGTTGTCAGTTGGATTTTCAATCGGGTGCGTTGCTTAATGGTTTTCTGCCGAAAGCGCCCCAAGGCCTTAAGATCCATCATATCGAGATCAAAGAAGGTAATAAATCTTAGGTCATCCTGCATCATAAGAGTTTTAGCAATAACAAATGTGTCGACCTTATCTGTCTTTGTTTTACGAACATTGTTCTTACGCATTTGACAGGTTTTGATGGGGTTCAACACACACACTTGGTAGAACTCAGCAACAAGGTATCGAACAAGGTTGTCACCGTAGTGTGCCGTCGACTCAAGACCGATGATGATGCTGTTCTTATCGAATGATTCGAGCTTAGAGACCAGCAGTTGGAAGCCATCAGCGTCGTTTGTGAATTTGAACGGCTCAATGAGTATTTCACCGTCCGAAGAAATCGCAGCGGCGAAATGGTTGAGTTTGGCAATATCAATGCCTACAAAAATTTTCATGAGGTTGTACCTCCCTTTCATAAAGTCTGATACCATGATGTCCACCATCGATTATCATCGTAGACTTGATAGAAATAAGTACTCTGAGTGAAAAACACTCCGGCAACATCCAGCTGATAAACAATTCAGATAAAGGTAGCGGCAATACACTCCAGTTGAGTAGTCAAGCTACAGGGAAAAATCAAAAGTCCATAGTATCTGAATTGTATTGAACCACGATATTAAAAGAAAGGAAACGTGTGATAATTAACTTCCTAATTATCATACAAGGGAGAAAAATGAAGAACAGAAAAAAAGTATTATCATTTCTGCTGGCAGGTGTTCTTACTTTGGGGTGCTTTCCGGTGACAGCCGGAGCAACGAATAACTCAAAGGACGGAACAAAGCCGGCAGATGGAACAACAGTGGAGCAGCCGTTCCCGAAAACGTTGTTTTTGGAGGAACATAATTCATCCAAAGGATTTACAAGATTCCGTATTCCTGCCTTGGTAACTGCAGGTAATGGAGCATTAATTGCAGCAACAGACATCCGATGGGATATTTGCGGAGACGGAGCAGGATTGGATACGGCAGTATCAAGATCCACAGATAATGGAGCAACCTGGTCTTATACGGTAGCTAATTATCTGGGAGATAACGGAAACCGGTTTAATCGTGATTCAACAGCATTTATTGATCCTGCATTGCTTGCTGACGGAGATACAATCTACCTCGCATGTGATTTGTTGCCGGCAGGTCTGGCAGTTGCAAATGCAGCAAGATATCCGGCGAAGGCAGGAAGTACAGGTTATGATACAAATGGAAATCTGCTTCTTGCACTCAGTACAACCAGTGTAAATGGTCTTTCCAGTTCAACAGCACGTGCTGCTGCAAGTTATGATTATCATCTGGAAAAAAAAGCCGATGCGACATCTGAGTCCTGTTATGAGATCAAGAATAACAGTACCAGTGAAGTTGTAGACGGAGACTATACGATCGATGATCATTTTAACATTAAGAGTGCAGACGGAGCAGTAGATACAAACCTGTTCTGTGGAGATACACCGTACTTCCAGTTTCCAACGGATTTTCTTTATATTACAAAATCAACGGACAACGGAGCCACATGGTCAGCACCGCAGCTTGTAGATGCCAAGAATGAATCCGAGCAGGTATTTCTGATCGGACCGGGACGAGGAATTACAACTTCTACGGGAAGACTGATCTTCCCGTGCTATCAGTATACAAGTGGAGTTCAGAGGACATCTACAATCTATTCTGATGATGATGGAACAACCTGGCATCGCGGAGCTACTGTATCAGGCAACAGCTCTGAAGCAGTTATTACAGAAGCAGATGGAAGATTGTATCTGTTTGTGCGTATGTCCAATGCCTATTATATATCTGAGGATGATGGGCTTACATGGTCAGAACCAAAAGAGACAGGTTTTAAGTATAATAACAATTGCCAGTTAAGTGCCATTACATATTCAAAGAAAGTAAACGGAAAGACTGCAATTCTTTTTGCAGGTCCATCTGATACATCAGCACGTAATTCAGGACGTATCTGGGTTGGTCTGGTACAGGATGACGGAAGCCTTCAGTGGCAGGATAATCCGTATGTAGTCAATGATGGTACGCATTATGCATACTCCTGTATTACAGAGACATCAGATGCACAGATCGGTCTTTTGTATGAAGATGAAGATGAGCAGCTTGAGTTTGATAAAATTGCAATTGATGATATCGTAAATGGTGCAGCGACCAGTGGCGTATGGGTTGAAAATGATAACGGTGCTGTAGTTAATTCTTCTGTGATCAATACAGATGCAACGGCTTCTTATGTTGTAAGATGCCTTGATGCAGATGCTGACATTACGGTTTCTTCATCTAACAGAGCAGTGTTGGATGCAACTTATGCAGATGGAAGACTGACATTGACATCCAAGGGGAATGTAACCGGTCTGAAACAGGTGAAAGTAACTGTTAAAGCAGGTGAAGAATCTTTTATTATGAATGTGACGATTACAGATGCAGAAAAGTACAAAGTGGTCAGCCTTGAAAAAGATGAGACCAGGACATTGACAGTAAAAGACGGAAACTATGCAGATGCCGATACATCTTCTGTTGATACAGCAGTAGCGGGAGTTACCGTAACAGGTAAGGATGTACAGGATACATATGAAAAGACGGTGGCACAGATTGCCACAGCGATGGCAACGTTTGATGGTGCAACTGTAGATCTGAGCAAATGTATGTATACATTAGAATCAGGAAGTGACAGCTACACTTATAAAGTAAAAGCTACGGCTGCAAATGGAAACGGGATTTACCTTGGACCAAAGGCATCTTCTACTGCCGGTATCCCGAATGTAACAACAGCAGCCAATATTACCTTTGAAAAAAATCCTTCTGATGCGACATTCAGTATTATGGATAATTCATCAGGCGGCGGTGGAAAGTATTTGTATTTCCACAGTACCGATGCGACAAAACTTCATTTCGACAGACAGAATGTGGCAGATGATAACTGCTGGTTTGAGTTATATACACCGTCCACATCAGCGGAAGATTATGACTTGATCAATGGATTTAAGAAAATAACAAGTGAAAAAGAACTGAAAGCCGGAGTCAGCGTGCTGATTGTGACAAAAGCAGATGCACAGGGTAACAGATATATCCTGCTTTCTACTACAGGAAGCCAGAAGTATAATCATGTGGCAAAACTGGTAAAGCAGACAGCAGCGGCTACAGAGGGAGCAGCGTATCCGGGAACAAGTACCGCAGTATTTGGGGATACGAATGTAAGGGGACTTTCAGAGTGTCAGTATACATTCAAGAAGATCAGCAATGGAGTTTATGCAATTTCAGGACATACAGCAGATGGAGCAACCACATTTGTAACAATGGGAACAGTAGGAATCCCGAACAAAACAGCAAAAGCCAATATTACAGTTGCTGATGTTACAAATTCTAATGGCAAGGTATCTCTGTATGACGGATCAGCTTCACGTTACCTGTATTTCTGGAGGGATGCATCCAAACTTCATTATGACAGACAGAGAACACTTGATACAACAGCATGTGCATTTGAACTGTTTAAAAAGTCCGCAACAGCTTCAGCCGATTCACCGATCAAGGGATATGAGAAGATCACCGGAGCATCAGCGATTGAAGATGGAGGACAGTATCTGATCGCGGCAGAGGTTGACGGAACATACTATGTGATGAACCCGACACTGGATCATTCAAACTTCAGACATGTTGCCAAGGTTACAAATACGATTTACCGGAATCCTGCCGCAGAAGCCAGCACAACGATCAATTTTACAGGAGTTGCGGCAGGAACAACATCCGTACAGATCGGTGACGTAGTTTACTATGTGATCGTAACCGATGACGCAGTTGAGTGTACACATTCTACAACAGTTGTTCTTGATGCAAAAGAAGCAACCTGTACAGAAAAAGGATCTACAGGCGAAGTAGTTTGCGTGGATTGTGGAACAGTTGTACAGGAAGCACAGGAAATCGCAGCAAAAGGACATACTTTTGGTGAGTGGGTAACAGTCAAAGAACCTACGACAACTGAAGAAGGATCGAAAGAAAGAACCTGCTCTGTATGCCAGACAAAAGAGACAGAGACCATCGCAAAACTTCCGGATAAAGAAGACCCGGATCAGCCGGCAACACCGTCAGCACCGGAAAATGTAGCGAGCAGTGAAGTGACAAAAGATTCCATTAAGATCACCTGGGATGCACCGGCATCAACAGAAGGAATCGCAGGATATAAGATCTATGTCAACGGAGCCGTATATGCAACCGATATTTCCAAAGAAGCAGTAGGATATACACTTTCCGGTCTGAAGGCAGGAGAGACTTATCAGATCCAGGTTGTTGCAGTCGGAACAGACGAGAATGCAACAGAGTATGCGGCAGCAGCACTCAGCGTAACAACGAAGTCTGAAAATAAAGACGACAATAATGGCGGTAATAACAATAACGGCGGTAATAACTATAACGGCGGAAATGACAACAATGGTAATAATGGAAATGCCGGAAATAACAAGCCGTCAGATAACAAAAACACTACAACCGACAAGAATCAAAATAGTACAGTAAATAAAGCAGCTAAGACAGGAGATATGACAAACGTTGTATTCCCTGCAGCAGTGATGCTGCTTGCAGGTGCAGTAGTGGCAGGAGTCCTTTTCAGAAGAAAATGGATGAAATAAGAGTCTGATTTGTTAAAAGAAATACAGAAGAAAAAGAATAGAAAGCGGAAGCAGATGCATTCTTAAGATTCTCTAAACCACCTGAAATCCCTTGACAAATCAGCACATGACCGCTATAGTATTTGTAGTTAAAAAATATTTAACAATTTAGTAAAGAATTAAAGGTGCTGAGGAAGAGGAGTACATCGTTACTGCCGTCAGAGAGAACCGTTCGGGGAGAGGAGCAAAGCTGCCGGTCAGACCGGTTGGGAGAGAAGATCACCCGGCTGAAAGACGGTTTCGGAGAGGGATGATGGAAGGTAGCTTCTAAACCGGATATCTGAAGGGCTGGAAAGTCTGTGGAGGTTCCTGGATTCAGGATTTCAGAATGCAGAGGCAGGGCAGGTAGGATTTCCCGGAGTGGTTTCCGTTAAAGAACTTAAGAGATACAGAAAATTGTCTGTAAGATAAGGTGGTACCGCGAGATTTTCGCCCTTTACATTAGTAAAGGGCGTTATTTATATTATAGACAATTAGAAAAGTAAAGGAGAGATAGAATGAGCAAGGAGCTTGATAATTATGTGAAAGCATTCGAGATTGCTCCGCTGACGACATTTTACAAAAATAGTATTTTGGTGGCAATTATAGCAACAATATTGAATTTGTTGATTTTCAGTATGGCAGCATATGTGCTTGTAAGATGTAGATTTCGATTTAAGGGTTTGATTACAATGCTGTTTTCGGCAGCTCTTGTGATTCCGGGAGCCGCGCTTTTGCAGCCGTTATATCAAACGTTAAATTCGGCACATCTTTACGATACGTTGACAGGGTTGATAGTTGTATATGCGGCGCTTGGAATGCCGACTACCTTATATATTATGATGAGCTATTATAAGACAATTTCTCCTACTTTGGAGGAAGCTGCATATATTGATGGAGCAGGATTTTTCAGAACATTTGTACAAATTATTTTGCCGCTTACGAGACCGGCATTTGCGACTGCCGGGGTACTTCAGTTCCTGCTTTGTTGGAATGAATTCCAGTTTGCGTTGACATTGACTACGGGAACTGAAAAAAGAACGCTTCCAATTGCGTTATATTATTTCAAGAGTGCGTTTGCAAGTGATTATGGAGCTATGTTTGCAGCTACGGTGCTTGTTACAGTTCCAAGTATTATTGTTTATATGTTGATGCAGAAGCAAGTAATATCCGGATTGGCTGCCGGTTCTGTAAAAGAATAGAATTCGGAGGAATGCGGATGATGAATGATGAAATTTTGCGGATTAATGGATTTGAAATTGTAGAAGATGGATTTGATCAAGACAAAAATAAATATTATGAAGGAATTTTTACACAAGGAAACGGATATTTTCATGTGAGAGGAAGTTTTGAAGAAGGACTTGCAGATGCTCCGCAAAATGAAGTGTACACCAGAACGATGAAGAGTGTCACTACGGAGCAGCAGCGACATCCACTTTCAAAGCAGGGAACATTTTTGCCGCTTATGATGGGAAAGCATCCTTTTTTAGAAGAGGTGATCATTAATTTACCGTATTTTATGCGGATAGAAATTGCGGCAGGTAATGAGAAGCTGGACATGATCCGAAGTGATATTAGAGATTACCGACGGGTTCTTAATATGAAAACAGGAGAATTGACGAGATCCTTCACTTGGATTACAGCTTCCGGAGAGGAGATTGATGTTAAATTTTCAAGGTTTGCAAGTCTTGATGAAAAGCGATTGTTTGTACAGCAGGCAGACTTGAAACCAAGAAAAGGAACGCCTTACATTACTGTTAAGAGTGGAATTGATGCCGGAGTTACTACAAATGGTTACTGTCATTTTACAGAATCCAGCCTGTTTGAAAAAGAGAATAAAATTGGTGTTACAGTTAAGACAGATGTTGGAGAAAGAGCATCTATTATGTGTGAAAATCAGTTGCGTGGTTTAGATGCGGTATGTCATACAGAGTTAGAGAAAACAACAATAGATGTAATTTATGAAGGGGCTTTGACTGAAAATGCGACATTAGTGAAATATAGTGTACTGGGATGTTCGAGAGACCGGACAGAAGACTACATCAAAGAAATGAAAGAGTGTCTTGAACAAACAGCGAGATTAGAGTATAAACAATTACTTGAAAAAAGTAAAATCATTTGGGAGCAGAAGTGGAAAGATTCCGATGTGCTTGTAGAGGGATGCCAAAAGCTGCAGGATAGCCTTCGGTTTTCGATTTATCATTTACTTAGATGTGGCGGAAAAGAGGAAGAACGTATTCAGGTATGCGCGAAAGGATTTGCCGGCGAGGCATATTATGGAAGATATTTTTGGGATAGTGAAATGTATCTTCTTCCGTTTTATCTGTATACGGATCCGCTATCGGCGAAAAGTTTAATCGGCTATAGATATTGGACTTTGGAAGGAGCAAAACAAAATGCGCAGCGATATCATTGCAGAGGAGCACGTTATCCGTGGCAGTCAGGGCTTACAGGAACAGAGCAGTGTTCTATGTGGGAATATGCGGATAATGAAGTTCATATTACAGCAGATGTAGCATTTGGGGTAATGCATTATTACTTTGCATCGGGTGATGAAAAGTTCCTTTTTGATAAAGGGGCTGAAATTCTGTTGGAAACTTCAAGGTTTTGGAGTGAACGTGTGGATAAAGGCGAAGACGGGGAATATCATCTTTTGAATGTGATGGGACCGGATGAATATTCTCCTATGACAAGGGACAATGGGTTTACGAACTATATGGTGAAATTCAACCTTATTTCTGCATTGGAAACATTACGCCTTTTGAAAGAAAAGAAACCGGACCGTTATCGCGAAGTTATGGAAAAGACAAACACTTTGGAAAGTGAATTGGAGATTTTCAAGAAGATTGCAGATTCTCTTGTCGTTCCTTATGATGAAAAACGAAAATTGTATCTGCAAAGTGCAGATTTTGAAGATTATGCACTAATAGATATGGATTCCATTTGGAAGGATAAGAAGAAAGCGTTTGGTCATTACGCTTCTCAGGAAAAGATTTATAGAAGCAGGTGTATCAAGCAGGCGGATATAATTGCGTTAATGAGTATTTTCCCGGAAAAATTTACAGAGGAGCAGTTGAGGGTGGCATATGAATATTATAAACCTTTGACAACACATGATTCATCTTTATCTCCGGCAGTGCATATGCTTGTGGCAAATCGATTGGGAATGGAAGAAGAAACAGAACAATTTCTTGATCGGACAATAGCGGTAGATATGGAACTTGTGCGCAGAGGAGCGGAAGATGGAATCCATATAGCAAATTGTGGCGCGCTGTGGCAAATGGCTGTTCAAGGGTTTATGGGGATGCTGCCGGCTTATCAGGGAGAGAAACTTCGATTTGAACCACATATGCCATCGTTTATAAAGAGTATGGAGACGACGCTTACATGGAAAGGAAGAAAATATAAGGTACATGTACAAGGTGAAAAAGTATCTGTGCAGGAAATGCCGGTAAAAAAAAGAGGGTTTTTGTTTGACTTAGACGGAGTGTTGACGGATACTTCTGAATATCATTTTCTCGCATGGAAAAAGCTGGCGGATGAATTGGGACTTGCGTTTGATAAAACAGTAAATGAGCGGTTGAAAGGAGTAAGCAGAGAGCGTTCGTTTGAGATAATTTTAGAAGTAAATGGGGCGCAGGAAACATTTTTATCTGAGGATAAAGCGAAATTTATAGACAAGAAAAATGAATACTATAAAGCGTTGATCAAGCAGGTGACGTCAAAAGATATTCTTCCGGGAGTGATGGATTTTTTGAATGAATCGAAAAAGCAGGGAATTCTTCTTGCGGTAGCTTCGGCGAGCAAGAATGCGAGAACGGTTCTTGAGGGACTTGGAATTCTGTCTATGTTTGATTATGTGGCTGATGCTTCTAAAATACGATATACGAAACCGGATCCGGAAGTGTTTATAGATTGCATGGAACACTTAAAACTACAACCGTGGGAATGTATTGCGTTTGAAGATGCGGCGGCAGGGATAGAAGCGATTCAGGCGGCAAACATAGCTGCTGTCGGTATTGGAGCGAGTGTTAAACCGGCTGTTCCGGACGTATTCTTGGATAATACGGAAGAGTTGTCTATTGAAAAAATAGAAAATTTACTTTATAAGTAAGTTTTGACAAATAGCGGTCTGATTTAGAAAGTCATTCCGCTATTTGCAGTTTCACGGCAGAATTCTCAGAGCAATAGTGTTTAGCAGGTTTTCATAGTTTCTTCATCGGTCAGCCATTCCATACTTACATCTAAAGTTTTTGCAAGAATTTTTAACTCATAATCGGTGACGAATCTGGTGCCGATTTCAATTCTGCTAATACTATCTCTTTCTATTGTGATTCCTTGAGTTTGCAGGCGGGCGGCCAAGTCTCTTTGAGTGATGCGTTTTTTTGTTCTGGCAAGTTTGATTTTTTCGCCACAGAGATTTTTTCTTCCTTCATAGTTATAGATTTTCATATATTTATCGGCCCTCTTTTGCGTGGTAATAATCAGAAATTTTCTTGACTTTAACATATTTTGAACGCATAATTGTGTTAAAGATACGCATAAATGAGTTTTATTACTCTGGATTGCTTTTTAGAAAATATATTACATGGCGGAAAACAGAGAACATCAATTAGTGGAAGGAGATGCTGTAATGAGAGTGTCAGGGGGAGGGCACTTCAAACAAAAGTCGATAAAATCAAAATTTGTATCAATATCGCTTAGAGATAAATTGATTTTTTTGTTTGTGGGAACTTTGTTTGTTGAGTTGCTGTTATTCGGATGTGTTATGTCTTTTTATCTGTATATAAATGCCAAGAAAAATGTTTCCGATAATATTGATACAACAGTTACGGCGGTTTCAGAGGTAATGGATCAATCTTTTTTGGTGATGGAAAATTTGGTGTTAGAGTTGGCTGCGAGTAACGGGGTGCAAAATTGGCTGGATGACAGTCATTATTATGATCGGGAAAATTCTGAATTTTATCTTAGAAAAACAGAATTTAGCAGAGAGTTAAACAGGATATTAATATACAGTAATGCAAAAAAATTAGATGTAGTTGAATATGCGGCGGTATTTAATGATGGTTATCTTTTGGATTATGTTGATGTGCAGTCAGTCGGTGGAAATAAAGTACAGCGAGAAGTTTATAAGGCGTATGAAGCGGCAGAACAAGAAACAGAAAAATACATTTATTCGGAACTTGTGATGGGCTCTGAAAATGTGATTTTTCATATACGCAGAATGAGATCGGATTTTGAAAGAGATGTTCCGCTTATTATAATGGTTGCGACAAATGAAAGAGATATTGCATCACAGTATGAGAATCTCGTTCAAAATGAAGGTGAAGTAGTATATTTGATAGATGAGGAAAATAAAGTACTGTCAAGTAATAAAGAAGATGAAATAGGTTCGTATATAGATGAAAAAATTACAGAATGTGATACCGGGGAAGTCTATTTGAACGAAACATATATGATGACTTCCAGAGAAGTGGAAAATTTGGGAAAGGGAGTACGCCTTGTTCACCTTTATCCACAAAGTTTACTGATAAAAAAAGTTTTGGAAGGGATACGGACGTATATCATTTTGGGGGTTATGCTGATTATAATATGTCTTATTGCAGCTGTTGTAATTAGTTTGAAATCAACGGGATTTCTAAATGAATTTATACATGCGATGGAAAGTGTGCGGAATAGAAATTATGATATTCGGATCAAAGAATATAAAAATGCAGAGATAAATAGTCTGGGCCGAGCATTTAATGAAATGATGGATGAGCTAAGGGAGTTGATTCGCAATAAATATGAGTCGCAGATATTGCTTAATGAAATGGAAATAAGGTTTCTTCAACATCAGATGAATCCTCATTTTCTTTTTAATGTATTGTTGACAATACAAATTAAAGCGAAGAGAAGTGGGAACGAAACAATCTATAAAATGGTATCGAAATTGTCCGCACTTTTGCGAGCCAGTATTTATACGAACAATGTTGATAGAATCACAGTGGGAGAAGAACTTGAATATACAGAATTCTATTTATATCTTCAGAAAATGAGATTTGAGGGTAGATTTTTTTATAAAATTATTGTTGAGGATGAAGAACTAAAAAAGAGTATTATACCCAAATTTGTGATTGAGCCCATTGTGGAAAATGCGGTGATTCATGGGATTGAAAATATAGAAAACGAGGGTGTGATACGAATTGTATTAAAAAAAATGGGGACGGATTTGCTTGTGACGGTTCAGGATAATGGAGCGGGGTTTGATGTGAAAGAATATTTTAATTCACTTGAACAGGCTGAGAACGGTTCGTCAAGAGAAAAAATAGGCCTAAAAAATGTAGATTTAAGACTTCGACATATTTATGGAGAAGAGTACCGGATTAAAATTAAGAGCAAAATAAATACAGGCACCACTATTTACATTAAGAGACCGATTGAGGAGAGAGAAGAAAATGTATAATGTTATTGTTGCGGATGATGAAAAAAATATCAGGGAAGGAATTGTGGAATTAATAGAGTGGGAAAAGCTTGGATGTAAAGTTTGCGCTTCTATGCAAAATGGCGCGCAAGTGTTGAAATATTTAGAAGAAGAAAAAATACATGTAGATATTATAATAACAGATATAAAGATGCCGATTATGGATGGAATGGAATTAATCGGAATGCTTAATGAAAGATTTCCGGATATTAAAGTGATCATTTTGACGGCATATAGTGATTTTACATATGCACAACAGGCAATAAAATTTCAGGTTTCTGATTTTGTAGTGAAAAACGATTTTTTTTAGAATTGCCTAGAGCAGTGAAAAAAATAATTGAGCAGTGTGAAGTGGATGCAAAAAAATGTGTGGGCAGAGAGAAAGAGATCCCCTTTTTCCAAGGCGAAGCATGCAGGGTATGTGCGTGTGAAATGCGAGATATTGAACGTTATGATTATGAGGTGTGCAAAAATAGAATAGAAGAGATATTGAATAGTACTTTTTTAGATCACAAAGTTGTGGTGGCTGAGGGAGAAAGCGGGATGCTTATTTTCGTTATAGAATATAAAGGCTCGGAGGAGAATGCTGCGTGGTTTCAAAGAAGACTGGAAAAAGTTGTTTCGATAGCAAAGATATTTCAGAATATAAGATTGAGGATTGGAGCGGGAAAGGTTGTAAAGAGTGCGGAATGGGGAAGAGTGGGGAAAAAACAGGCTATAAGAAACCTTTCCGATATATATACAGATAATAGTCCTGTTAATGTAAAGGAAAACTATACGGAATATATTCAGTATTGGAAAGATGAAAATGATGTGGAAAGTTATATGAGGCGTTTGTATGTTGCGCTGCGCAGTGGAATGGAGGAGAACAAGAAGTTATGTGCAGAGGAGTTTGAGGAATATTTAAAACAGGAAACTCGTCCTATAGAGCAATGCCGGTCGGATACGCATGCAATAATATTGTACCTTGTCAGAAAGGTGAAAAGCAAGGAAAAAATGGAAAAGATATTGGTGCCTGAGAAGGCGCTTGATGCAGTTTATAGAAGTAAATCAAAAGCTGCGCTTGCGGAGGTGATGAGAGAAACCTGCGAGGCTATTTCGACTATTTTGGAAGAAGAACAAAAAGAAGGAAGCAGCTTGTCAAGAAAGGTAAATTCTATTATTGAAAGGGATTATAGAGGGAAAATAAGTCTGAAAGATATTGGTAAAGAGTTGTTTGTAAATAGTAGTTATTTGAGTCGGGTATACAAAAAAGAGACAGGGTATACAGTTACTGACGCTATTAATTCATATAGAATTGAAAAGGCAAAAGAAATTCTCGAAACAGGAGAATATAGAGTTTGTGAAGTGGGGGAAATGGTGGGGATTGAAGATCCGGCATATTTTACACATGTTTTTTTGAAATATGAAGGAAAAAGTCCGTCGGATTTTATGAATCGATAAATTTATGAATCAGTCAAAATTTTACAAGAAAATAAACGGTCGATGTGGTGTCGATTTGCACAGAATATAATAAGAGATAACTACATCTGTAATGGAAATGCTGTGAAAAAGTTCCAAAAATATAGAAAGAACAAAGAAAATACTGATATTTTTGTGCGAATATGGTAAAATTCTAATACTTGTGAAACTTGAAAAAATAAAAAAAGATCAAGGGGAAAGGAAAAGTATGAAAAAGAGAAAGTATCTGGCATTGTTATTAGCTGCCGGAATGATCGCACAGACAGCTCTTTCGACCGGCGGAGTTGTGCAGGTTCAGGCTGCCGAAGACACATACGTTAAAACGGATGAGCTGACAGACAACGATACGGCGGCGCCGAAGAAGGACAAGACGATACCGTCAAAGAATCAGTATGAGTATCAGAAACAGGAACTGGCTGCATTTTGCCACTTTGGACCGAATACATTTAATGAGATCGAATGGGGAGAACATTACGGCGATAAGACTCCGAATGAGATCTTTAAACTGACGGAAGATTTTGATGCGGACACACTTGTTAAAACATTGAAAGAAGCAGGTTTCAAGAAATTGATCGTGACTGCGAAGCACCATGATGGTTTCTGTATATGGGCAAGTGAAGCAACGCAGTACGACGTTTCCGGCGCGACAAATTATCAGGGTGGAAAAGGTGATGTCCTTGCCGACATTTCAAAAGCATGTACAGAACATGATATGGACATGGGCTTATATCTGTCCCCGTGGGATATCCATGATGAAAGCTATGGGTATAAAGATGCATCCGGTAAGGCATTAGTAGAGTTTGTGGATACTAATAATGATGGAAAACCAGATAAAAACCAACCGGTCAATGGTTTGACTTGGGAACAAGTAAAACAGCAAGATGCGAAAGATTACAATAAATATTATAATGATCAGTTGATCGAGATACTTGGAAACGACAAATACGGAAATAAAGGGCATTTTAAAGAAGTATGGATGGATGGTGCGAAAGGAAGCGGCGCCGGATATCAGGAATACGACTTTAAAAAATGGTTTGACACAATTCAGCAATATGAAGGAATTGCCGGAAATCAGGTTGACGACTGTATGCTGTTCGGAGCAGAAGCTTACACAACTGTCCGTTGGATCGGAAACGAGAACGGATTTGCGGCAGAGGAGACTTGGTCAAAATCGAATGTAGATAAAGAGAAAAATACGATTAACAGCAACTCTTCGGGCGGATATACGAAAGGTTTCCCAGACGGAAATCAGTGGACAGTTCCGGAAGCGGACGCACGAATCACGTCAGGATGGTTCTGGGGAGATAGTAAGAAGACACCGAAGACAATGGAAGAATTATCAGAGATGTACTTCCGCTCTGTAGGTCATAATGCTCCGCTTCTTTTGAATGTTCCTCCGAATAATAAAGGAAAAGTTGACGATGCGATCTTAAGACGTGTAACGGAATTCGGTACGGCTATTAATAAAACGTTTGAGAAGAACCTTGCAAAAGATGCTGAGGTTTCCGCAACAGAAGTTCGCGGAAAGGACACAACTTATTCTCCGCAGAACGTATTGGACGGAAAAGATGATACATATTGGACTGTGAATGATGAGACAAAATCAGGCACACTTCTGATCGACCTGAAAAAAGATACACTGTTCGATGTTGTGTCTATCGAAGAGTCGATTGAGTTCGGACAGAGAATCGGCAAGTTTAAAGTTGAGTATCAGACTGCGAACGGTGAGTGGAAGAAGTTTGACGAGGGAACAACGGTTGGCGCGAAACGTCTCAGCCGCAGAAGCCCTGTAAAATCAAGTAAGATCAGGATCACGGTAACGGCGCATGAAAGCGCGGAAAATAAAATTCCTATGATCAGTGAGGTCGGCGTTTATAAAGCGGCGGCAGGTATGGAAGCTCCGAACGGAATTCCGGAAGGACTTCAGGTAGTCGATGACAGAGCGTTTACGGCAGACGGATGGTCAAAGGAGTCGGGAGATCAGTTTATCGAAGGCACAGGTATGTGGTGTCGTCCGAATGCAGAGGCAACTGTGAAGTTTACAGGAACGAAAGTATGGCTTGTAGGTACGATCGATCCGAGCCACGGTCCGGCAGACGTATATATCGACGGCAACAAGGTGGCGTCTATTAATACGAAGTCAGATAAGAGAAAGCTTCAGCAAAGAATCTTTGAGTCTGATACGTTAAAAGAAGGAAAGCATACATTAAAAATTGTTAATACAGGAACGGGTACAGAGGCAATCGGAGTAGATGCCGCGTTAGTATTGAACAACGGCGGAAAAGGTATGTTCCAGATCGAGTATCCGAGCTATCGTGTTAATGAAAACACAAAGACTCCGATCATGGTAAAACGTCTCGGAGGAACAAAAGGCGAAGCTACGGTACAGTTCCAGGTAAATCCGGGAAGCGCATGGCAGGATCACTTTAATGCAGACGGAAATATGGAGTTGAAGTTTGCAGACGGTCAGACAGAGGCGCAAGCTCATGTTGAGACAAGAAGAGTGCCGGGAGAGACAGGCGATCTTTCCTTTACTGCTGTTCTTGCAGATCCGACGAACGGAACGATTATCGGATTCAATAATCCGGCGACAGTGACGATCGCTGACTCTGAGCAGTATACAAAAGAAAAAGTAAAAGAAAAATTAGCTCAGATCGAGAAAGCAGGATATAATGAAGCGCAGTATACAAGCGGAAGCTGGGAAGCGCTTCAGGCGGCGATAAAAGATGCGAAAGCAGTTATGGAAAAAACAAATGCAGGAGCACAGGATTATGCCGAAGCTTGTACGAAACTGGAAGCGGCTCTGAACAGTCTTACAAAGCGATCTACATACACAGATGAAGATAGATTTATTATGCCTCGTCTGAAAGGAAGAACAAAACAGCTTGAGGCAGAGCACTTCATATTAGATAAAGGAACATCGGAAAATGGTAAACACGTTCGCCTTGTGGCAGATGATAAAGCAAGTAACGGACAGAAAGTCGGTTGGTTTGAAAAAGGCAACATCATCAAAGTTCCGTTCCATGCAGATAAAGCGGGAACATATACGTTCAAAGCAACATACCAGAGCGGAAGACTGGCAAGCGGAAAACAGCCGAACTCTTTGAACTGGTCTGGCAAGAACGTGACAGCAGGATCTAAGGCTGACATATATGGAACAGAGTCTAACGGAACGAAATATGAGACGTTAGAGTTTGATGTAGAGATCACGGCAGCAGGCGACGGAGAACTGATCTTTACTGCAGACGACAAAGGTTCTCCGAACCTTGATAAATTTGAAGTAACGGCAAAAGAAGTTCCGATGGAGAAATACACGATCACTTCATCCGTTGCAGAAGGCGAGCAGGGAACGATTTCACCGCTTGGAGCAGTGGAAGTAGAAGAAGGTTCTTCAAAGGAATTTGAAATGAAGCCGAATGAAGGCTATGCAGTGAAGGATGTAGTCGTAGACGGAAAATCCGTAGGTTCTAGAACGAAATATACATTTGAGGAAGTTTTGGCAAACGGACATACGATCACTGCTACATTTGAAAAAGAGATGTATGCGGAAGACAATCGATTTGAATTCCCTGTAGACGGAAATGCAAAGACTCTTGAAGCAGAGAGACTTGAAGCTAAAAACGTAGAAGACCCAAGCGACGGTCAGTGGAAGATGGAAGTAAAGGAAGCTGATTGGGCAAGCGGCGGTAAGTTTGTCAACTCGATGAACAAAGGCGATACGCTGACACTTTACTACAATGCTCCGCAGGCGGGAGAATATACAGTTACGTTGTCTTACAGAAGCGGAAGCACTCAGAACGGATTCAAATGGGCAGAAAAAGACGGCAAGATCGAAGCCGGAGAAGTAACGGCAGGCGCAAGCAGCGCAGATGCGACACATACGAAAGAATTCAAACTGAATGTGAAAACAGCAGGCGAAGGATGCCTCGTATTTACGGCGTTCGATACAAAAGCTCCGCAGTTGGATAAATTCGATATCAAGAGTCCGGGAACACCGGTTCCTC
>ERZ773269.2016-NODE-2016-length-16816-cov-5.471631_pt1 | contig 16816 bp, 12 predicted proteins | sample MGYA00511958_ERZ773269 | MGnify/ENA primary metagenome ERZ773269 (study PRJEB29015, sample SAMEA2737761) | human gut metagenome | biome: human gut; feature: human-associated habitat; material: faeces | place: China | collected 2012 ... | reverse complement strand
CTCAAACACCCTAAAATAAAGTAGACAAAACCATTATGGTTTTGTCTGCAATTTGAGATGGCTACATATTTGTAGCCATTTTTTTTATTAACAAAATATTCATAAATAAAATTCTTCCTTTAAGGTTTATTTAAGAAATTAAATGTATAATGAAATCAACATAAAGGAAAGGGGTAATAAAAATGAATATCGGATTAAAGAAAAAGATAATAAGTATAGCAGCAGTAGTTGCAATTACCGCAACAATCGGCAGCGGATTTGTTTTGGCAAAGAGCAATGATATTACGGTTACATATGACGGTGAAAATATCAGCTTTGACGTTCAGCCTGAAATCGTAGATGACAGAGTAATGGTTCCTATGCGTACCATATTTGAAACATTCGGTGCAAAGGTTAAATGGGACAGCGACACACAGACGATAACCGCAAAGAAAAAGTCAAAGACTATACAAATGACTATCGGCAGCAGTGATATGACTAAGAATGACGAAACATATTCATTTGATGTTTCACCTATAATCGAGGACGGAAGAACACTTGTTCCGATTCGTGCAATAAGCGATATGCTCGGACTTGATGTTGAGTGGAATGAAAAGAACAACACAGTTACAATAACCACTCCGCAAGATGATGAGGACGAGTCTTGGAAAAACAATACAGGAACGGTTGATCTTGACAATGTTGAAGTTACAGGTGACGGTATAAGCGTATCGGATAACATTATAACAATTTCAAAGGGCGGTGACTTTGAAGTCACAGGCACACTTGATGACGGTCAAATTGTTATTGACACCGAAGAAAAAGTTAAACTTCGTTTGTCGGGTATGAGTCTTACAAATAAAAACGGTTCGGCTGTATATATAAAGAATGCCGACAAGGCTTATATCACTTTGACGGACAATACCGAAAATACTTTGACGGACGGAGAAAATTACACAAGCGGTGATGAAAATGAAAAAGGTTGTATAACATCAAGAGATAATCTTGAAATTAAGGGCAGTGGCTCACTTACCCTAAACGGAAATTATAATCACGGTATTTTCAGCAGTAACAGCATTGAAATCGGTAACGGAAATATTACCGTAAAAGCAAAAAATGACGGTATTCATGCAAATGACACGCTTGCGATAAGCGGAGGTACTGTAAATGTTACTGCAGAGGGTGACGGACTTCAAGCGGAAGAAATACTTGATATATCGGACGGTGAAGTGAATGTTACGACAACAGGCGAGGTTAAGGCAAGTACATCTAATGACTTCGGCGGTCGAGGTGAAATGAAAGATTCGTTACAAATGACAGATGATGAAATTCAATCAATGCGTGAACAAATGAATAATAATCAATTTACGCAAACAGAAGAAAGTGATGACAGTGACGATACTTCAAGCAAAGGTATAAAAGCGGATTGGATGCTTGATATATCGGGCGGTGAAGTTACAGTTAATTCAACAGACCATGCTATTCATTGCACGTCTGATATAAATATTACGGGCGGTACACTTAATTTATCGTCGGAGAGTAAAAAAGGTATATCATGTCATGGTGATGTAACGATTAATGACGGTGATATAACGATAACAAAATCAACCGAGGGTATTGAAAGTAAGAAAATTTTGATGATAAACGGCGGTAATATTGACATAACTGCAAGTGATGACGGATTTAATTCAGGCGGTACAGGTGCAAATCAAAACGGCGGTTTCGGCGGCGGTACTAATATGCAAGGCGGTCAGCAGGGCGGCAGAGGTCAAATTGGCAGACGAAACAGTAACGGACAGGGCGGTAATCAAATGACACCGCCTGAAATGCCAAGCGACCAAAACGGCGGACAAATGATACCTCCGGAAATGTCAAACGGACAGGACGGTAATCAAATGACACCGCCGGATATGTCAAGCGACCAAAACGGCGGACAAATGACACCTCCGAATATGCAACAGGCCGAGGGTAATGAACAGGACAGTGAACATCATATACAAATCAACGACGGTAATATTAAAATAGTTGCCGACGCAGACGGTATTGATTCAAACGGTTCATTGTTCATCAATGGCGGTACTGTTACGGTTGACGCACAGGCAACGGGTGCAGAAAGTGCTTTTGATACAGACGGTGCGTTTATAGTAAACGGCGGTACAATTATAGGTGTAAGCGGCAGCGGTATGGACGAAAGCCCGAACAGTTACTCTGCTCAAAACATAATTTTGGCATACACAACTTCACTGATTTCCGCGGGTGATGAAGTTAAGATAACTGATTCAAACGGTAAGACAATCGCTGAGTATACAGCCGTTAAAGGCGGAAGTAAGATTGTGTACTCATCGGATAAACTTAAAACAGGTGAAATGTATACGGTTTACGCAAGCGGTGAAGAAGTCGGAAGTGCCGAAATTGAAAGCAGTATAACGAAGATAGGAACAAAGTCAAATTCGGGTTTCAGCGGCGGTCGCAGACAAAAAACAACGGATAACACAACCGACACAAGTACAACAAATTAATAAATAAGGCAAGCCATATCGGCTTGCCTTAACGTGTTGGAATATGGAAAAAGGACGTCGAATAACAGCCACCACTCCGACACTGCGTGCCACCTCTCCTCAAGGAGAGGCAAGTAAGGCTCCCATAGAGGGGAGCTGTCGACAGAGTCGACTGAGGGGTGGTGATAGAGGAACAGAAAAAGGGCGACCAATGATCGCCCCTCCGCAAAATAAAACATCATTCCACAAATTTAAAATTAATAACATCGAAAAGTCCCGAATCGGTAATACGAACTTCGGGGATTACAGGTAGCGGCAAAAATGCAAGTGACAAAAACGGATCGATTTTATCTGTTATATTAAGCACTTTTGCGGCACTGTAAAGGTTATCGTGTTCTCTTGTAACTTCATCGGCTGATTTTACGGACATAAGTCCCGCAATATCAAGAGTCATTGATGCGATAACTTTACCCTCTGAACAAACTGCAATACCGCCGCTTGTACCGAGAGTATTTACGGCAAGTGCCATATCGCTGTCGTTATCGCCGATAACGATTACATTATGGCTGTCGTGACCGATAGAAGTGGCGATAGCACCGTTTGTAATTCCGTAATTGGTTACAAATCCGATACCCTTTGTACCTAAATTATGATGACGTTCGATAACGCATGCTTTAGAAAGGCTGTCGGAATACGATACAGTAACCTTTTTTGTGATAATACTTTCGGGTATAAGTTCGATAGCGTCAAATTTGTCTTTAACATCAGTCTTGAAGAAGTCGGCTGATATTTTCGGCAGATGAACGGTATTTGTAACTTTTGAATTGTCAACTGTTTCGCATTCAAACAATGCTTTACCGTTTTCACATACAAGTTTGCCGTTTTTGTAGACTTGTGATATTGAACTTAAATTCAAATCATCGGCAACGACAATATCGGCAACGTATGACGGAGCGATTGCCCCTTTATTCTTCATACCGTAGATTTCACAAGCGTTAAGCGTTGCCATAATGATTGCGTCAATATTGTTAAGACCGAGTGAAACGGTTTTTCTGATACAGTGGTCAATACTGCCGTCACGAATAATTTCGCCGACAAATCTGTCATCGGTACAAAACGCACAACGTCTTAACGTATAAGGGGTTACACCCTTAATAAGTTTTGCAACGTCAAGCGAAAGCGTACCCTCACGAAGAAGAATATACATACCTTTGCTTATCTTTTCGGTCATTTCTTCAACGACACTGCATTCGTGGTCGGTTTTTATACCGGCACTTGCATATGCGTCAAGCTCATGACCCGAAAGCAAAGGTGCGTGACCGTCAATGATGTCAAGACACAGCTTACCGAGTGTTTCATCATCACCTGAAACAATACCGGGATAATTCATCATTTCACCGATACCGAAGAATTTAGGTGCAAGTTTTTGAGTTGTTTTTGCGTCAAGATTAGCACCTGTATGTTCAAAAGGCGTTGCAGGTACACATGACGGCAACATAAGATTTACGTCGAGCGGAATATTTTTCGCAGACTTTAACATAAATTCAAGACCGTCCTCCCCGCATACGTTTGTTATTTCGTGAGGATCGGCAATAACGGTTGTAATACCGTGAGGCATAACTGCCTTTGCATATTCGGACGGCTGCGTCATAGATGATTCAATATGAACGTGCGAATCGATAAAACCCGGCATAATATATTTGCCGGAAACGTCTTGTTCGTTTTCACCGCTGTATGAACCGACACCGCAGATAATACCGTCTTTTATAATAACATCGGCTTTAATAACTCTGCCCGAAAAAACATCGACAACGTTTCCTCCTTTAAGTATTAAATCAGGTGCGATACGTTCCATAGCCGTATCAATATATGTTTTTTTCACTTAATATCACCTCGTACAATTATGATATAGTTATTATATACTAAAAGTTAATAATATTCAAATGAAATGTGAATAAAGTGTAAATTCATATTGTATCAAAAGTGTAAATATTGACTTTGAATAATCGTGGTGATAAAATAGCTGAGTAAATTAACAAAATTTAATATTACGGTGTGTGGGGGATACACGGTGAAAGAAGAAATGTTTCTTCAATGTTGGGAAATTGTAAGCAGGATAAAGCTGTGGTTTCTTTCAAAGTATCCTTTTGAGGGAATGTCAAGGGGCGATTATATGATGTTGAATTTACTTACTCAGTCCGCAAATGACGGAAAAATGATGACGGTCACTATGATGAGTGACATTTTAAAAGTCAGTAAGGCGGCTATTTCTCAAAGCATAAAGGCTTTGAAGAAAAAAACTGGGTTAAAAGTATATCGGATACAACCGATAAGCGTAAGAGTTATATAGTTCTTACTGACGAGGGCAGAAAAGCATATGATAATCAAAGGAAAGTTATAATCAGAAACTTACAGGAATGTTTCAGAGATGTAGATGAAGCAGACCTTAAAATGTTTTGCGATAAATTAACTAAAGTCGCAGAGCAGATAAGTTAAAAATATAAAGGTGCAGGAGGCAAGAAATATGGGAGATTTTACTTCTGAAAAGGAGCAAAAGCTTTTAGAAAGCGACGCAGAAGTATCTAACACAGAAGATACAAATGCAGACGAACTCACTTTTGAAGAAATATCTGGATTTTCAGATGATGATGACAACAGTGATGAAGAAAAGAAACCGAAAAAGAAATTCATTGGATATGACAAGCAAAACAAGAAGTTCTTTATCGGTAAGTTTAAGATAGGCAAGAAATTACTTATAATTATTCTTGTAATAGCAATACTTGCAGGTATATGTTCGGGACTTATTATAAAGTCCAAAAACAACAGTGCCGTAAAAGTTATGTATACCGATTCGCTGGTTGAACGTCGTACTATCACAAATACAATCACAGGTTCATCATCTATCGAGCCGAATGATTCGTATAAAGTAACAACTATCAAGTCGGGCGATATAACAAGTGATACGTTCAAAGAGGGTGACGTTGTTAAGAAAGGTGATAAGCTTTATCAATTTGAGGACAGTGACGCTCAAAATTCTTTGAGTACGGCAAAAAATGCACTTGCAAAAGCACAACAGGCATATGTTGACGCAGTAAAGCAAAAGGCACAGACCGTTTCTTCAAACAATATCGGTACAAAGTCTGCACAAAATGCAGTGACAAAGGCATTAAATTCGCTTAACGATACTAAAAACAATCAATACATACAGTCAAATTCAGCAGGTAAAGTTAAAGAATTATCCGTAAAAGAAGGTGACCATATCAATGCCGGTGCAGCGGTTGCAACATTGTATGACGATTCTTATATGAAACTGAGAATACCGTTTAATGAAGTTGATGCCGAAAGTATTCAGACAGGCGCAGCCGCAACAGTATCTGTTATAGGTTCGGGCGATACGATTTACGGAACTGTTAAAGAAAAATCATCGTCAGCCGTTTCAACAGACGCACACGCTAAAGTTGTGTATGTAACGGTTGAAGTCACAAATCCGGGCGCACTTACAACAAATGATTACGGCAGTGCGGAAATAAACGGAGTTGCTTGTGCAAATACGGCACAATTTGAATATGTAAGCGAGGGAACAATAACATCAACGGCATCAGGCACACTTGAAAATCTTAATATTGCGGTAGGAGATTCTGTTTACAGCGGTCAAAAAGTCGGATATGTTAAGTATGATAATCAAAACTCGACAATGAGCAATGCACAGCTTTCATATAATGATGCGGTTTTGGCACTTGAAAAGCAAGTATTGCAAAACGATACTTTCTCACAGGATTCAAGCATAAAGAACGCACAGCTTGCACTTGACGATGCCGAACTTGGTATAGAAAAAGCACAGGACGCAGTTGACGATTATGTTGTAGAAGCTCCGATTGAGGGTACAGTCGTTAAGAAAAACTCAAAAGCAGGCGATACGATAGATTCTTCAAATGCAACAGATCCGCTTTGTGTAATTTATGATTTGTCAAGCGTTAAATTCTCTATTGACGTTGACGAAACGGAAATAGCACTTGTTAAGACAGGTCAAAAAGCTACTGTAACGGCAGATGCGGTAGAGGGTGAATTTGAAGGTGTGGTTACAAAAGTTCCTGTAGACGGTGTAAACGAAAACGGTGTAACAACATACACTATCGAAATTCAAATAGAAAATTACGGTGATTTGTTGCCTGGTATGAATGTTGACGCTGAAATTGTTGTTGAAGAGGCTGACAATGTAATTGCAGTACCTGTAAACAGTGTAAACAGAGGCAATATTGTATTTGTAAAGGACGACGGAACAACTCACGAAAATGATGTTACGGATATTATAAAGGGTAATAAAGATAAATCGGGTAAAACGGACGATAAGAAGAAAGCCGATGATAAGGACGATAAGCCACAGTCAAGCGGTATGCCGGTTGTAAGCGGCGATACACCGAACGGTGATAAATCGGATGAAATTTCGGTGACTAAAGAAAGTGTACCTACTAATATAGATGTACCGGACGGTTACCGTGCAATTCAGGTTGAAACAGGAATTAACGATACAGACTATATCGAAATCAAGTCGGGTTTAACAGAAAAAGACCGGGTAAGAACGCTTGACACAGAATCGTCAAGTGCGAATGCGTCATTCGGTGTTCAAAATGCTCAAGATATGTATGTAGTTCCTAATGGCAATATGGGCGGAATGCCCGGCGGAGGAATGTCAGGCGGCGGAATGTCAGGCGGCGGAATGTCCGGTGGCGGCGGAATGCCAGGCGGCGGAGGTATGTCCGGCGGCGGTGGCGGAATGCCGGGCGGAAGATAAAGCGGAGGTGAAGTAAAATGCCTCCATTGGTAGAAATGAAAGATGTTTATAAGATTTATCATATGGGTGATACGGAAGTTCACGCACTTGACGGAATATCTCTTACCATAAACAAAGGCGAATTTGTTGCGATAGTAGGTCAGTCGGGTAGTGGTAAATCTACTTGTATGAATATTATAGGTTGCCTTGACGTGGCAACAAAGGGTGTTTACAGATTAAACGGACGAGAAATTAATAATTACAGTCAAGATGAATTGGCTGATGTAAGAAATAAAATGCTTGGATTTATATTTCAGCAATATAACTTACTGCCGAAATTAACAGTATTGGAAAACGTTGAACTGCCGCTTTTGTATGCGGGACTTAGCGACGCGGAACAAGAGAAAAGAGCACTTGCTTCACTTGACAGAGTAGGACTTAAATCAAAAGCGAAAAACCACCCGACACAGCTTTCGGGTGGTCAGCAACAGAGAGTGTCAATAGCAAGAGCTTTAGCAGGCGATCCGTCGGTAATACTTGCCGATGAGCCGACAGGTGCACTTGACTCGCGTACAGGTCGTGAAGTAATGCTGTTTTTGCAGAAACTTAATGCGGAGGGTAATACGATTATTCTTATCACTCACGATAACTCGATAGCGGCAAAAGCAAAACGTATCATTCGTATAACAGACGGACGTATCGTTTATGACGGTCCGGCAGAGGGTGACGTAACAGTAATGAATCAGCACGGTGCGGGCGAAGATGCTCCCGAAGATGAAAGAGCAAAGGGGGCGACTTGATTATGAGTATTTGGAAATGTTTTCAGATGGCAATGTCAAGTATTGTCGGCAACAAAATGCGTTCAATACTTACAATGCTCGGTATTATAATCGGTATTACGGCGGTTATTGCGCTTGTAAGTCTTATGTCGGGAATGACATCGGAAATAACGGACGCATTTGAAGAAATGGGTATTGAATCAATCAATGTTTCAATTCAAGACCGTTCCGCGACAAAGGAAGTAAAGCCTGAAGAAATGGAACAGCTTGCGGAAGAACATTCCGATATTATTGCAGGTCAGTCACCGACAGTTTCAATGCCTGCATTTATAAAAAACGGCAGTGATACAATTTCAACACAGGCAACAGGTGTAAACGAATACTATCTCGGAATGAAAAAGTATAATATTACATACGGACGTGAGCTTACATATGTTGACGTTGAGAGAAAGCAGAAAGTCTGCGTTATCGGTACTTATATAGCAAAAGAAGTTTTCGGCGGTGACGCACTCGGTAAGTCTATTCAAATAACGGGTACGCCGTATGAAGTTGTCGGAATACTTGAAGAACAGGACGACTCGACAGAAAATTCTTCGGATAACTGTGTGTATATACCGTACACTTTGGCGTCATACACAAACCGTACATCAACCGTAAGCAGCTATGTTGTCTATGCGGTTGACCAGGAAAAGGTTGAGGAAGCGGTTTTGCTTTTAGAAGCACTTTGTGATAAAGATATAGGCGACAGTGATTACTATACTGTAACGTCAATGAAGTCTATGGCAGACAGTGTAACCGATATTCTTGATAAAATGGAACTTATGCTTATCGCAATCGCGGCTATATCGCTTGTTGTTGCCGGTATCGGTATTATGAATATTATGCTTGTGTCGGTTACGGAACGTACAAGGGAAATAGGTATCAGAAAATCGCTTGGTGCAAAGCAGAAAGATATACTTTCTCAATTCGTTATTGAGGCGGGTATGCTTAGTTGTTTGGGCGGTGTAATCGGTATTATTGTAGGCTCGCTTTTGGCAATACTGGCAGGTAAACTTTTGGGGATGGATATATTACCGACCCCGACATCTATTATAGTATCGTTTACGGTTTCGGCGATGATAGGTGTGTTCTTCGGCTATATGCCTGCTAAAAAAGCAGCCAAATTAAATCCGATAGATGCGTTACGTTATGATTGATAACTCAGCGATACGAATGATTTTCTCTCGGACTGAGATTTTCTCGGATTTATAACATATACGGAAAGGAAGTAAGTTATGAAGAAAATAATTTCTTTTGTTTTGGCGGCGGCTATGTCATTATCGACTTTGCCTGCATTGGCAGACTGGAACAATGACGAAGATATTATGTCGCTTTTGTCGGAACTTAATATAATGGTCGGCGATGATGACGGAAATTTAAGACTTGATGACAATGTATCAAGAGCGGAATTTGCGAAAATTGCAGTAGCGTCATCAAGCTACAAAGATACAGTAGCAACAGGTTTAAAAGTATCACCTTTTAAAGACGTTACATATACTCACTGGTCAGCACCTTACATAAAGGCCGCTGTATCAGCCGGAATTGCGGAGGGATATGTTGATTCAACATTCAGACCTGACAATACGGTATCATATGAAGAGGCACTTACAATGGTATTAAAGGTGCTTGGATACACAACACAGGATTTCGGCGATTCATGGCCTTACGGTCAAATGGGGCTTGCAAACAGTCTTGAAATTACAAAGAACGTAAATGCCGAGCAAGGCGAGGCACTTACAAGACGTCAGGTTGCAAGACTTATTTACAATACACTTGACACAAAAATCAAAGATAATCAAAGCAAACTTATAACTTCAGTGTTTGACAGTAAAGTTATTGAGGGTGTTACGATTATTGCGTCACACAACGAGGACAGCTCACTTGGAACTGATAAAATCTATACAACAGCCGGAACATTTGAATTTGACGGTAATTTTAACAGCGATTATGTCGGCAGAAAAGGCGATATTGTCGTAAAGAACGATGAAGATTTTGTGTCATTTACACCGCGTGACCAGCAAGTTGAAGAATACACCGTTTCAAACGTAATCGGTTCAGATATAATTCTTGACGGCGATATGTATAACATCAATTCAAACACAACTACATATTACAAGTCACAGGCACTTACATACGAAAATGCCGCAATGCAAGCCGAAAAAGGCGATACATTCAAGCTGTTTAAAAATTCAAACGGTTCTGTTGACTATGCAATGCTTGTTGCAAAAGACAGCGAAACAGGTACGGACAGCTTTGATAAATATGTAATCTATTCACTTCTTTCAGATGCAGTTATATGTTATAAAAACGGCAGTTTTGAACAGATTGATATAACAGACGGCACAACTTGTTACAAAGATAAGAATAAGAGTACATACGGTGCTGTAAAGAATGAAATGGCAATGGGCGACATTCTTTATGTAAAGATGGACGGAAGTAATGTTGATTACGTAAGCTATGAAAAGGGTAATATGGAAGGACCGGTCAAGGTTACAAATTCAAATTGGATCGCGAATTTCGATACAAACGGTTCGACAACGGTAATGAGAAGCGGTAATAAGGTTGACGCATCGGAAATTCAGCTTAACGATATTATTTACTATTGTAAAGATTTGAATATGGTGCTTGCTTATACGGATAAGGTTACAGGCGTGTACGAAAAGGCGTCACCGACAAAGGATTCGCCGACAAGCGTTACAATTTCGGGTAAAGAGTATTCTGTTGAAAGCGTAGACGCATTTAATGCACTTTCATCAAGCGGAACATTTAAGTACGGTGATACCGTAACACTTCTTCTTGGCAGAAACGGCGAGGTAGCCGGAGTTGTCGGCGGAAGTGAAAGCACATCTTCACACACAACAGTAGGATTTGTTACGGAAACAGGCAAAAAAGATTTCACAAAGCCTGATAATACAGTATATTCAAGTTACTATGCAAAGGTTGTTACACCTGACGGAACAGTAAATGAATATGCGACTTCATCAGATTGCAGTTCGCTTAAATGTGCTGTAGTAAATGTATCATTTACAAACGGTAAAGCAAGTCTTTCAAGAGCAAAGGGGTATGACAACGTAAGCGGTAAGTTTAATTCCGAAAAGAATAAATTTGGCGATTATACCCTTGCAGACGATGTGAAGATTCTTGACACTGCCGGAACTGCAAGCGACGACTTAGCAATGTACACAAGAATTTATCCGCAGCGTCTTGACGGTGTTACGATAAAATCTTCAAGCGTATTGTATTATTCAAAGAATAAAGCCGGTGAGATTGACGAGCTTATATTGAAAGATATAACGGGTGATGCTTATAAGTACGGGGTAATCACTGCTGCTGATTCAACAACTCATACATATACTATTGATATAGACGGTACGCAAAACACATATGCGACTGCATTCTCAACAAACGTAAAAGGTCCGCACAGATTCAGTATGAATCAGACAGGTATTGAAAGTATGCGTCAGCTTTCATCGTATCCAAGCAATATAACTTCGCTTACACGTACAGAGGCGAAAATCAATAATCAAACATATTTGCTTAGTGATAAGGTGATTGTATATCATAAGACAGATGTTAATAAATATCTGAAGATAACACTTGATGATGCTATAAACGGAAATTATAAGCTTACTGCTTATTACGATAAGGCACAGACATTGGGTGGCAGAATTCGTATAATAATAGCTCAATAAGATGAAAAACAAGCGATGAAAATCGCTTGTTTTTTGCGTAATATTAAAATTTTATAAATTTGACGGCAGATATATTGACATATTAAATGTCAGTGATTATAATAATAGGTAAAGAAGGCTATGTGTAAATTAAAAAAGGCGGTAGAATAAATGAATTCAGTTTTGTATTGTTTGCATAATTTGTCACAAAAATCGCATTTAAGACGTATGGAAAAGTTTACTCAGCACGGTGACACTTCGTGCCTTTTGCATACGATTGCGGTTGCGTATTACAGTATTAAAATTGCCGAGTTTTTCGGTATAAAGTACAAAAAGCATGACCTTATAAGAGGAGCATTGCTGCATGATTATTTCTTATATGATTGGCATGACGGCGAAAAGGAGAGAAGAATACACGGTTTTACTCATCCTATGACGGCTCTTAGAAATGCTGACAGAGATTTTGATTTGACCGATACAGAACGCGATATTATAAAAAAGCATATGTTCCCGCTTACTGTAATTCCGCCGACTTGCCGAGAAGGGTGGATAGTATGTTTGGCGGATAAATATTGTTCTCTTTATGAAACATTTAAAAAAGAAGCGTACAGAAAGATAAATACAAAGATTACGGGGGACTATGCTGAATTGTATAAGGAGATACAAATGATTTAAATAAGGAGGGGTAAATGATGAGTTTTTGCCAATATTTCTTGTGCTTTGCGGTATTTAGCTTTATTGGCTGGGCTTATGAAACGGTATATTACAGCATACAACAAAGAAAATTTGTAAACAGCGGCTTTTTAAGCACTTGCTTTTGCCCTATATATGGTATGGGAGCAATGCTTGATTTGATATTGCTTGGATGGATTGAAAATCCTTTGATACTGTTTTTTGCGGGAATGGTGATTACCTGCTCGCTTGAATATTTTGTATCGTGGCTTTTGGAAACGCTGTTTCATAAAAGATGGTGGGATTATACAGGTTGGCCCGGTAATATAAACGGACGTGTTTGCCTTATAGGCGGAATTGCGTTCGGTACATTTACCGTTGCACTTATTAAGCTTATTGCACCGGTGACGATTGATATGATTGACAGCGTGAGTTTGCCGGCGTTACATATTATGACGTGCGTAATTGCATTTGTGATGATTGCGGATACGGTTAAGACGGTTAAGTGTATGGATTCGTCAAAACTTTGGTATGTGGAAAAACAAGCCGAATTTATGGACGAGCTGCGTAACGGCAGATGTGTGGGGTTGGTTAAAAAAATAAAAGATACATTTAGAAGATAAACGGAGCATTTTTGCTCCGTTTTTGTGTGCAAAAAAGAACCTTTGGCGCGGGCAGATGGTGATATTTCACCATCAAAGTCCGTATATGCCTCCGGTTCTGTTGGTATTATATAATATAAAAATAATGCTGTCAATAAAAAGAAGATGTAGATTGTTGAGAAGCGACTGCTACAAACAGTGTAACCACGCCTGACACGTCCAAAACGTCCCACCCACTACATCTTCTATCGGCAGCAAATATTGTATTGATTGTCAACAGTGGATGTAGGGGCGATATATTGGACTATTTCGTTACCGTTTTTGAGTCGGTGATTGGAACAAGATTGTTTAGAGAATTCCACCACATAACTTTTACGGTATGAGTTGCAGAAAGTAGGGGAACACTTATATTTTCTTGTGGTGAATTGATAGTACAACGTAATAATCTGCCGTCCGAATGAAATTCAGAAATTAAGATAATTCCGCCTGAAGTGCTGTTTGTGAGTTTAACAGATATATTGTTGCCTTCAATGTTGCAGTTAATATCATGTGTAGGACTTGCTGTAGGACACGTTGTAGCAGTTGGGCTTGTTGCAGGAGTTATTGTCGGATTTGTAGTCGCAGTCGGACGTGGTGTTGGTTTTGGGGTAGAAGTCGGAATTAGTGTCGGACTCGCTGTCGGAGTTGCAGTAGGCGTTGCTGTCGGAGTTATTGTCGGGGTCGGATGTGGAGTAGCTGTCGGACTCGTGGTCGGAGTTATTGTCGGAGTTGCTGTCGGATTCGTTGTATGAGTAGGACGTGGAGTCGCAGTAGGAGTATGACTCGGAATAGGACTCGGACTCACGGTTGGAGTGGGATTTATAGTAGGAGTCGGAGTAGGAGTCGGAGTCAAAGTCGGAGTAGGGGTTGTTTCTGCAATTCCGCTAATTTCAAACTCTAATTTATCTGCTGACATATTTGTTACATAAACAAATATGTCGTTACCAATATAAAGTTCTTCGCCGTAACCGACTGCACAATCTGACATAGTTGAGTATTGACCGTTAGAAACGACCTGCATATTCCAGTTAGCGCCTGTAGTGTTTATATTTGAGGGAAAACGTACACCTGTGTTAGCAAGATAGCAAATCAGTCCACTCTTAAGAGTTACACCTTTTATCAAGTCACCGGTATTGCACGAATAGAGTTTCTTGTTTTTTGTATCATATTTGTTACCATTGTCATCGAATTGACGATATTCCAAATAAAGAGTTTTTCCGTTCGGTAAATCTCGTTTATATGCAACAACTTCATTTTGAGCTGAGGCAGGGTAGAGTGTGTATGTACCGTTTTTATTAATGGTTTTAATTTGATTATTGTCAAGCCAACCGAGCGATTCGCGTTCTTTAACGGAAATATACTGTCCGATAGGGGTTAGATGTTTTGCCATCAGTGACATATAATACACAGCACTTGTTTGATTGGAGCGGTACAAGTCTTTCAAGCCAAGTGCATGCATGGTTTCGTGACATATTTTACCTGTCGGTAAAATAGGCAGATTATCCTCACCTCGATAAAGCACAAGTCCGTTTACGTTTTCGTAGTTGCACGTTAGCTGTAAATATTCTCCGCTCTGATAAGTATTAACTCCTTCTTGCACTGAAATCATATTTGAATATGAGTGATAGTCCCAAAGAGGTGAATTCCAACCAACCGAAATATTTTGCGTTGTATTTTTGTAAATCACAGTAATTAAATCAATTTTTCCGTCACGGTTTCGGTCAAGGTCGGCAAAATTGTATTGATTTTCTTCTATATCTTTTGGTTTGTTTCCATTCGTGATTGCGTTTGAAATTGTATTCGCCCAATCAGTCTGTAGTTCATACATTCTGGAATTTTCTTCTCCACTCTCGTAACCGTAAGGGTTTTGGTCATCTTTTTCGGCATAATAACCGCGTGGCTTTGAAAGTGTGAGCGAATTGTTGTTGTCAAAAAGATAAAGCGTTTGCATATTCATTTTCCCGCCGCTTACTGTTTTGAAATAGTCAGCGACATTATATACACTTTTATTATATGTATTGTCTAAAATGTTGCGGACAGTTGTGTCGGCATAAGTGTTGTTGATAAATTCGTCCTCGTCAGAAAATTTCATAAATACAACAAGATTTGTGAAGGTTGGCGCGTTTGATTCGTCCGATAAAACCGCACCACAGGGAATAGTCCCGAAAATTAATATTAACGTGGTTATAATACATATTGCTGTTTTAAATAGTTTTGTTTTATTTTTCATTGTTTTCTCCTAATAGTCAGAGGAATAATCTCAGCTGACAAAGTAATTTAGATATTGTTCAACGTCAATCGGTTATAGCGTCAACAACATCATTAAAGTTTTTCCTTAATAGCTATATTTTTGCAGTTAGGCGGGCATACCTTTCAAATTAAACTTACATTTCTCTAATCAACAATTTAGGAACACCCATTATTCGGCAGTGTTTTAATTCTTCACCCGCAATTAATATTGGCGGAACATTCGGATTGACAGGAACTAACCTCAACCAATCTTCATCTTCTACAAACTCGATTTTTTTTAATGTTGATATTTCGTCATTGTATATCACTGCTCCGACATCACCACTATAATTAACGGTGCTTTGACGTAAGATTAATACTTTATCGCCGTCTTGATATTGAGGATACATACTGTCACCCTTAATGCACAGTACAAAGAAATCTTTCGGAGTATATCCTTTTAAATATGAATTAGGAATATCGACTTTATCTCCGTCCCATGATTCAATAGCGATATGATTATATCCTGTCGCTATGTCAAATATAACGGGGAATGTTGTGTAGTCCTCTGTTATATTCGGATTTGGAAATTTATCATCTGTATATGTTTCAGTTTCGCGTTCGTCCAGTCCCATTAAGTAGCTTGGAGTTGTTTGAAGTGCATTGGCAAAAGCTATGATTTTTGATTGAGTTATATCATTTTTGCCCATTTCAATTTTATTTATAGTTGAACGGGATTTATAACCTAACTTAGTTGCAAGTTCTTCTTGTGACATTCCGAGTTTTTCTCTGCGTGCTTTTATTCTCTTATATAATTCCATAAAATATCACTTCCTGTCTAAACATTTATTGTCATTATTAATATATCATAATGTAGACTATTTGTCAACTTTACTTTAGAATTATAAAAAAAGTTGATGAATAATCTACAAAATAAGGACATTCCTGTTAAGTAACAAAAACGAGGTGAAATTCACGGCAAGATAGAGAAAGATTGCGAAAGTGACGAAATGGGAACAATCGCAAGGAAAAATTGTTGTGAAACTCATTGACAAAGGATATATAAACAAAACTATATAGCATATTTGCATAAAAAATGTAAAAAGAAACTTGACAGAGAAATTGTGAAAGGATATAATATTAATGTAAGTTCGTATGCGATAGGAACATTGGACGCTACTGAGTATGACGAAACATATACAGAGTATAGGGTGCAGAAATGGATAGAAGGGGGAATAATGCGATGAGATTAATAAAGACGGAAGAAGAAAAAAATTTGGAAAAAATATATGCACCGTACTATGATTATACAAAAACACCGGCTTTAAGTCCTGATGCACCAGACGAGGCAGTTAAAGCATATCAAAAACAACAAGAGCTGTTTAAAAGAAAATATGCAGAAGCAGAAGCTTTGTTTTTTAGTAACGGAGATAATTGAAGATAAGAATTAAAGCACGTCTTAGGGCGTGCTTTTTTGATACCAAAAAGGAGAGTGGGACAAGTGAATATACGAGGTTTACCGCCTTAGCACCTATGA
>ERZ773269.1967-NODE-1967-length-17164-cov-8.482319_pt1 | contig 17164 bp, 10 predicted proteins | sample MGYA00511958_ERZ773269 | MGnify/ENA primary metagenome ERZ773269 (study PRJEB29015, sample SAMEA2737761) | human gut metagenome | biome: human gut; feature: human-associated habitat; material: faeces | place: China | collected 2012 ... | reverse complement strand
GAACCCATTGGGCGTACCTTCTCGTATGAACATCGGTCAGGTGCTTGAGGTTCATCTTGGTATGGCGGCAAAGGCTCTTGGCTGGAAGATAATGACCCCTGTATTCGACGGTGCTCACGAGGCAGACATCAGAGAATGCTTCAAAATGGCTCAGCAGAATTATCTGGAGCATAAGGACGATGAGTTCACTCTCCACACAATGGACGAGGTCATCAACCCTAACGCTCTGAGCATGAGCGAGGACGGCAAGTTCACTGTTTATGACGGAAGAACAGGCGAGAAGTTCGATAACAGAGTTACAGTCGGTTATATGTACTACCTGAAACTCCACCACCTCGTAGACGATAAGATACACGCACGTTCAGTTGGTCCTTATTCACTGGTAACACAGCAGCCACTTGGCGGTAAGGCTCAGTTCGGTGGTCAGAGATTCGGAGAAATGGAAGTTTGGGCGCTCGAAGCTTACGGTGCTGCTTACACACTTCAGGAGATCCTTACAGTTAAGTCTGACGATACTGTGGGAAGAGTCAAGACATACGAGGCTATCGTTAAGGGACAGAATGTTCCTAAGCCTGGTGTTCCTGAGGCGTTCAAGGTACTTGTTAAGGAGCTTCAGTCACTTGGTCTGGATCTCAAGGTACTCAACATCAATAACGAGGAAATAGATCTTAAGCAGTCGTTTGACGAGGACGAGGAGCTTGTTCCACAGCCTGCTATCGAAGATCATATCGATTTCGGCGTTGACGAGGGCGATCTCGACGAGGGCTTCATGGCTGAAGACGAGAACGGCACTTCCGAACTGGAGGGCAGCGCAGCTTCCGACGAGTCTGATCTGTTCCTTAATGACGGTGAATAATTTTGCACAGTAACTAAATAAGCTGAGGTCAAAGGGCGGAAGGCTCCGCCCCTGCGACCGTTTCATATAGAAGTCGGCTGTTGCCGTGCTTCAAACTAAACAGGAAGAGGGTACTGCTGTTGGAATTCAATGAGTTTGCATCAATCAAGATCGGTCTTGCTTCGCCTCAGAAGATCCGTGAGTGGTCTTACGGCGTTGTTACCAGACCTGAAACAATAAACTATCGTCCTCAGAAGCCGGAAAAGGACGGATTGTTCTGCGAAAAGATATTCGGACCTTCAAAGGACTGGGAGTGTCACTGCGGTAAATATAAGAAAATTCGCTTTAAAGGCAAAGTCTGCGAGCGCTGCGGCGTTGAGGTAACAAGAGCCAAGGTTCGTAGAGAGAGAATGGGTCACATCGAGCTTGCTGCACCTGTTTCTCACATTTGGTATTTCAAGGGAACTCCGTCGAGAATAGGACAGATGCTTGAAATATCACAGAAAAGACTTGAAGAAGTTCTTTACTTCACAAAATACATCGTTATAGATCCAGGTAACACTGAGCTTATCAAGGGTCAGCTCCTTACTGAAAAGGATTATAGCGAAATGCAGGAAAAGTATGACGAGGACGAGTTCAGAGCCGGCATGGGCGCTGAGGCTATCAAGGAGCTTCTTGAAGAGATCGACCTCGATAAGCTTTCAGAAGAGCTTAAAACTGAGCTGAAGGATCTTCCTGCTGGTCAGAAGCGTATCAAGCTTCTGAAAAGACTTGAGATCGTTGAGGCTTTCAGAACATCAGGCAACAGACCTGAGTGGATGATACTGGAGGCTATACCTGTTATACCACCTGATATCAGACCTATGGTACTGCTGGACGGCGGAAGATACGCAACCAGCGACCTTAATGACCTTTACAGACGTGTTATCAACAGAAATAACCGTCTTAAGAAAATGCTGGAGCTTGAAGCACCTGACATCATCGTTAGAAACGAAAAGAGAATGCTTCAGGAAGCTGTAGATGCCCTGATCGACAATGGCCGCCGTGGCCGTCCGGTAACAGGACCTGGTAACAGAGCACTGAAATCTCTTTCTGACATGCTGAAAGGTAAGTCCGGACGTTTCCGTCAGAACCTGCTTGGTAAGCGTGTTGACTACTCTGGACGTTCCGTTATCGTCGTAGGACCGGAACTTAAGATCTACCAGTGTGGTCTGCCAAAAGAAATGGCAATCGAGCTGTTCAAACCATTCGTTATGAAAGAACTGGTTCAGAACGGAACAGCACACAATATCAAAAATGCTAAGAAGATGGTAGAAAGACTTCAGCCAGAAGTATGGGACGTTCTGGAAGAAGTAATCAAAGAGCATCCGGTTATGTTGAACCGTGCTCCTACACTGCACAGACTTGGTATCCAGGCATTCGAGCCAATCCTTGTAGAGGGTAAGGCTATCAAGCTTCATCCACTGGTTTGTACAGCGTTCAACGCCGACTTCGACGGAGACCAGATGGCTGTCCATCTGCCACTGTCAGTAGAAGCCCAGGCAGAGTGCCGTTTCTTACTTCTGTCACCAAACAACTTACTGAAACCGTCTGATGGTGGTCCGGTAGCCGTTCCTTCACAGGATATGGTACTTGGTATCTACTATCTGACTCAGGAGCGTCCTGGTGCCAAGGGAGAGGGCATGATCTTCAAGAGCTTCAACGAGGCACTGCTTGCTTATGAGAACGCAGCAGTTACACTCCATTCACGTGTAAAAGTACGTGTATCTAAGAAGATGCCGGACGGAACCGTGAAGACAGGAACTGTAGAATCTACAGTCGGACGTTTCATGTTTAATGAAATCATCCCACAGGATCTTGGATTTGTAGACCGTGAAGTAGAAGGAAATGAACTCCTTCTGGAAGTTGATTTCCACGTAGGAAAGAAACAGCTGAAACAGATCCTTGAGAAAGTTATCAATACACATGGTGCTACTGCAACAGCAGAAGTACTTGACCATGTAAAGGCTATGGGTTACAAGCTTTCAACAAGAGCTGCCATGACTGTATCTATTTCTGACATGACGGTACCTCCGCAGAAACCGGAGATGATCAAGAATGCTCAGGATACTGTAGATAAGATCACAAAGAACTTCAAGCGTGGTCTCATCACAGAAGAAGAAAGATATAAAGAAGTCGTAGAGACATGGAAAGCAACTGACGATGCCCTTACAAAGGCACTGCTTGACGGTCTTGATAAATATAACAACATCTTCATGATGGCCGATTCCGGAGCCCGTGGATCTGACAAACAGATCAAACAGCTTGCTGGTATGCGTGGTCTGATGGCCGATACAACAGGTCATACGATCGAGCTGCCAATCAAGTCTAACTTCCGTGAAGGTCTGGACGTATTGGAGTACTTCATGTCTGCACATGGAGCTCGAAAAGGTATGTCAGATACTGCTCTTCGTACAGCCGATTCCGGATACCTGACAAGACGTCTGGTAGACGTATCGCAGGAGCTGATCATCCACGAAGTAGACTGTGCAAAACCTGGAATGCCGATTCCGGGAATGTATGTAAAAGCATTCATGGATGGAAACGAGGTCATCGAAAGCTTACAGGAACGTATCACAGGACGTTACATCTGTGAGAACATTGTAGACAAAGATGGAAATATCCTTGTAAAAGCAAACCATATGGTAACACCTAAGCGTGCAGAACTGATCTGCAAGAAGGGTGTTGACGAGAAGGGTGAACCGCTGACACAGATTAAGATCCGTACAATCCTTACATGCCGTTCACACAGCGGTGTATGTGCAAAATGTTACGGAGCCAACATGGCAACTGGTGAGCCGGTACAGGTTGGTGAAGCTGTCGGAATCATCGCCGCACAGTCAATCGGAGAACCTGGTACACAGCTGACTATGAGAACATTCCATAGTGGTGGTGTAGCCGGTGGAGATATCACACAGGGTCTTCCTCGTGTCGAGGAGCTTTTCGAGGCAAGAAAGCCTAAGGGACTTGCAATCATCACAGAGATCGCAGGAACTGCTAACTTAAATGACACTAAGAAGAAACGTGAGATCATCGTTACAAATAGAGAAACAGGCGAATCCAAAGCATATCTGATCCCTTATGGATCACGTATTAAAGTAGCTGACGGAGCTGAGCTTGAAGCCGGTGACGAACTGACAGAAGGTAGTGTAAACCCACACGATATCCTGAGAATCAAGGGACTTCGTGCCGTACAGGATTACATGATCCAGGAAGTTCAGAGAGTTTACCGTCTGCAGGGTGTAGAAATCAACGATAAGCATATCGAGGTTATCGTTCGTCAGATGCTGAAGAAGATCCGTATCGAAGAGTCCGGAGACACAGAATTCCTTCCGGGAACAAATGTTGACAGACTTGAGTTTGAGGATGTAAATGAAGCTCTGGAAGCAGAAGGTAAAGAACCTGCAACAGGTGAGCAGATCATCATGGGTATTACAAAAGCTTCCCTTGCTACAAATTCATTCCTGTCAGCCGCTTCATTCCAGGAGACAACAAAAGTCCTGACAGAAGCTGCTATCAAAGGTAAAGTCGATCCGCTGGTAGGTCTGAAAGAGAACGTTATCATCGGTAAACATATCCCAGCCGGAACAGGTATGAGAAAATACCGTGACATCAAGCTGAATACAGAGATGGAAATGGAAGACGAACTGGACTTTGAAGATGATTTTGATTTTGAATTCGGAGATGCAGAAGATGTGAAGCAGGAAGGTGCTTCTGATGAGGAAGCAGTAACTGCAACATCTGAAGACGAAGAATAAAATAGAACAGTTTATAAAGAGAAATCATTCACATGCGAAAGTGTGAATGATTTCTTTTTTATTGCCATGCGTTCGTAAGGAGCTGCCGGTGGCAGGTCCTGTAGATAACATCTATTAATCTTCTGACTTTTTAAAAAAAAGAAGTTTATGGATATTTATCAAAGAACAATAGAATAAATTGACTTTTATATTCAGAAAGTCTATAATAATTGTCAGTGAGAATCGGCGAAAAAAAGCAACAGATTCTGTCAACATTTAAGAAAGGTTGGGTTTCTATTATGGATCAAGGTAAACTTACAAGAGTATTAAAATCAATGGAGGAGCATGAGATTCCACAGATGATCATTTCTGATCCTGTTGCGATTTTCTATCTGACAGGAAAATGGATCTTTCCAGGAGAAAGACTTCTGGCATTGTATCTGAATGTGAACGGAAATCATAAGATGATGATCAACAAATTATTCCCACAGGAGTCAGATCTCGGAGTAGATATTATTTACTATGATGATATCGAAGACGGAGTAGAGATCTTAAGCAAATATGTGGAAAAAGATAAGACTATGGGAATCGACAAGACATGGCCTTCTAAATTCCTTATTCGTCTGCAGGAACTGGGCGGAGGAAGCAAATTCGTGAACGGATCTCCGATCATCGATTACATCCGTATGGTAAAAGATGAGAAAGAACAGGATCTCATGAGAAAGTCTTCTAAGATAAATGATATTGCTATGGACAAGATCATTCCATGGGTAGTAAAAGGATTAACAGAGAAAGAATTAAATGCAAAGATGCGTGAGATCTACAAAGAACTCGGATGCGAAGACGTATCATTCGATCCAATTACAGCATATGGACACGGTGCTGCAGATCCACATCATGTAACAGATGATTCAAAAGGAAAACGCGGAGACTGTGTAATCCTTGACATCGGTGGATTCAAAGACAATTATGCATCAGATATGACAAGAACTGTATTCATTGGAGAAGTATCTGACCGTGCAAGAGAAGTATACAATGTAGTATTAGAGGCTAACTTACGTGGTATTGCAGCTGCAAAACCAGGTAACAGAATGTGCGATGTTGACCTTGCAGCAAGAAACTACATCGAAGAAAAAGGATTCGGAGAATACTTCACACACAGAACAGGACATTCTATCGGACTGGAAGATCACGAGTTCGGTGATGTATCATCTGTTAACACAGATATCATCAAAGTTGGACAGTGCTTCTCAGTAGAGCCGGGAATCTACCTTCCAGATGAGAACATCGGTGTTCGTATTGAAGACCTTGTACTTATTACAGAAGATGGATGCGAAGTCCTGAATGACTATACAAAAGAACTGATTGTTGTACCAGAAGAGTAGAAGAACAGTATTGTATGCCTTCGGGGACAATCGCAGATAAGTCAGTAACAGCGTAATGCAAGAGCAGTGGAACAAAAAATGTATCACTGCTCTTTTTCTCTGTATGTATTATCGGCAGATTTTACACTTGTTTACATTACTCTGTTAGTGTGTTAAAATGGCGGTAAACAATATTATCGAGAAAATATTACAGGAGGGAACAAAGATGACAAGAGATCAGGCGTATGAAATCTTAACCAAATATATGAAAGGAGAACATTATATCACACATTCTCTGGCTGTGGAGGCAATTATGAGGGGACTTGCCAAACGTCTTGCACCGGATGATGTAGAATATTGGGGAATTGCAGGACTTTTGCATGATCTTGATGAGGAGCAGTGTGACTGGCAGCATGATCTTAGCGTACATGGACCGACATCTGTAGAAATCCTAAAGAAAGAAGGAATTGATGATCCGATTCTTTTCGGAGCCATTTGTGCACACAATCCAAAAAGCGGTGTAAAAGCTAAAACTAAGATTCAGTATGCACTTCTTGCAGCAGATCCGATGAGTGGATTTTTAAAAGCGGTTGCACAGATTTATCCGGATAAAAAGATCGCAAGTGTAAAAAGAAAATCCGTATTAAAGCGTTTTAACGAAGCAAGATTCGCAAAAGGAGCCAACAGAGATTACATGGAAAGTATTGAGTTTACAGGTTTGATGTTGGAAGATCTGATTGATATAGGTCTGGAAGAAATGTGCGCTATATCCGATGAACTTGGTTTATAAACGAAAACAATATAATATAAAAAGAAATACATCATTTCGCAGGGTACTTCAAAAAACGAAGAATCAGCTTCAATGATGTATTTCTTTTTATATTATATTATTATTCGTAACGTTCGTCGATGACACGTTTGGTCTTTTTCTCGCTTCGAGGCAACAAGCCGATCTCTACTACTTTTACAAGCGGTGTAAATCCAATACGGCTTTTAACTTTAGAAGCAATACGTTTTGCGAGATCCAGGAAGTCTACGGTTCCGTTTGTCTCAACATAGATACGCATGGTATCTTTTCCTTCCAGATGAGAGATACGGATTTGGTATTCACTGGATACCTCAGGAAATTCTTTCAGGATTTCTTCAATCTGTGCAGGGAATACGTTGACACCTTTAATCTTCATCATATCGTCTGTACGTCCCATGATGGTATCAAGACGAGGGAATTTGCTTCCACAAGGGCAGTCTCCAGGAATGATACGGGAAAGGTCGTGGGTACGGTAACGGATAAGAGGAGCCCCCTCTTTTACTAATGTAGTAATGACAATCTCTCCAAGTTCACCGTCAGGTAATACTTCGCCTGTAACAGGATCAATAATTTCGATGTAAATATAATCATCCCAGTAGTGCATACCACAGTCATGGGAACAACTGATTCCAATTCCTGGTCCGTAGATCTCGGTCAGGCCATAGATATCATAGATTTCTATACCAAGTTCCTCTGTAATACGTTTCCGCATCTTTTCACCCCAGCGTTCGGAACCAATGATACCTTTTTTAAGATGAATCTTGTCTTTAATCCCTCGTTTTTGGATTTCTTCTGCAAGAAGAAGAGCATAAGATGAGGTAGAACCAAGAACGGTTGTTTTCATATCCATCATCATCTGTAACTGTTTGTCCGTGTTACCAGGTCCCATTGGAATAACCATGCTGCCTAATCTTTCTGCTCCTGCCTGGAAACCGATTCCGGCGGTCCAGAGACCATATCCCGGTGTAATCTGGATGCGGTCCATATTTGTCATACCGGCCATTTCATAACAACGTTTGAACATAACAGCCCAGTCATCAACATCTTTCTGGGTATATGGGATGATGACAGGCAGTCCTGTTGTACCGGAAGATGAATGAATGCGGACAATTTTTTCTTCTGGGGCAGTCATAAGTCCAAGAGGATAAGCATTTCTCAGATCATTTTTTTCGGAAAACGGAAGCTTCTGAAAATCTTCAGCAGACTGGATGCTGGTAACGCCGGCTTCTTCTAATTTCTTTCCATAGAAACTTTCTGCGGAAAGAAGTGCCTTGATCTGTTTGTTGACTTGTGCGATTTGTGTTTCGGTAATTTGCATATGTATGCCCTCGCCTTTCTTTTGGTGTGCTCCTATATATCAATAATGCAGGAGCAGTTGGTTAATGATAGATCTGATTGTTATATATTGTAATTCAGTGCCCGGAGATTCATCTCGTGGAACTTCTCCGGAAGTGTCTGCTTCATAATGCTTTCGATTTCAGAGATGGTAAAATCCAATACTCCGGTACGGATGGCGGCTCCTAAAAGTACCATATTCAGTACCTTGGAGGAACCAATATCGCTGCATGCCTGATCAGCATTTACAAAGGTGAGATTCGGAACATTTGCTTTCAGGTAATCGAGCATCTGGGGGGCATCGTAGTCAAAACCACTTAGAGTAGCAGTAACAGGTTTAACTGCACGGGTGCTTACAACAACGTGTCCACCGGTTTTCAGGTAAGGAAGCATCCGGACCGTTTCACCAGGTTCAAATCCTATAATAAGATCAGCAGTTCCTGTTTCGATCATAGGAGAATACAGATCATTTCCCATACGAAGATGACTGAATACACTTCCGCCTCGTTGTGCCATACCGATCGTTTCGGCACTCATGACCGGAATATCTTTACTCATGGCTGCTGCTGCGAGCAGCTTGGAAGCGAGGACAGTTCCCTGACCACCAACTCCACAGAGGACAATATTTTTCTGATTATTCATGATCTTCACCTCCTGTAATAGCAGTTACCGGGCAGACCTGACTGCAAAGGCCGCATCCTGTACACATTGAACTGTCAATACAGACATTGCCGTTATTAAGAACGATAGCCGGGCATCCCAGTTCTTTTATACATTTTTTACAGCTGATACATTTGTCAGAGGAAACATGAAGAGGTGCGGCCGGTTTTGTGACTGCAATGCAAGGTGATTTGAAAATGATTGCCTTCACACCGGAACGCTCTGCCATCTTCTGTACGCATTCTACAGATGTATTCAGGTCTAATGGATTAACAGTTTCAACGTCTGTTACACCGATTCCGTGAAGTACCTGTTCGATATTGATTTTTTGGACAATCTCTCCCATGACAGTGCGTCCGGTTCCGGGATGAGGCTGATGACCGGTCATGGCAGTTGTGGAGTTATCCAGTACAATGAGTACCATATTGGCCTGATTATAAACGGCATTAACAACACCTGTGATTGCAGATGCAAAAAAGGTAGAGTCGCCGACGAATGCGAAACAAGTTGTATCGGGTTCAACTTTTTCTACCCCTTGTGCAATATTCAGTCCGGCACCCATACACAGACAGGTGTCAACCATGTCGAGCGGCATGGCATTTCCAAGTGTGTAACAGCCAATATCCCCACAGAAAATAGTTTCCTTTCCATTCATAGCTTTTTTGACCGCGTAGAAAGAAGCACGGTGCGGACATCCGGCACAGAGTACCGGCGGACGGACCGGAAGTTCCGGCGCTACAGGAAGTCCGGCGTCTTTCCGGTCGGAAAGGCCGAGAAAAGTATTAATATAGGAAGTTACGCTGTCTCTGGTATTTTCTCCGGCACAGGCAGTGTCTCCGCTTAGTTTTCCACGTATTTTTACCGGAAGGTGGTATTTCCCACAGATGTAGGTAAGTTCCCGCTCGATGACCGGATCTAATTCCTCCAGACAAAGAACTTCATCCAGACCAGTCAGAAATTCAACGGCCAGTTTTTCCGGAAATGGATGAGGAGTTGCAACTTTTAAGTTTTTTACCATACCAGTGTTCTTTAATGTTTCCATTGCATAGGTATAACTGATTCCTCCGGTTGCAATCCCTTTCTTTGAATCTTTAAATGTTTCGCAGGACGGATGAATCTTATTCTTGTCATAAGAAGAAAAGACATCTGATAATTCTCTGTTTCGCGCTTCGATCTTCTGGTGATTCATGAAAGATAATCTTGGGAAGATGACCCAGCGTTTGGAATCTTTGATGAATCCTTCGGGTTTATGCTGCGTAAATTCTTTCTCGTCCTTTACTGTGACGGAGGCATAGCCATGACAGACTCTTGTGGTTGGTCGTAAGAACACAGGAGTACCATATTCTTCAGAATACTCGAAAGCTTCCTGGATCATCTCATACGCTTCCTGAGCGGATGATGGATCAAAGCAAGGGAGCTTGGAAAATCTGGAAAAATGCCTGGTATCCTGCTCGGTCTGAGAAGAGATCGGGCCAGGATCATCTGCGACAAGAATGACCATTCCTCCTTTGATTCCAACATATTCCAGACTCATCAAAGGATCAGATGCCACATTTAGTCCGACCTGTTTCATAGTTACCATTGACCGGGCTCCGGCATAAGCTGCTCCGGCAGCCAGTTCCATTGCGGCTTTTTCATTTACGGACCATTCTACGTAGACATCGTCAGGCCGGTTTTTGGCAACTGTTTCGAGCACTTCGGTAGATGGTGTTCCGGGATAGCCTGCCACAACATTGACGCCGGCGGCAACAGCACCGAGGGCAATGGCAGCATTTCCCATTAAAAATTCTTTATGCATAATTTCACCTCAAATTGAACTATTTCATTTTTAAATAGTATAATATGTTCGGTAAAGAAATGCAATCGTTTGGTAACGTGATAAAGTGAAAGAGCAAAATGATACAAAAAATAAGACAGAAAACAGGGCAGCATCTTTCAGTTAACCAAGATATATGATAGAATAATCCTATTATCTGAAAGAATATAAATAAAGAAGAGGAAGAACTGAACATGAAAAAATATGACTATTTGGTAGTTGGTTCCGGATTATACGGAGCAGTGTTTGCACATGAGGCCAGGAAGGCGGGAAAATCCGTTCTGGTGATCGATAAACGCCCGAATATTGCCGGAAATGTATATACGGAAGAGATAGAAAAAATCCATGTACATAAATATGGTGCACATATATTCCATACAAATAACAAAAAAGTATGGAATTATATTACACAGTTCGCAGAGTTTAACCGTTTTACGAATTCACCGGTGGCTAATTATAAGGGTGAATTGTATTCACTTCCTTTTAATATGTATACATTTAATAAGATGTGGGGAGTAGTTACTCCGGAGGAAGCAAAAGCGAAGATTGAAGAGCAGAGAAAAGAGATAACAAAAGAGCCGGAGAATCTGGAAGAACAGGCAATTTCCCTGGTTGGAAGAGACATTTACGAAAAGCTGATCAAGGGATATACGGAGAAGCAGTGGGGACGTGACTGCAGGGAACTTCCGGCGTTTATTATCAAAAGACTTCCTGTGCGTCTGACATTTGATAATAATTATTTTAATGCGTTATATCAGGGGATTCCTGTCGGAGGATATACAAAGATGGTTGAAAATCTTCTGGATGGAATCGAAGTCCGCCTGAATACAGAGTATCTGGAGAATAAAGAGGCGTTAGATGCGCTGGCCGAGAAAGTTATTTATACCGGACCGATCGATGCATATTTCGGATATGAACTTGGAACACTGGAATACAGATCAGTAAGATTTGAGACAGAACTTCTGGATCAGGAAAATTATCAGGGGAATGCCGCAGTCAATTATACAGACCGTCAGACACCATGGACTCGTATTATTGAGCATAAATGGTTTGAGTTTGGAAAAGATTCAGAAGGAAATGACATTCCAAAGACTGTAATCAGCCGGGAATACAGTTCGGAGTGGAAACTGGGGGATGAACCATATTATCCGGTTAATGATGAAAAGAATGGTGCCCTTTATGCCAGATATAAAAAAATGGCAGAAAAAGAAGAAAAGGTGATCTTTGGAGGACGCCTTGGAGAATACAAATATTATGACATGGATGCAGTGATTGCATCATCACTGGAACTGTGTGAAAAAGAACTTGGAATGAAAGCAGAATAGTGATTGTTGAGTAAAAAGTATGCATATGTACGAAAGATGTCTTTGCACATATGCGTACTTTTTTGCCACTTTTGCTTGAACTTAATCCTGATACCAACTATAATGGTGGCAGTTACTTGATAACGGAATGACTAAAAATTTTTATTTTAGGAGAATACATATGGGAAGATATTTCGGAACAGATGGCTTCCGTGGAGAAGCCAATAATAATTTAACAGCAGATCATGCATATAAGATCGGAAGATTTCTTGGATGGTATTACGGAGAAGTAAAGCGTCGTAACGGTGATGATACACCAGCTCGTATTGTGATCGGAAAAGATACAAGACGTTCAAGCTATATGTTTGAATATACACTGGTTGGCGGTCTGGTAGCTTCGGGAGCGGATGCTTACCTGCTTCATGTTACGACGACACCGTCTGTAGCTTATGTGGCAAGAACCGATGGGTTTGACTGTGGTATTATGATCTCGGCAAGCCATAATCCGTATTATGATAACGGAATCAAGCTGATCAACGGTAATGGAGAGAAGATGGATGAAGGAACGATTGCACTGGTAGAAGACTATCTGGATGGCAAGCTGGAAGTATTTGGGGAAAATTATGAAGAGATTCCGTTTGCACATACATCTAAGATCGGACGTACGGTAGACTATGTATCAGGAAGAAATCGTTATATCGGTTATCTGATCTCACTGGGACTTTATTCTTTCAAGGGAGTGAAAGTCGGACTTGACTGTGCGAACGGAAGTTCATGGAACCTCGCAAAATCCGTATTTGATGCTCTGGGAGCAAAGACTTATGTTATCAATGCAGAACCTGATGGAACCAATATTAATAATAATGCAGGATCTACACATATTGGCGGCCTGCAGAAATTCGTGGTTGAGAATGGCCTGGATGTCGGATTCGCTTATGACGGAGATGCAGACAGATGTCTTTGCGTTGATGAAAAAGGAAATCTGGTAGATGGAGATGCGATCCTTTACATTTATGGAAAATATATGAAAGAGCGAGGCAAACTGGAGAATAATACAGTTGTTACAACGGTTATGTCTAATTTTGGATTATACAAAGCATTTGATGAGGCTGGAATCGGTTATGCGAAGACTGCAGTCGGAGACAAATATGTATACGAATATATGACAAAGAATGGCTGTATCCTTGGTGGAGAACAGTCAGGTCATATTATTTTCTCAAAATACGCTTCTACAGGAGACGGTATCCTTACAAGTCTTAAGATGATGGAAGTTATGATGGCAAGAAAAAAGAAGATGAGCGAACTGCTGGATGGACTTACCATTTATCCACAGGTTCTTGAAAATGTACGTGTGACAGATAAAAAGGCTGCTCAGGATGACGCAGATGTGCAGGCAGCAGTAAAAGCTGTTACAGAAGCACTTGGAGATACCGGTCGTATTCTTGTGCGTGAATCAGGAACAGAGCCGCTTCTTCGTGTAATGGTTGAAGCCGAGACAGAGGAAGTCTGTAGAAAATATGTAGACCAGGTTGTGGATGTTGTAAAGGCTAAAGGACATATTGCAAGTTAGAAAGATACATGAATGACACTGGAAGAATAGACTATATTAAGAATTTTTACAGGGAGAAAAGATAATATGTGTGGAATTGTAGGATTTACAGGTGAACATCAGGCAGCACCCATCTTGTTAGATGGCCTGGCAAAACTGGAATATCGTGGATATGACTCTGCAGGAATCGCTGTACGTGACGGTGATGCAGATGTAGAAGTTATTAAGGCAAAAGGAAGACTGAAAGTTTTAGCAGAGAAGACCAATGATGGAGAAACTGTAAAAGGAACTTGTGGTATCGGACATACCAGATGGGCAACTCATGGAGAACCGTCTGAGAACAATGCACATCCGCATAAAAGTGATGACGGAAATGTAGTAGCTGTTCATAATGGTATCATCGAAAATTATCAGGAATTAAAAGATAAACTTGTACGAAAAGGATATACATTTTACTCAGAGACAGATACAGAAGTAGCAGTAAAACTGGTAGATTACTATTATAAAAAATATGAAGGAACACCGGTAGATGCAATTAATCATGCACTTGTGCGTATCCGTGGATCATATGCACTTGCAATGATGTTCCAAGATTATCCGGAAGAAATCTATGTAGCAAGAAAAGACAGCCCGATGATTTTAGGAGTTGCAAACGGAGAATCTTATATCGGTTCAGATGTTCCTGCGATCCTGAAATATACAAGAGATGTATATTATATTGGAAACCAGGAGATGGCACGTGTCCGCAAAGGAGAGATTACATTCTATAATCTGGATGGCGATGAGATCGAAAAAGAATTAAAAACAGTTGAATGGGATGCAGAGGCAGCAGAAAAAGCTGGATATGAGCATTTTATGATCAAAGAGATCCATGAACAGCCGAAGGCTGTTTCAGATACTCTGAATTCTGTTGTAAAAGACGGTGCGATCGATCTTTCAGAAGTCGGACTTTCAGAAGAAGAGATTAAAGAGATCAGCCAGATCTATATTGTAGCGTGTGGATCTGCATATCATGTCGGAGTGGCAGCACAGTATGTTATGGAAGACCTGGCAAGAATCCCGGTACGTGTAGAACTTGCATCAGAGTTCAGATATCGTAATCCGATCCTCGATCCTAAGGGACTGGTTATTATCATCAGTCAGTCAGGAGAGACTGCCGACAGTCTTGCAGCCCTCAGAGAATCTAAGAAACAGGGTGTAAAGACACTTGGAATTGTGAACGTGATCGGCTCATCTATTGCGAGAGAAGCAGATAATGTATTCTATACACTTGCAGGACCGGAGATTGCGGTTGCAACAACAAAAGCGTACAGTACACAGCTGATCGCAACTTACACACTGGCAATTCAGTTTGCTAAGATCAGAGGTCAGATTACAGAGGAACAGTATACTGGATATATCGAAGAACTGAAGACGATTCCGGATAAGATCAGCAGAATCATTGAAGACAAAGAAAGACTTCAGTGGTTTGCATCCAAACAGGTGAATGCAAAAGACATTTTCTTTATCGGACGTGGAATTGATTATGCAATTTCATTAGAGGGAAGTCTTAAGATGAAAGAAATCAGTTATATTCATTCTGAAGCATATGCAGCAGGAGAATTAAAACATGGAACGATTTCTCTGATTGAAGACGGTACACTCGTTATCGGAGTACTGACTCAGCCGGCATTATATGAAAAGACACTGAGTAACATGGTAGAGTGTAAGAGCCGTGGCGCATATCTGATGGGTCTTACGACATTTGGACACTATAATATTGAAGAAAATGCAGATTTCTCTGTATATATTCCAAAGACAGATCCACACTTTGCAACATCACTTGCAGTGATTCCGCTCCAGTTACTTGGATATTATGTATCTGTGGCAAAAGGGCTTGATGTAGATAAGCCGAGAAACCTTGCGAAGAGTGTAACAGTAGAATAGGTCCCGAAATTGTGCTATACTAATCCTAACCGTGAAAAAGACAAATGAATAAAGGAGAAAGAAGACTATGAAAACAGCATTAGTCATCATGGCTGCGGGAATGGGGTCTCGTTTCGGTGGTGGAATCAAGCAGTTAGAACCGGTTGGCCCGAATGGAGAGATTATTATGGATTATTCTATCCATGATGCAATTGAAACCGGATTTAATAAAGTTGTATTTATCATCCGTAAGGATATTAAGGAAGCATTTCATGACGCGATCGGAAAGCGTATCGAAGGAATCTGTAATAGGTTGAACGTAGAATTCGCTTACGCTTATCAGGAATTAGATGATCTTCCGGAAGGAATCAAAAAACCTGTGGATAGAAGTAAACCATGGGGAACGGGACAGGCAGTTCTGGTGTGTAAAGACATCATCAAAGAACCGTTTGTTGTTATCAATGCAGATGATTATTATGGAAAAGAAGCATTTGTAAAGATCCATGAATTTCTGATTAATAATTATACTCCGGAAAGATCGAAAGAACTCTGCATGGCAGGTTTTATTCTTGGTAATACTTTAAGTGATAATGGAACTGTTACAAGAGGAATCTGTGCAGTGGATGAGAATGATTATCTGACGGATGTTATGGAAACCTATGAAATCAAAAAAACAGAGGACGGAGCAGAATCACAGGGAAATAAAATAAATGTGAATTCGCATGTATCTATGAATATGTGGGGATTGACACCGGAATTTGTGGGACTTTTGGAAGAAGGCTTTGTAGAATTCTTTGAAAATATCAAGGGAGACGAAGCAAAAGAACTGAAAGGAGAATACCTGCTTCCAATCTATATTGACGAGCTTTTGAAAAAAGGAAAAGTAAGTGTCAAACTTCTGGAGACACAGGATAAATGGTTTGGTGTTACTTATAAAGAAGATAAACCTGTTGTAGTAGAGTCATTTGCAAAATTGATCGCAGATGGCGTATATCGAAAAGATCTGTTCTCAGATCTGCAGGCATAAAATCCGGAGTCAGATATCCGAGACATAGTAAAGAATCAAAAGACAGGAAAAAATATGACAGAAAACAGGATGAAGAGAAAAAAGACAGGAATGATCTGGCTGATCTTTACGATCATCTGGATGTCAGTGATTTTTTCTTTTTCGGCTAAAAAAGCGGTAGAATCGGAGGGAATGAGCCATTCGGTAGGAAAAGAGATCGGGAGGCTGATAGTCCCGCAATTTACATCCTGGTCAGAAGAACGGCAGGAGCAGTTTGCGAAAATGATTGATTTCCCGGTACGCAAATGTGCGCATGCAACAGAGTACGCGGTCCTTGGTGTGCTGATACTGGGGACGGCGTATTCTTTTTCGGAAGACAGCGGGAAACGGTCCATGCTGATCTGCTGGTGTGCAGGTACAGCATATGCGGCAAGTGACGAATTACATCAGTTGTTTGTGCCGGGCAGGAGCTGCCAGTTCAGAGATGTATGCATCGATAGTGCCGGTGTATTGGCGGGAGTATTAGTATTTAGCTTGATAAAGCATGAAATCGTAAAATATAAGGAAAAGAAAAAATCTTGTAAAAACTAAGAAAAAAGTGGCAGAAAACATGAAAAAATCAAGGGAAATCCCTTGACAAGTATCATGATTCGTAATAAACTAAACAAGCGTGCATAGGAACGTTTTGTTTTGATGTACGACTATTCACAAGATGAATAAGCAACTTATTATAATCGTAGGAGGTGAAAGAAATGCCAACATTTAACCAGTTAGTAAAAAAAGGACGTCAGACATCTGTAAAGAAG
>ERZ773269.1965-NODE-1965-length-17170-cov-104.945194_pt1 | contig 17170 bp, 10 predicted proteins | sample MGYA00511958_ERZ773269 | MGnify/ENA primary metagenome ERZ773269 (study PRJEB29015, sample SAMEA2737761) | human gut metagenome | biome: human gut; feature: human-associated habitat; material: faeces | place: China | collected 2012 ... | reverse complement strand
TCAGGAATTAGGTTTCCATGATTTTGCTGGTTCCACGTGCGTACACATGGTCGGCGGCGTTTGCGCTCTCGTCGGTGCCTGGATCCTGGGGCCCCGTATCGGCAAATATAATAAAGATGGCAGTGTCAATGCTATTCCTGGTCACAGCCTGCCGCTGGCCTGCCTGGGCATGTTCATCCTCTGGTTCGGCTGGTTCGGGTTCAACGGCTGCTCGACCGTTTCCATGACCGGCGATGAAACGCTGGTATCGGCTTCGATGATTTTCGTTACGACCAATATGGCTGCTGCCGCTGGCGCTTGCACGGCCATGATTGTCACTTGGATTCACTATGGCAAACCGGACGTTTCCATGACACTGAACGGCGGCCTGGCCGGCTTAGTCGCTATTACGGCTGGTTGCGATGCCGTCAGCGTCACCGGTGCTTTTATCATCGGCGTCATTTCCGGGGCTGTCATCATTTTCCTCATCGAATTCATCGACCAGAAACTGAAAATCGATGACCCTGTCGGTGCTGTTGCCGCCCACGGTGGCTGCGGTGCGTTAGGGACTATCCTGACAGGCCTGTTCAGCGTCAAAGACGGCCTGCTCTATACTGGTGAAACGCATTTCTTTCTCATTCAGATTCTCGGCGTCTGCGTCGTCGCCCTCTATGTCTTCGTCGCTATCAATATCGTTTTCCGCATCCTCAATGCTACTATGGGTTTGCGGGTTACGGCAGAAGAAGAAATCAACGGCCTGGACTTGGAAGAACACGGCATCGCTTCGGCTTATGCCGGTTTCATGATTACACCCGATACAGTTACTCAGGCTATTGATGCAGGCAAGGCTCCGGCTGATGCTGTCGAAATTCCCCTGGATAAACCGGAAACGGCTCCTTCAGCAGTTACGGTTAAGTCTATGCCGGCTGATGGTCATCATCTGTACAATGTTACCATCATTACCGATGAAAAACGTTTTGAACCGCTCAAAGCGGCGATGGAAGCTATCGGCATCACGGGCATGACTATTACCCGCGCTCTGGGATTCGGCATTGAAAAAGGCCGTCCGGAAATGTATCGTGGTGCTAAAGTGTCAGCTAAACTTCTGCCGAAAGTACGCGTCGAAATGGTCGTTTCCAAAGTCTCGCCGCGGAAGATTATCGATGTCGCCAAGAAAGTCCTGTACACCGGAAAATACGGCGATGGCAAAGTCTTCGTCTCGACCATCGATAACGCTGTCAAAATCCGCACTGGCGAAGAAGGTTACGAAGCCTTGCAGGACTACCCCATTGATAAATGAGTGTTTTATCGTTTGTAGTGAAAATCTTTAAATTAAAAACCATCTGCTAACCACTAACAGCTAGCCACTAATCACTTAAAAGGGCTTGTCGTCATGCGACAAGCCCTTTTTTCTGCGACATCCTACTTTTCAATGGAATTTTGTCGATGTCTGTATATGGTACGATGAGGTGGGGCATTTTTTGTCTGGATGGATGATATTTTAAGAAAAATATTAAAAACAATAAAATTTAAAATAAAATGGGGGGGGTAATAATAAATTATAAGAATGGGATAAAATATATATAACTTATATAAAACGATTACTTAAATAATTAAAATTATATTAACAATGTATAAACTTTTGAATTTGACGCTTAAAATCAGATATAGTATAGTAAAAGTTAAAGATAATAATTACTCGTGAACATATAATATATATTACTTTTTATATCTTATTTATTTTGCAGGAGTGGTTGCCATGAATCTACGAAAGATTGTTGCATCGACGGTGATATTACCGATGCTTTTTATTGGCTCTGTGTCTGCAAAGGTAAATCAAGATACCCTTTCTAAGACGGTAGGAGTATCAGAAGCAGAATGTCAGCATATGCAGCACTTAGTGGATTTAGGCATTGTACGACTCCCAACTGGCTGCCGAGATGTCAAGACAAGTAAGTTTACACGAGAACAAATGACAGTTCTGACATTACAGGCTCTATATCGGTTAGGAATGGGTACTCCTGATAGCCGTGCAGAAGGTGCTTATCTTCAATCTGGGAAAGAAGCTGTTTTATATCTGAAAGCCGCTTTCCATAAAGAGTTGGAGAACAAAGGGATGTTAGAAGACCACCGTCTTCTGACGGATTTATCCCCATCTTCTGAAGCGTCGGATGAGAAAAAGGATGAAGAACGGAAGTTTAAGGTTAGCGGTGAAATTCGTTATAATGACGTAAAACATAGTGGGAATAAGCGCTGGAATTGGCACGACCGCCGCTTACGGGAACGAATATTCCTGGAAGGCCGTATTAATGATAATTGGCATGCTTTTGGTATGTTTGAAGGCAATCAATATTTTTCAGATCATGACAATCACAGTAACACTTTTAAAGGAGAAAGATTTTATGTACGAGGGCTTATTAGTTCGGCTCTGCTGACGGCGGGTAAATATGGATATATTTTAGGTGACGGCAATATTTTTGATTCTACAATTCGGGGAGCGACGGTTGACTGGGGATATCCTTTCCGCTTTGAAGGCACTTTGGCCAAGACAAAGCCAAACGGTGATTTAGCCAGTTTGAGCGCCAAACGGTCCAATGGTAATGGGACTTATGGCATGGGAATTCATCATTTTGGTGAGACTGATTGGGGAGATAAAGAGCGGACGATTCATGAATTGTATTACACCTATGCTTTCAATGACAAGATTTCTGCTAACCTCATGTATTTAGGCAGTGACCTTAGCGATCCACAAGGTCGTAAAAGCGGTTTTGTTTTTAAAGTTCAAGATGGCCATGTGAAATCATGGAGATTAGGAACGGATGAATGGGATTTGCGGTATTATTATCAGCCAGAAGGGACGTATATGGCCCATACAATGAATGGTCTAGCTGGTTATATGGATGGCTTTAAAGGCTGGAGTCTCATTTATCAGCGAACGGTATGGATGGATACGGTGCTGAATATTGAATATTATCGTTTGCACGAATTGACGACTGGCGATGCTGGCAATACGTTGTGGATTGATGTGACATATTATTTAGAATAGGAGGTGTGGGATATGAAAGTGAAATGGCTGAGATATATTAAGGCCGCTGCCATACTGACTGTGTTACCGCTTTCTGTTTGGGCAGCTTCTCCTGTTGAATCAGCTACGGTACTAAATAAAACTGTATATATCATTCATCGTCAGCAATTATCGGAAGTTTCAGATAAATCAAATGGTACTTCTCGTATCCGGGGATTAGATCCAGAAAAAGAGGCAATGCGGCTCCAACAGCTTCAGGAATCGCCTAAACCGCTTAAAACATCTGGCAAAGCTGTAAAACCACCGGTTCCTGTTCTATCAGACGCTGTATTGAATCAGTTACAGGAAAAGAATCAAGGGCGATTAGCAGAAGCAGAAGATACGATATATACGACGGCCCCTGTAATTCCTGCGACCTTTTTTGGATTCAATAATCAGGAAGCTGTAGAAGCGGTTTTGCAGGCTCTATCGCGAACTCAGAGTCGGGGGACGTTTTTTGTTACGGAAAAAGATTTAAAGCGGCATACCCTAGCAGTCGATGAAGTAGTTCAGGCTGGTCAGGATATCGGTATCTGTATTGTACCTGGTGTGGATGAATCGGTCTTCGATATTTGTAACGATATTGAGCGGGTTCATCAAGCAATACAAAATCGATATGGCATTGATGCCCGTCTCGTCCGTCAATATTCAGGGGTTATCCGGCCAGAAACAAAAGAAGCCGTTTCTATGTTAGGATATCGGCTTATTGGAGCTAAAGTCAATGCGGTTCAAAGCAAGCATAAAGCTGCCTTGACCGTCGATGATATTATGCCGGATATTTTTGGGAAATCTGTTACGGCCATGAGTCGAGGTGGAATTCTTAACATCCGTATGGATTATTATTTACGACCTACCTTGGCTGCCGAACTTTTTATGGAAATTAAAATAAAGAAAATTGACCCCATTGCCTATAATTGTTATGGTGATGTCCAAGGTCTGAATCCTTCTAATGATTCTGCTTATCGGATTTGTTCTGTCAGTGATGTATTACGTGATGAAACGCATTTATGGCAGTACCCAGTGCCTGCATCAGCTTATCTTCCAGAAATACACCGCTATCCGCTATTATCGGTAGGCGCTAATCACGATGAAGTCATAAATACATTGGCAGCTCGTTATATTGGCAATCCTGATGTTACTTCTTATGAACGGACCTTGGGGCTGACTGGTAGAGATTTTAAGAAATTGAATATTGCTGGCTGTATCAAGACAAAGGATCCTGTCATTTTCTTTTTACCCGATGACTGGGGAATGGATGATTCTGTCAATCATTTGCTCTATGTCTTTCGCAAGCATCATGTGCATACAACTTTCTTTATGCTGTCTCATAATATTACCAATAATCCGAATTTACTGAGAGCTATTGCGGCAGACGGACATGACATTGCTTGTCATACCGATTCTCACATTCCCATGGTCAGCCGGGATATCAATGGACGGCAGTATTCTAAAATGAGTTATGAAGCATTTTATCGGGATATTGATACGGCCTATAAAAAATTGGAATCTATTGTTGGTGATATGAGACGGCCTGATGGCAGACCTTCATTGACGAAGTATTTCCGTCCGCCGACGTTAGCAATCAGTTATGCTGGGGCCAAGGCTTTATTGATGAATGGATACACATATATTATTAATGGCAGCGCCAGCCCAGATGATTTTTCTGTCAAAGATTTACAGACTGAAATCAAGCGATTGAAAGACGGTATTTATTATCATGGAAAGGTGCGTAATGGGGCTGTTTTCGTTATCCACATGACAGAATCTGCTAAATATACAGCGACTGCATTAGATATACTTTTGACTGAAAATGAAAAGAAACAAGATGGAGACCCTACCAAATTCCGCGTTGCACCATTATCGGAATATTTGACAGACGGTTATTCACAGGCAAAAACGCCGAAAGAAATCCGTGACGAACATACTCGTCCGCGGTGGTGGTAAGTATCTGTTAGCTGGATAGAAAGATGAGGAGATTGCTGTGAGTATTATAGAGGCTTTAAAAGGAGGCAAGGCACTGGCTGTTGTCGGGCTGGGATATGTGGGCCTGCCGCTGGCCTTGGCATTTGCCAAAAAGGTTTGGACTATTGGATTCGATATTAATGAGAAAAAATTGAAGACGTACGAGCAGGGCATCGACCCGACGAAAGAAGCTGGCGACGACGCAGTTCGTCAGACGACGCTGGAATTCACAGCAGACCCGGCAGCTCTGGAACAGGCGGCCTTCATCATTGTCGCCGTACCGACGCCGATTACGGAAGATGATATGCCTGATTTGACGGCTGTGAAATCAGCCAGCCGCATTGTCGGCGAGCATCTCCGTCCCGGGACCATCGTCTGTTATGAATCGACGGTCTATCCCGGCGTCACCCGCCGCATCTGCGCACCTATCCTCGAAGAAGCATCGGGCCTGGTCTGTGGCAAAGATTTCAAAGTGGCCTATTCTCCGGAACGCATCAATCCCGGCGACAAAGTCCACCGACTGCAGAATATCTGTAAAATCGTATCGGCCACGGACGAAGCGGCTTTGGAAGATGTAGCCCAGGTCTATGGCCTGGTTATCGAAGCCGAGGTATATAAGGCACCGACTTTGGAAGTCGCTGAAGCGGCCAAGCTCATCGAAAATGCCCAGCGCGATGTCAATATCGCATTCATGAATGAAGTGGCCCGCGCTTTCCATCATATGAATATCGATACAAAAGAAGTCATCAAGGCCATGAATACCAAGTGGAATGCATTGCATTTCACGCCGGGCCTGGTCGGCGGCCACTGTATCAGTGTCGACCCGTATTACTTCATCTATGAAGCCCGCCGTTCCGGTTACGTCACGCACTTGGCCGCAGCCAGCCGCCTGGTCAATGACAGCATGGCCGAATTCGTGGCCACATCGACGATTCGCGAAATGATCCGTGCTGATTTACGGGTCCATCATTCCCGAGTCTGTCTTTTGGGCCTGACGTTTAAAGAAAACTGCCCGGATACGCGTAATTCCAAGGCTTTTCAAATTGCACAGCATTTATTGAAATATGAAGTTGACTTATCAATTGTCGATCCTTGGATTGATCCGGCTGCCTTACCGGTCGATTTACGCGACCACCTTATCCCTTTGGAAGAAGTACAGAATATGGATGTACTCGTATTTGCCGTCCAGCATCGGCAATTTAGACAGTTTACAGCGGAAACATTGACTGGTCTTTACCGAAACCCAGATTGCCTGAAAGTGCTTGTCGATGTCAAAGGTATGTATGACCGTCATGTCCTGGAACCCTTAGGATTCTTGTATTGGAGCCTGTAATATGCATCTCAAAAAACATGTCATGTATATCTGTTTGGGATTACTGATTTTGGGACTTATCTATTTTCTGGCTTTATCGGACATTTTCCATCCCAAGCAGGTAGCTTCTTATGAAAATTTCACAGAAATCAGCGAAGAGTACGACGCGACAGAGGAAATCAACGAAGCCACGGAAATTTATGCGAAGTCAGCTGATACGGCCCGTATCGTCAAAGGGACACCGGGAACGGATAAGAAAGTCATCTATCTGACTTTTAACGGCATGGAAAGCCGAGGGAACATGGAAGGCATCCTTAAAGTGATGCTCCAGCATGGCTTCCATGGAACCTTTTTTGTCGAAGGCGCCAATGCAGCTCATGAAGAAAAAGTGACGCAGAAGCTCGTCGACGAAGACCAGCTCATCGGCAATTACGGTTTTGTCGGCCTTACCAAAGCAGAACGGCTGGACGCGGACCGCCTCATTGAACAGTTCTGCAAGACCCAGAAGGTACTGTCTTTAGTAGCTGGTAAACCGGCTACATATTTTGCCCTGCCAGAAACGCGTTATTTACCGTCTTTGCTTCGGGCAGCCAAGGCCTGCGGCCTGGATTATGCTGTTGAAAGCGATATTGTCGTCAAAGAAAGTGATTTCATAAAACCTAATGGAGTCGAAAATTTAATGAATCAAATTCAACCGGGGATGGTTGTATCTATACGTTTGGACCATCCGGTTCCCATTATTTTTTATCACAAGACAGATGCTGCAGCACCGGCTATTGATAAAAAGCCGACTATAAAAGATGATTTTGCAACTGATAATACGGATGTGCCCATTGTTGATGCTGTGAAAAATTTGTGCGAAATCTTGAAGTCTCAAGGATATACTGTTGAAACAGTAGATAAACTGCCCTCCTATGATGTTCAAGATATTGTTTGATGAATTTACGAATTATATAGTTGGTAAGTGGTGGTCATGATGTGGAAAGGGAAAAAGAAAGATAAACCAGAAGAAAAATTAGAAGAAGTCCTCATGAAGGAACGGCCCGACCGGCGGCTCCTGCCCCATGTACCGGGCCGCCAGCGCAGCGGCCACAACCGCCGTGCCCTGCCTGATGAAGAAGTCGCTAAGTATAGTTATTTGAAATTCGCCAATGGCGAAGATGCCAACGCCCGCTATCTTGTCGATTATGAAGTACGTATTACGACGGGAACAAAAGGCTTTGGTCATACCTATGTAGGACATGCTAAAGATGTCTCTGTCACCGGCATGGGTTTGACCATTGATGCCGATGCGGCCCGGGATATCGTCAAGCATGGTTCCATGACCGTTTCTTTTGAAATTACGCCGGGAACCATGCCAGAAGGCTTAGAGATGAAAGTCAAGACGTCGGCGAAATGTGTCCGTCCGACGCCGGAAATTTTAGAGGCTTTTTTTGCAGAACACGGAGAAGACCAGCCGGTCTTTTTAGGCATTGAGTTCAGTGAAAATTTGTTGGAATACTCCAGCCGTCATAGTTCGCGTTTTGCCGTGCCCTTTGTCTCCTTCCTTCTCTTCGTCATCTGTCTGTGCATCGTTCTCATGCGTACGGAAAGTGTCGTCTACTTTAAATTCAACAAGTATTTATATCTCTACAGTATCATTGCCAGTACCTTTTTGCTCATTAAGTATATTTTCGGCGCCCTTTACCGGCCCGTCAAGATCGACGCCAACTATACGCCAGGCGTCACTATCCTCGTGCCCTGTTTCAATGAAGAGACGTGGATACGACGGACGATTTTAAACGCCATGGACCAGTTCTATCCGCCGGACAAATTGGAAGTCATCGTCATCGACGACTGTTCGACAGACCATTCTGTCGAGCGCATCCGCGAGACTATCGAGGAAATCCAGTCTAAGGAAGGGCCGGAAACGGCAGAGCGCATCCATTATATCGTCCAGCCCGTCAATCAGGGGAAGCGGGAAGCCCTGGTCGCCGGAGCCAGACAGGCCAAGCACGAGCTGGTCTTATTTGTCGACTCCGACAGTTTCCTCAATCCCTATGCCATCCGCAATATCGTTCAGCCTTTCAAGGACGCCCGCTGCGGCGGCGTATCGGGCCGGACGGACGTAGCCAATACATACACGAACTCCCTGACCAAGATGCAGTCTGTCCGCTATTATATCGCCTTCCGCATCATGAAGGCCGCCGAAGGCCTCTTCGATGCCGTCACTTGTCTGTCCGGGCCTTTGTCGTGTTACCGCAAGGACCTGGTCCTGCGTTATGCCGATGACTGGCTGAACCAGCGCTTTTTAGGCCATAAGGCGACATTCGGTGACGACCGGGCCATGACCAACTTCATCTTGCGCCACCACAGGACGGATTACCAGGATACGGCTATCTGCTATACCATCGTGCCCAATGACTACGATGTCTTCCTCAAGCAGCAGATGCGCTGGAAGCGGAGCTGGCTCCGGGAATCGCTGGTCGCCAGTACCTTCATGTGGAGAAAAGAACCGTTCATGTCGGTCATGTTCTATATGGGCGTCTTAGTGCCAATCATTGCGCCTTTTATCGTCTGCTATAACCTCATTTACATCCCCATCATGCACCGCGTCTTTCCTTTCACCTTTATTTTGGGGATGTTCCTCATGGCCGGCCTCATGAGTGCCTGCCAGCTTTTCCTGCGGCGCAGTACGACCTGGCTCTATGGTATCTGGTTCTGCCTCTATTATGAAATGGTCCTCTTGTGGCAGATGCCTATTGCCTGGTTCACTTTCTGGAAGTCGACGTGGGGCACGCGCATGACACCGGCTGACGTGGCCGAAGCAGCAAAGAAAGCGGAAAAACGAGTAAAGGAGGCGGATGACCATGCTGGCCGATAAAGACGTGACCCGTCGGAAGGATAAGCGGAAACGCATCCACTTTCTTTGTGAAGGCCTGTTTTTACTAGCTGTCCTAGCTATCATTATTGATGCCCTATTTATTTTTTCGACATATCAGCCCTATGACGACGGTGATGTCGCAACCGATAAGGACTGTGGCTTTGTGGCCTTGTCTTACTTTGGTGTCGACCGGACGGGGACCAATGACCTCATTGGCGTCGATTTGCTCGATGAACATTTGGCAGCGCTCCATAAGAATGGCTATGTTACCCTTACGGGAAAAGATATCCAAGACTATTATCACAGCGGAAAAGCCTTGCCGAAACACGCACTTTTCCTCAATTTTGAAGATGGCCGCCGCGATACGATTGTCTTTGCGGAAAAGCTGCTGGAAAAATACAATTACCACGCAGCTATCTCGACATATGCTGACAACTTGAGTGGCAATGACAGCAAATTCCTGCGGCCTGACGAATTGAAGGCGTTGACCAAACAGGGATATTGGGAACTCGGCACCAACGGCTATCGTCTGTATTATATCAACGTCTTCGACCGCTGGCATCATTACTTGGGCAACATGAATCCTGTCGTCTATTCCCACTTGACCAGTGTCTTAGGACGCGACTATAATCACTACCTCATGGATTATGTCCGCGATGATAAGAATTTCCCTGTCGAAACGTATCAGGTCATGAAAGACCGCATCAGCGACGATTACACCATGCTCCGCGATACTTACACGGAAGATATTGGCTATGTGCCGGAAATCTATACGCTCATGCATGCCAATACGGGACGCTTTGGCAATCATGAAGATGTGAGCCGCGTCAATGAAAAATGGATCCGCAAGCTCTTCAAGATGAATTTCAATCGCGAAGGCGACAGTCACAACGACCGTCAGAGCAGTATCTATGACCTGACGCGTATGGAACCGCGGGCTTACTGGCCCGTCAATCACCTGCTCATGCGCATCCATGATGACGGTGCTGATGACATCCGATTTGAAAAAGGCGATGTGGACCAGTATGCGCAATGGGATGTCGAAGACGGAGCTGCCGAATTTAAAAATGAAGCTATTTACCTGACGACTGCAGGGAAAGGGAAGGGGCAGATGAGCCTGAAAGGCAAGGATGATTTCCAGAATCTGCGCCTGACGACGCGTCTCAAAGGCAACCAGTTCGGGACGCAGAAGATTTTCTTGCGGGCTAATCATGACTTGACGACGTATATCGTCGTAGGTCTGGTCAATAATAATCTGGTCATTGGCGAATGTCGCGATGGGGCTTATCAGGAATTGCAGAAAGTCGATTTACAGCTCTTCGATGGGCAGGACTACCTGTCTGAAGACGAAGACCAGAAAGAAGTGGCCTCGACAGAACGGCTGGTACTGGCCCGTTACGGTGCCAATGCCAACATGATTCAGAAGCAGTTAGGGCGTTTGGCAGAAATTGAAAATGAAGAAGCCCGCACGGTTGCTGAAGGGTCTCCTGAATACCGGCCCACCCTGAGTTATCATAAGCGGGGCAACCGCCAGCTGAACATCGAACTCCGGGACGATTTGCTGAGTGTCAATATTGATGGCAGACCGGCTGCTTCGAATGTGATTGTCAGCGATTTAGATGCTGGCCGCCTGGTCCTCGGTGCCCAGTGGCCCGGTTATGGCTACAGCCAGACCAACCTGGCTGATGATGTTTATGATGCCGTCTTTGACGGCTTGAAAGTCACCGAATGGGCAGCTAATGAAAGTGAAGGGGCTGTCCTGTATGATGTCCATTATCAGGGCTGGCAGAAGTGGAAATACAAAGCCCGCATCTGGTGGCGTAAAGTTCTCGATTGGACTTTGGCACATTTTTAGGAAATGAGGAAAGCCAATATGCGCAAAATCACGAAAATTCTCTCCGGCGCCGTCGCCGCCGGTGTCATCCTGCTCATTGCCGGTACGGTATCGCTCATGGTGCCGTCGACGTCGGCAGCCAAGCAGCGGCCCCAGCCATCCTTTGACAGTAACGCCTGGGTGGCTTATTGGGATTACAGCCGGGGCCTGAAAGAGGCCAAGGCCGTCAGCAGCCAGCTCAATTCGGTCAGTTATTTCGGCGGTGCCCTCGATAGTCAGGGGAAAGTCATCGTCCTAGGGCCGGCTGGCGATTTCGTCAAGGAAAAACTGCCCCGCTATAAAGTGACGGTCAAGAAGTACCTGACCGTCGTCAACGATGTCTATGACAATCCGCAGGACCCGAAGAGCCAGGCTAAGGTCAAGGATACAGCGGTCCTGGAAAACATTTTGGCGACGAAGGAGTTGCGGCAGGCCCATATTGACGACCTCTTCGGGACGATGAAGAAGTACGGTTATGATGGCCTGGAAATCGACTACGAACAGGTCTGGAAGAATCCTCTCGTGGCTTTCCGTTACGTGAAGTTCATCCAGGAAATCGCGGCAGCTGCTGACGAACAGCAGATTCCCTTGCGTATTATTTTTGAACCGTCTGTCCCGGCGAACAAGCTCATTTTCCCGGAAGGTCCGGAATACGTCATCATGAGCTATAACTTATACGGCATGCATACGAAGGAGGCTGGTCCCAAGGCGGACAAGGCCTTCATCGACACCATCCTGGGACGGGTGGACCGCCTGCCCCGGCCGCACAGCATCGCCTTTGCTACGGGCGGCTGTATCTGGGAAGGAAACCAGTCTCCGCGCATGGTGACCGAAGAGGAAGCCCGTGACCTGGCCAAGTCCCTCCGTGCTGATATCCAGCGCGACGAAGCCAGCCAGGCCCTGCATTTTCAAGGACACCGTGCCGATGGGACAGCTGTCACCGGCTGGTATGCCGACAGCGAGACCCTCAAGGCCTGGAAGCAGCAGGCCCTGGAACACGGCGTCGACGGCATTTCCCTGTGGCGTTTCGGTGGAAATGAGCGCATCAAGGCTTATTATGCCGGTTTAATGCCGTAAAAGTATGGTAACTGCAAACTACAAACTGCAAACTTAATACTCAAAAGGCGCTGTCGCATGAAGACAGCGCTTTTTGTCTCCATATAGTCTCTTGCGGGCTGCCCTTTTTTGCTGGTATAATAAACTTGATGGACTATGCATAAAATTTATTTTTGCCCTGCAAAGGAGGGTTTTTTATGAATATTGCGCAATATACGAAAGCGGCCTCTCTGGAAGAAGCGTGGGAGCTTAACCAGAAACGGTCCGCTGTCGTCCTCGGCGGCTGCTGCTGGCTCCGCTTGTCGCCGCAGCGGCGCATTGCCCAGGCTATCGACTTGTCGGCGCTGGGGCTGGACCAGATCGAAGAAGGGGAGAACTCTTTCCGCCTGGGTGCTATGGTCACGTTAGGGCAGCTAGAAGGCCACGATGGGCTGGCCGCTTTTACTCAGGGCGCCATGAAGGAAGCGGTCCGCCATATCGTCGGGACCCAGTTCCGCAATATGGCGACCGTTGGTGGCAGTATCAGCGGGCGCTTCGGCTTTTCCGACATTTGGACGCTGTTCCTGGCCCTGGATGCCCAGGTCGAATTGTACAAGGGCGGCATCGTCAGCCTGGCCGATTTCGGTCAGACCGGGCCGGGGAAAGACATCGTGACTCACATCATCATCCCGAAAAAGGCCTGCCAAACGGCGTATGATTCGCTGCGCCTCAATGAAACGGACTTCCCTGTCATCGCCGTGGCCGTATCGGCTGACGCAGAAAACGTGCGCTGTGCCATCGGCGCCCGCCCGGCCCGGGCAGAAGTCGTCCGTCTGCCGGCAGCTGATGTGCGCCGCCAGGGCTTGGAAGGGGCTGCCCAACAAATTGCCCATTCCATGACTTATGAAAGCAATATGCGCGGTTCCGCCGATTACCGCCAGGATATGGCTGTCGTCCTCTGCCGGCGCTTATTGGCAAACGTTCTGGGAGGTGACCAGTGATGACCATTACGTATTGGCTGAATGGCAAGAAGGTGACGGCTGACGTCGCGCCGGGCCTGATGCTCTATGATTTTCTCCGCAGCCAGGGCTGTTACAGCGTCAAATGCGGCTGTGAAACGACGAACTGCGGCCTCTGTACGGTCTGGATCGACGATGTGCCTATGTTGTCGTGTGCCCTGCTGGCTGTCCGCATCGACGGCCGCCATGTGACGACCCTCGAAGGTTTGCAGGATGAAGCCAAAGAATTCGCTTTCTATATGGGCCGCGAAGGCGCCGACCAGTGCGGCTTCTGCAACCCCGGTTTCGTCATGAACGTCCTGGCCATGGTCCGCAAGCTGGATGCGCCGACAGAAGAGGAAATCAAGGAATTCCTGTCAGGCAATCTCTGCCGCTGCACGGGCTACATGAGCCATATGCGGGCTATCAAGGCCTATTTCAAAGCCAAGGGGAAGGAGGTCCGGGCATAATGGAATACAAAGCTATCAATCACGTTGTCGCCAAGAAGGATTCTCAGGCCCTGGTCACGGGCCAGCCGGTCTATACGGATGATCTGCGGCCCAAGGACTGTCTCATCGTCAAGGCCCTGCGCAGTCCCCATGCCAGAGCCATCGTCAAGAACGTGAATAAGAGCGCTGCCGAAAAGGTGCCGGGCATCGTCTGCATCGTCACGGCTGAAGACGTGCCTCAGTCGCGTTTCACCATTGCCGGTCAGACCTATCCGGAACTGAGCCCGTATGACCGCCTCATCCTGGATAAGCAGATCCGCTTCGTCGGCGATCCCGTCGCTCTCGTCGCCGGTACGAATGAAGACGCCGTCGACAAGGCCCTCCGCGTCCTCCGCGTCGAATACGAAGTCCAGGAACCGCTCCTCGATTTCACCAAAGCTCTGGACAACGATATTGTCGTCCATCCCGAAGACAACTGGAAGCCCCTCGTCGATGTCGGCGGCGACAACAAGCGCAATCTCGTCGCCCAGGCCTGTGACGAACACGGCGACGTCGATGCCGTCCTGGCTTCGTCGGACGTCGTCATCGACAGGACCTATCATACGCGTCAGAATCAGCAGGGAGCTATGGAAACGTTCCGGGCCTATGCCTATAAGGACGCCTTTGGCCGCCTGACCATCGTCAGCTCGACGCAGGTCCCGTTTCATGTCCGCCGCGTCGTCGCCAACGCCCTGGAAATCCCGAAATCGAAGATCCGCGTCATCAAGCCGCGTATCGGCGGCGGTTTCGGCTCCAAGCAGACTGTCGTCATGGAAGTCTATCCGGCTTATATCGCCTGGCTGACGGGCAAGCCGGCGTACATGGTCTACAGCCGGGAAGAATCGATGACCGTATCGACGCCGCGTCATGAATCGCAGATTCGCGTCGTCCTCGGCGCCAGCAAAGACGGCCATATCCGCGGCATTTTCCTCGATTCCCTGTGGAATGCCGGTGCCTATGGCGAACACACGCCGACGACGGTCACCTTGTCAGGCCATAAGTCGATTCCTTTATACAATGCAGCCGAAGCCTTCCGCTTCAGCTATACCTGCGTCTATACCAATACCATTGCAGCCGGCGCTTATCGCGGTTACGGTGCGACTCAGGGGCTGTTCGCCCTGGAAACGGCCGTCAACGAACTGGCTGCGGCCCTGCACATGAGCCCTGTCGCCCTGCGCCTGAAGAACATGGTCCGCCAGGGGCAGGTCCTGCCGGCCTATTTCAATGAAACGGCCTTGAGCTGTACGCTGGATAAATGCCTGGAACGGGTCGTCCAGATGTCGGGCTGGAAGGACGACTGCCCGCGCCAGGTCCTGCCCAACGGCCATATCCGGGCCATCGGCATTGCGACGGCCATGCAGGGGTCGAGTATTTCCAATGTCGACGTCGCTTCGGTCACCATCAAGGTCAATGACGACGGCTTCTATTCCCTCAATATCGGCGCTACCGATATGGGGACGGGCTGCGATACCATCCTGGCCCAGATTGCCGCGGAATGTCTCATGTGCCCTGTTGACAATGTCGTTACTTATGGCGTCGATACGGATACATCGCCGTACGACAGCGGATCCTATGCGTCGTCGACGACATACCTCACGGGCAATGCCGTCGTCAAGACCTGCCAGAGCCTGATACAGCGCATGAAAGAACGGGCAGCTGTCAAGCTCGGCGCAGCTAACGTTGACGATTTGGAATTCGACGGCAAAGCCATTACCGACTTGTCTACTGGCAAGAAAATCACCCTCAAGGACTTGGGCAATGACGCCATGTTCATGAATGACATCGCCCTGGAAGCGACAGAATCGTGTTATTCGCCGACCAGTCCGCCGCCGTATATGGCCGGTGCGGCAACGGTCGACGTCGACCCGGAAACGGGGCACATCTCCCTGGTGCAGTATGACGCCGTCGTCGACTGCGGTACGGTCATCAATCCGGCCCTGGCCAAAGTCCAGACCGAAGGGGGCATCGTCCAGGCCATCGGCATGGCCCTGACCGAAAATATCCAGTATACGCCGTCGGGCCGCCTGCAGAATAACTCCTTCATGCAGTACCGCATGCCGACACGCATGGACCTGGGCCAGATCAACGTCGAATTTGAACCGAGCTATGAACCGAACGGGCCTTTCGGCGCCAAGTCCATCGGCGAACTGGTCATCGACTCGCCGGCACCGGCCATTGCCCACGCCATCTATAACGCCACCGGCATCTGGCTGCGCGACCTGCCCATGACGGCCGAAAAACTCTACAAGGCGATGAGAAAAAAATAGTGGCTCGTGGCTAGTGATTCGTGGTTCGTTTAAGGGCGCCCGCAGGCCGCAGGTCGCACTCCGCCCTCCGCACTCCGCACTCCGCAATGCAGGAGCCGTCCTGTACGGCCTGCCCTGGCTCCCTTTATAGGGGAGCTGTCAGCAACGCTGACTGAGAGGTTGCTTTTTCTCAGAAATTTCAATGAAAAAGGGCTATCGTATTAAGTGTTTTTGCTTAATGCGATAGCCCCTTTTTATGTATTCGGGTGTAGTCGGAGTGCATTATCCCCGTCATTCGAGGCGGGCCGCCTTGACAGGACGGCCCCTACATACGGTCCAAGGGACCGTTGCGGTCTGCGTTATCCCCATCATTCAGGGCGGGCCGCCTCAGCAGGACGGCCCCTACATACGGTCCAGGGGACCGCTTCGGCCTGCGAACCACGAACCACTAGGCCGAAGCCACGAGTCACGAACTCCTCACTTCACAATCATGACGGGCAGGCCCGAATGGGTCGTGATGTAGCGGCTGACGCTGCCCAGGAGGATAGAAGCCAGGCCGCTGCGGCCGCGGCTGCCCATGATGAGCAGGTCTGAGCCATCTTTTTCGGCTTTTTTGAGGATTGTCGGGCCCGGACGGCCGATGTTGGCGACGAAGTGGATGTCCACACCGTCTTTATGGTCGGCTATGGCGGCCTTGCACAGGGCAAAGACGCGGTCAGCGCTCTGGCGCAGGCGGTCGGTCAAGTCTTCGAGGCCGCGTTTTTTCTGGTCCAGTGCCGTTTCTTCAGCGATGAGGTCGCGCATGTTGGCGACGTGGAAGACCGTGACCGATGCGCCGTCGGCTTTGGCGAATTCCACGGCGTAGCGGACGGCTTTCAGCGATTCTTCCGAGCCGTCAGCCGGAACGAGGATGCGCTGGTATGGCCCTTCTTTTTCGTTGTGTGCCAGGAGAACCGGGCATTTGGCATGGGCCAGGACGTAGGTGCTGGCACTGCCCAGGAGCTGTTCTGACAGGGAATGGCTGCCCCGGCGGCCCATGACGATGAGGTCGGCATCGCATTTTTCAGCTTCGCTGAGGATGCCGATTTCCGGCGTGCTGACCAGCTGGACCGTATGGACCATCAGATTTTCCGGAACGGCGTCCATGGCTTTTTCCAGGACGTAGCCGCTCTTATCCTTGGCCAGTTTGGTCAGGTCCTTGACTTTTTCATCAGTCATGTCTTCAAAGACATCGAAGCTGTCCAGGACGGCATCGGCATTGGTGATATTGACGATGGTCAATTCGGCACTATATGCGTTGGCAATGTCGATGGCATGTTGCAAGGCGTTGCGCGACGGCTGGGAACCGTC
>ERZ773269.1964-NODE-1964-length-17172-cov-4.322253_pt1 | contig 17172 bp, 14 predicted proteins | sample MGYA00511958_ERZ773269 | MGnify/ENA primary metagenome ERZ773269 (study PRJEB29015, sample SAMEA2737761) | human gut metagenome | biome: human gut; feature: human-associated habitat; material: faeces | place: China | collected 2012 ... | reverse complement strand
TTTAATCTAATGTCTCAGGGCACTTAAGTTCGGGACCTTAACAGTATTTCAAGCCACGTAACCACCTTTGGATGTCCGATGAATGAAAAAGATTTATCCAAAATTGTTTCCTACTAATTCGTCCTGTAAGAAAATCATTTACATAATTCCATACTGTATCATCTGCCATAGGTCCTTCTACAATATCAAATGCATGCTCGATTCCTCTGCGGCAATTCACTACAAATTGCAGCCATTCTTCTGTTGTTGTCTCAAATTGAAGCACTTTTAAACTTTCATTTTCTGTATAAGAATAGCTATTGATAATTGATGCACCTTTTTTAGTCAATGCCCAACGCGTTGCCTGTCTTTTTATATTTGTACAATAAAATCCATACCCAAAATCTTTATAATATCCGTTAATCAAAATCTTAGGTTTTGATACTGTTACATTACTTCCATGAAATAAAATGTTATTCTTCACGAACCATGCTCCCCTGCTATAAATATTTTTTTGTAAAAAGCCTCATCTTATATGATAAGGCTTTTCTACTATACTACCTCTACTTAATAGTATAGCAATTTTTCTATTAATGACAACTTGTTTTTCTCAGACTTTTTCCATGTCTTCATTGATTTTAATACTTCCAGAAATCTTCGATTTTTTCCAGCTTTTTCTTGTAAATTCTTCCGGAAAATGCCAGATGTGGAAGTTCATAGAACTCACATTTTTTCGGACAGATCGGACGGTACAATGGATCTGCTGCTATGATATCTGCATCTTTTAAAGCTTCTTCCATGTCTTCCTCTCCAAGAACCTTCCGGCTTGTTCGAAACAATAAACCTTCCGTCTCCTGTAACGGGCATAATACATGAACTAGTATTCCATATTTCTGTTCAATAGCCAAAGCCAGTGACTCTGTCGTGACCGGTTCACCGATCAGCATAACTTCTTTATCGTTTTTGCCGCTTCCCGGCTGCTCCTTATCCGAATTTTCTTCACGTAATCTTTTATATGGGTATCGTTCTTTCTTCTCCAATGCCTGTACGATTTCTTCTGTAAATGTTCCTACCGGCGTCCCAACTACATATGGCATTTTATATTCTTTTTCCAGATATTTTGCGGTGCGCAATCCCACGGAAGATACAACAAGATTTACTTCTGCTTCCAGTGCATGGCCCAATACTTCAAGATCATCTCCCATCGCCCAGGTTGATAACACCTTCCAGCCACATTTTTCCAGATTTTTTTTCATATATCCGGCACGGCTATATGCTCCAAAATCAAGTGGCGTGACACCAAGAAGATTAACCGTATGCGGCAGTATATTTTTCTCTTCGCAAACTGCTTTTGCAGACACAAACCGCCTTGCAATCTGTTCCAGGGCAATTCCCGCGCCGTATACATAATCGTGCATCCCATTGGTCGGTACGGAAAATGAAGGAATCCCAAGTTCCTGTTCCAGCACTTCTGCCAGTGCCGGAAAATCTGTTCCGTTCATATATGGAATCGGCGATCCGGCAAGTGCAATAAACCTCGGTTTTAATTCCCGTGCTGCATCCATGATATCATTCAGGAACTTTTCATCATTTCCCATGATTGCATCGATTTCAGTAAGTCCCGAGATGTAGATCAGGCTGTCCTGGTCATACCAGCGGATCTCATCATGTGTATTATAAGTAGAATTACAGCCGGACGGATCATGCATCACTGTCATACCGCCCAGTTCATAAAGTGCAGAACAGACACCCGACACATCCGCCGTGTAAATTGGTATAATTTTGTATGTCTGTCTCATATGCAGCTTTCGCACCCCCATCCTTTTCGCACAACCAGATCCTCCACTTCTTTTTCTTCTTCGTAAGCCCGGATCATAAGTTCTGCCATTTTCCGGATTCCATCAAATCCATACCACCCTGCACCTTCAACTACATTCACAAAATATGGGCTCTGGGTGAACCATGCTGCTTTTTGTCCCAGTGCCAGCACTTTTTCTTCATGCTTTCTTGGAAGCACGCGCATCTTTGGCTGAATGGTCGCGCGAAGCTCCAGTTTTGGTGCATGTTTGCTAAGCCAGTGAAATTCCTGTTCTTCCTCTGGGCTTACACCATCCAGATAAACAGCTTCCACACAAAATCCATGTTCTAAAAGATATTTTGCCAGTCCAAGCGGTCTCGGATGCATGAGATAGTCGATGACGATTGGTGTATCTCCAACAACTTCTCTTACTTTTTTAATAGTTTCTTCGCAAGCTTCAACCTCTTTTTCGTAATAGGAATCTTTTTGTGCATCTATCAACACATTTAATGTCTCTATCTGTTCTTCAGACGTCTGAATTATCTCAGATACCAGTGTCTTTTCCAGTATCTCCGCCAGTCTTTCCATCTGCTGCTTTATCTCTTCATAATCAAAACTTGCCGGCATATAAATGTGTTCTCGTCCCAGTCTTTTTGCCAGCGTCTGCGCCCCGTATTTTGCTGTCGGATAGATAGAAAGAAATATATTTGCTTCACCAAGTTTCTCATACTTGTCCCATGTATCACAAGTCGTAATCTCTCTGAGTTCACAGCCACATTTTTTCAGGAATCGTTTGATGTCAGAAGTTTCGTCCAATGGGAAATTATGTCCAAGCAACGTGACGATATGTGGATCTGCTTTTTGTACTTTTAATGGATCATACATTGCTTTTCGCAGTTTCTGATCTGGTGTCAGACCAGTTTTTTGCATAATCGGATCCATATAGCAGCGTACAAATGCAATTTCCGGGAAACGCCTGTCAAGTTCCTCATAGACCATCTTAAGATCACAGCCAAGAAAATGGTGGAGGCACACGGTAAATAACAGTACTGCTTTTGGTTTTCGTTCCAGTTTCTTTAATACATCTGTGACGCCTTCAATTGTGACATCCTCCAGATTTCCGTTCAACAGATCGTCTTCTTCGATGATCACGTATGAAAAACGATCTGCCGCATTCATCTCGGCCGCCGTCAATACAACACCACGCATACAGTTATCTGCACAGACATATATCTGAATGGTCTCCGGCATCAACATTCCGGTGTGTACAATATTCCAGTTTCCATGAACCGGAGAGTTAAACTCCAATCCCGGATGAAATGGTGCCGGATAGGACGCATCTTTTATTCTGATCATGGCTCCTTCCGGGGTTACATGGTTTTTCTCCATTTCCGTCTGTCCTACTCGTTTTAACATAAATTCCCTCTCTAAATTCTTTCCCACTACATTTCACATTTTGTTCAAAAATGCCCCGGCAGCTTAGTTCTTACATATTGCCAGAACCGCCTCACTCAGAGCACGGTATTCATCTGCCATCTCACTGTCAGGATAACACTCCATCAACGTTTTTTTCTGCTCTTCAGCCGCCATTACAAGCTCGCTTCTAGAGAGGTACCCAATAGTACTACTATGGAAATCTTCTGCCAGTTCCTGCACTTTTTCTTCTTCTCTTGGCACATTTCTCCGATTCAGAATAAATCCGCCAAGTTTTGCATATCCGCGATTCTGGAAGCGTTCCAGCGCCATTGCAATGTTCGCTCCGGCATGAATGGACATATTTTCTCCCGAAGTTACAACAAATACATAGTCTGCATACCCACTCCGCATAGGCATGGAAAATCCGCCACACACTACATCGCCAAGTACATCGTAAAGGACTACATCCGGTTTGTAGACTTCATATGCTCCGGTCTCTTTTAGTTTCTCCAGTGCAGTGATAATTCCGCGTCCTGCACAGCCAAGTCCCGGGGTCGGTCCTCCTGACTCCACACAGACAACTCCTTTGTATCCGATTCTTGTAATCTCTTTCAAAGTCACATTGCCTTTTTTTTCATTATAAATATCCAATACCGCCGGCATAGGTTCTCCATCGCGCAAGGCAATCGTAGAATCTGCCTTTGGATCACAGCCAATCTGCATAACTGATAATCCTTTTTCAGCCAGCGCGACCGCCATATTGGAAACTGTCGTAGATTTTCCGATACCGCCTTTGCCATAAACTGCAATTTTTAACATGATAATTCCTCCGGTTTGGTGATGACATTGGAGTAAGCAGTCTTTGCCGACACTCCCTTAAGACGCCCTATTTTTCCAGAAAGCGCACTGATCACATCCTGCGGCGCATCAATCGCAATACTGATAATATGGATTCCTTTTTGACGGTACGGGATTCCCATTCTTCCAATAATATATTTTCCAGACTCATGCAGATATTGATTCAACTGCTCCGTCGCCTCCGGGTTTTCTACAATAATAGAAATCACTGCTACTCTTGTTTCCATACTTTCTCTCCCTGCTCTTATTTCTAAGTAATCTGATCTTAGCAGATTCTCGGCAATAATTCTCCGCCTGGCTGTGGCAATAATGCCTGGGTTCCAATCTCCGTCATCATTACAACTTTTCCCGGCTGTTCTTCTGTAATTTCACCAATAATAGCAGCATTTTTTGAATATGGGCACTGACGCAATGTCTCCACAATCTTCGCTGCTTCTTCCTTCGGTGCAATGATGACCATAGTTCCTTCACATGCAAGATACAATGGTTCCAGTCCCAACATGCCACAGACACCCCTTACTTCCGGCTGAACCGGAATATTGGCGCTGTCAAGCTGTACGCCTACCTGGCTCTGCTTCGCAATTTCATATAATACAGTTCCCACGCCGCCACGTGTCGCATCACGAATAACATGCAGATCGTGTGTCCTGTTCATCACTGCTTCCACCGTCTTCCAAAGGGGTGCACAATCACTCTTGATATCGGCCTCAATTCCCAAATCTTCTCTCTCAAGCAGGATTGTACAGCCATGGCGTCCGATATCTCCTGTTACAATAACCGCATCACCGGGTTTCGCAAGCTCGCCGCCGACTTTAACTCCATCTTCAATCTGTCCCATTCCTGTTGTTGTGATAAATACTCCGTCCACCTGCCCTTTTCCGGCTACCTTTGTGTCACCGGACACGATGTGAACACCTGCTTCTTTGGCGGTTTTTTCCATTGCTGACGCAATTTCTTCCAGTTTGTCCATTGGAAATCCTTCCTCAATGACAAATGCACAGGTCAGATACAGTGGCTTTGCTCCCATACACGCCAGATCATTGACTGTTCCGCAGATAGACAGTTTTCCGATATTTCCTCCTGGAAAAAATGCAGGTGATACGATAAATCCATCGGTAGACACTGCCATTTTTCCAACTGGCGGATTTAACACAGCCGCATCATCCGCAGTCAGATCCGGATTTGCAAAATGTGCCGCAAATATGTTATCGATTAATTCTGATGTCTGACGTCCTCCGGCACCGTGTGCCATGGTGACTGTCTGATCTTTTATTCCATTATTCATAATATATCACTCCCAGCTTTTTATTTCATTTTCTCTGCTTCGCCGTACATATAGTACGCGGAACATGCGCCTTCTCCTGACACCATGCATGCGCCAACCGGATGCTGTGGTGTACAGACCTTACCAAATACCTTACAATCAGAAGGTTTACATTTTCCCTGAAGAACATCTCCGCACCGGCATGCAGGATTTGCTTTTCCCTGAATCGGCGGAATCTTGTATTTCTTCCGTGCGTCAAATGCGCTCCATTCCTCTTGAAGTCTCATTCCTGAACCTTTGATTACGCCAAGTCCTCTCCATTCACTATCACAAGGTTCCATCATCTCTTCTACCAGCTTCTGCGCCTGTGGGCTTCCATTCTCTGTTACTACACGCGGATAACAATTTACAAAAAATGGCCTGCCTTCCTGAAACCGTGCCAGTGCCACTGCCAGCGCTGTCAAAAGTTCTTTTGCTGTAAATCCTGCTACCACACCGCTGACTCCTTCTTTTGCCAGTTCTTCGCACAGCTTCGTCCCGGTGATTGCATTAACATGTCCCGGATACAGGAAAATGTCTGCGCTTCCCTTCAATGCTTCATATGCCTGCGGCATCGTTTTATTTGCTGTCAGAATCGAGTAGTTCGTCAAGCCCTCTTCCCTTGCTTTTTTCACAGAAAGACAAGCAGACGGAGTGGTGGTCTCAAATCCGACTGAAAGGAATGTAACCTGCTCCTTTGGATGTTCTTTGGCATACTCCTTCGCATCTACTGGAGAATAGACAATACGGATTTTCGCACCCTTTTCTCTTGCCCCGGCAAGACTCATATTCGTTCCCGGTACACGTACCAGATCACCAAATGTACAGATCGTCACTTGCCTTTCCAGTGCCAGATAAATTGCTTCGTCAATGAATCCGACCTGTGTTACACAGACCGGACACCCCGGTCCCGAAATCAGTTCCACCTGTTCTGGCAAAAGTTTCCGGATTCCAAGTCTGAAAATCTCATGTGTATGGGTTCCGCACACTTCCATGATCCGCACCGGAGGACCATCATATCCTTCGATGATCTCTCTGGCTGTTTTCTTTTTTTCTTCCATTATAATAAATCCTCCATGAGCTGATTTGTCTCACTTTCATCTTCATCCGTAATCTTCGCGATTGCAACTCCTGCATGTACCATTACATAATCTCCCGGCTCCAGTTCATCCAGAAGTTCCGCAGAAACCTCCCTCTTTGCTCCATCAGCATCTACCACTGCCATGCCTTCATTTATTCGCACTACCTTTGCTGATAATCCAACACACATGCTCTTAACCTCCCATAATCTATTCTTTTTATCTTTCAAGATCTGTTTTTACTTTACATTTTTACTATCTGTCTGCTTCTTTTTATTCAGATATGCCATGCCGTAAACTGCCTGGCCAAGCCCGATACCGCCATCATTTGGTGGAATCAGATGATGCCGCAATACCTGGAACTTTCGATTTAAAAGTTCCTTTTCCACGAGTTCCAGCAATAGACGGTTCTGAAATACGCCGCCGCTTAGCGCCACCTGATTACATTTCTTCTGCGTTCGTACATTTTCGCAGGCAGCGCAGATCTCCATTGCAAGCAACTGATGAAATATATACGCAAGCTTTCCGACATCTTCCCCTTGTCTTCTGCCCTCGATCATCTGCCAGACAATTGCATTTGTCTGCAAGAAAATATGTTCATGCTCCTTAACATCTGTATACTTACCATTCTTAGCATTTTGGGCATTCTTGACATTCTTGGCATTTTTGGCGTTTTTGTTATTTTCCGTATTCTTTGCCTCATGTTCTTTCTGCCATGCTTCTGCTGCGAATTCCAGTGCCATGGACGCTTCCCCTTCAAATGTAGAGCTTTTTTGAATCCCCAAGATTGCACTTACTGCGTCAAACAACCTTCCTGCACTTGTAGACTCAATTGCATTCAAATGTCGCTGTGCCATAGTAAGAATCACATTTGCTTCTGGTTCGGTACATAATTCCAATTCTTTTATGATATTTTTTGCTTTTTCTTTCTCCCTCACAAGCCCACCAATGATGGAGACTGCAATACGAAATCCTTCTTGGGAAGCAATGTCTCCGCCTACATGCCAGAATGGCTCAATACTTCCTATTCGTTTGAAATGTTCATAATCTGCGTACAGAATCTCACCGCCCCAGATAGTACCATCTGTTCCATATCCGGTTCCATCAAAGGAAACGCCAATGACTGGATCTGCGCAGTCATTTTCCGCCATACAGGATAAAACGTGCGCATAATGATGCTGCACTTGTATCATTGGCAGCTCCATTTCATGCGCCACCATTGTGGAATTGTACTTCGGATGCAGATCTGCCACTACAAGCTCTGGCTCTACTTCCAGCAAAGCAGTCAGCCGCGTGATCGTCTCCTGAAGCGCTTTCACCGTTCGAAGATCTTCCAGATCTCCTACATACGGCGCCGGATAAAACCGGTCATCATGTCCAATACAACATGCATTTTTCAATTCTCCGCCCACAGCAAGTACCTGCCCTTGCCACGCTTTTGAAAGCATATATGGGAGTGGTGCATACCCCCGGCTTCTTCGGATCATATACGGTTCTTCCCGGTAAAAATCCATCACGGAATCGTCTGCACGGATACGGATCTTCCGGTCATGAGAAAGTATGCAGTCGCATAAATGTGACAGTTCCTCTTTTGCTTCCCGGTCATCTCTGCAAATTGGTGCACCGGAAATATTTCCACTGGTCATCACGAGAAAATCGGGCATCTGAATGCCGTCATCATACTGAAATAACAATAGTTGAACCGGTGCATAAGGAAGCATTATCCCCACCTTCGGATTAAAAGGAGCTACCGATTTTGCAAGTTTGCTTATGCCTTCTTTTTTATCCAGCAACAGTATCGGTTTTTGATGCCCGGTCAGTATCTTTTCCTGTTCTTCGCTAAGTTCACATACACTGCGCACTGCCTCTTCGTTACGTGCCATCACTGCAAATGGTTTGACCGGACGTTTTTTTCTTGTCCGCAAAAATTCCACGGCTGATTCCTTTGTCGCATCACAGCACAAATGAAACCCACCGATTCCTTTGACTGCCACAATTCCGCCTTCCGCGATTACGCGTCTGGCGTAAGTAACCGCGTCTCGTCCTCGTTCGCTTCTTTCTGCCAGATACACCTGTGGTCCACAATTATTGCAGCAAACAGGCTGTGCGTCAAATCTGCGGTCCTCTGGGTCATGGTATTCGTGTTCACAGTCCGGACACATTGGAAATTCTTTCATACTGGTACGTTCCCGGTCATACGGAAGTGCATCTAAAATAGTCAGTCTCGGTCCGCAGCATGTACAGTTAATAAATGGATGCAGATACCGTCTGTTCCCCGGCTGATACATCTCTTCCTTGCATTCTTCGCAGATTGCAATATCCGGAGAGACAAAGATTTCCCCTTTCGTCTTTTCGCTCTCAACAATCTGAAAATCTTTATAAATTTCCGGATTTTCAACGTCTTCTATATTCATCTTCAAGATTGCTGCACGTTTCGGAGACTGTTCACGGATCATGGTCACAAATCTATCCACCTGTGCTTCTGGAGCCTGTGCGAAAATCTCTACATAAGGGCCTTTGTTACTGACGCTCCCATGGATATTACAAGTCGTTGCGTGACGGCTTACGGTTGGACGAAAACCGACTCCCTGAACAATTCCGTAGACACGGATTCGTCTGGTCACTGTTTCTTTCATCTCTACGCCTCCCGCTTTTTCATTTCCTCACGCAATTTTCCTGACACGGCAAAATGTGTGGCATCTATAAAAATTCTTTTTCTTTCCTTCTCATGTGCATCTGCCACATAACCTGTTACAGCCATTTTATAAGCATCTTCAGTCATGCGTTTCATCATCGGATCTGCAAAAACAATGTCGTAATCCTCTTTCTTGATAAGCTCCATATAATCATCTTCTTCTCGAAGTGAAATGTCACCTTCTTCGGAGAGTTCCTGCTTCATCATGAACCAGCTTGCTACCGTAATAACTGCATTGTTATCAACAGATGGATCCCCATTTACTTTCTGGCATCTTCGTCTGATTTCTGCACGCATTGCATTTCCAATAACCTGCTGATGCACAATCAGGATTTTCTTTCTCCGATAATCCATATCCGGAACCAGCTCTTCTACAATTGGGTAAGTAACCTCATAAGGTGTGCCAAATGTTTTTTCCAGATATTTCGCAGCTGCCAGAGCCGCCGGGGAAACTACAATATTTTTTTCAACCTCTCCTGCTGTTCGATGATTATCAAGACCATCCGTGCTCCGGCAGACATTTTCTCCCATGCAGTAGCAGATTGCTTCTTTTCCTTCTTTTTCCTGATAATATTCTCGAATCTTCTTTGGTGCCTGAAGGTCACTTATGTCCTGCGGCGTTAATCCAAGAACCCCGATCTTTCCCTGTTTTTTCTCAATATCCAGATTCGGCTTAATTTTTTCACTTGCCTTATCAATCATTTCCTTTTTTGCAAATGTCCGGAAAAGCTCCAGCCATGCTTTTTCTTCGCCCACATCATATAATTCCATACCATCTGTATCAATGGTGATAACAGGCATATTTAATTTTTTCTCGCACATTCTTCCAAGTGCCTTGTAATCCGTTCCGATTACTGCCGGAACCGGTGTCCCGATGATTGCTACAAACTTTACATCGAGCTTTGAAGCTGCATCCACCAGCTTCTCCACCAGACGGTCATCTCGTCCGAGAATTGCGTCCATATCACGCAGTCCCGCACTGAACAAGGCACTTTTTTGTTCAAACCAGCGCGGCTCATCGAAACCACATACATTTCCTGTACAGCCGCCGGCGTCACAGATTGCGATCAGTCCCCCAAGTTCATATAACACAGACACCGCACCAGACTGATCCGGTGCAAATGGTGTCAGATATTTTCTAAGTCCTCTCACTATACTACCTCCAGTAATTGTTCGAATAATCTTCTCACTCCGGCATATCCATATGGCTGTTCTTCCCCGTTCCACATGACATATGGACAATCCGGATGATAATAACAGGCATCTTTTCCGATTGCCAGATTCACACCGCTTTTCGCCGGATCATAATAAATCATCGTCGGTTCCATATTGGAAAATACTTTCGTCTCTGGACTTATTTTTGCCAGTGAACGAATGTATGTAAAGTTCTCCACCGTGATTGTCCCGTAAATTTCCGGCACAGAAAATCCGTAACGTATCAAGGCTAATGATAGTTCAAATGGATCAGCGTTCAGGCATTCTCCGATTGCAAAAGAAGCATCCGGACACTTCTGCCGGAATTTTTCCAGTGCATCTTCTGCCTGCTTTTTATATTTTTCATCACAAAATACAACACCGAGTGCATTACCAAGTGCATGATACTGGTTTTCAATCTTGTCTATCTGATAGAGCCTTCGAAGCTCGATAAATGGAATTTGAAGCCGGTTGTGAAAATCTTCTGCTGCAAATCTTGCTTCGTGGTGCAATACCAGATTGAAATTCGCTTCTGACATAGTCTGATATTCCATATAATCCTTACATCTGGATATCTCATGAATCGTCTTCACTCCCGCACTGTGCAGCAGATCATAAATCTCACAGTCACCCACAAGCGGCGAGAAAAATCCCAAAAGATTGACTACATTGCCTTTCTTTTTTCCTGGCTCAAGCAGTGAATATAAGGACTGCCTTACATGCACCATCGGTGGTTTTCGTCCTTCTCTTGTAAGTGCATACATATAACAAGGTCTGACCGGAATCTCTACCCGTTCTTCCGCCTTTTTGCACACCCGCTCCATATCCGTTCCAAGAAGGGCATCCACACAGGTAATGCAGATCATAACGACCGACGGTTTTTTCGGACAGACACTGCAGATCTCCTCTACTGCTTTCGGAATCTTTTTCAAATGTCTTCCCGTCACAATATCGGTCTCGTCCATCATCAGATAATAAAATCGGTCATTATATTCTTTCATAGAACTGATCAGTGAAGTATTCCTTCCACAACACCCCGGAGCTACGATCAACATAATAGAATCTGGCACTGCAAGACCGGCACGCTTCACGCCAAAGCCTTCTGCTCCCGGTGAATTGAATGCCAGTGTAGCCGGCGAACTGTAGATCAGATGCTTATGTGACTGAAACTGTGTCGGAATCTGTTCCAGACCAAGCCTGCTTAGTTCTTTCGTTGTACAGAAAAATGCTTCTTTTTCTATTCTATCTTTTTCCGCTTTCACGCTGTTTACTTTTTGAGCTTCTGCTCCTATATTTGAAATTCCCACCATCTCTTACTCCTCGCTTTCCAGTAATTTTTTTGCGAGGTCATAGAATCTTCCACTGATCTCTGACTCTGAATTTCCTTCAATCACCGTCTGTCCCTGATCTTCGTAACGGATGATCTCATCGCTTCTTGGAATCTCTCCTACGATTGGAATTCCGCTTTCCTTTGAAAATGCCTGCACTTTTTGTACCTCATTTTCCACGTTTCTGTGATTCAGCACAATGCCAAACACCCGTGCGTAGCTTCGGTCTTCAAAATTACGAACTGCGCTGGAAATATTATTAGCCGCATACAACGCCATCTTTTCTCCGGACGTTACAATCAATACTTTTTCTGCATAGCCTTCCCGGATCGGTGCTGCAAAGCCGCCACACACAACATCTCCAAGAACATCGTAGAGCACTACATCCGGCTTATATGTTTCAAAAAGTCTCAAATCTTCCAGGAGCTGGAATGTTGCGATAATACCTCTGCCGGCACATCCTAGTCCCGGCGTCGGACCGCCTGTTTCTATACAGAGTACGCCGCCAAATCCTTCCTTGGAAATATCTTCCAATTTCTCCGGTTCTTCGTCTTCCTCCCGCATATAGTTCATGACCGGACGAAGAGGCTTTCCTTCCAGCAGATTAATTGTAGAATCTGCTTTCGGGTCACAGCCTATCTGAATGACTCTTTTCCCCATTGTAGCAAATGCTGCCGCCAGATTAGAAGTTACTGTGGATTTCCCTATTCCACCTTTTCCGTAAATCGCTACCTTTAACATGTCGTCCTCCCAATTTTTTTCCAACGAAAAAGGACCTTTCTCCTTCCGGAAAAAAGTCCTTATATCTGCCACTAAAGTAGTATCCACCCTGAGAAATCTGTACAGATGCGGTTTCTGCATGATGGATTCTTATACAAGGAAGATGCACTTTCCCCAACTGCATCTTCCCTGTGTCTGATATATTTGACTATTCCCGCTCGGATCACCTTGCCGTCAGAGTCTTTTTTAATTATCTTCTTTTAAATTATCTTTTATTATTATAACCTGCCAAACTACTTCAGGTCAACATATGCTATTTTATTCACAAAGCTATTTTTTCTTTATTTTTTCTTTTTCGGCAAAAACAAACTCAACAGCAGAGATACCACGAACACACCTGCCACTGCATTTCCATTGAAGATATCTCCCACCTCATGCGGAAATGCACTGAAGAAGTTGCCGGATGTCTGTGTCAGTCCTACACCGATTGCAAATGCCAGTGATACAATGACCATCGTCCGGTCATCGAACTCACACTCTTTGAGCATCTTGATTCCTTCATACATAATAGAACCAAACATCATAACTGTACAGCCGCCAAGAACTGCCTGTGGCAGGGAATTAAAAAATGCTCCCAGCGGCGGGAAAAGTGATGACAAAATCAAAATAAATGCTCCCATCAAAATCGTAAACCGGTTGATGACCTGCGTCATCGTTACAAGTCCTACATTCTGGCTGAAAGAAGTCAACGGCAGACATCCAAAGCAGCCGGAAAGTGCACTGGAGAATCCATCTACAGCAAGTGACCCCTGCAATTCTTCCATCTTGATCTCGCGATCCAAAGCACCGGTACATACGGCACTTGTTGCACCAGTTGTCTCTGCCGCAGATACAAGAAATACAATAGCAATTGTCAAAAATGCTCCCAGATCAAAGATTGGTTTATGGCTGGTCAGAAAGACCAGCTTCGGCAGACTGAAGACTCCAACTTCCTGTACAGTCTTTGTAATTCCGGAAAAGTCTACCATCGGCGCAATACCTGCAACTGTAAAAATGATCGCCAACAGATATCCAAGAATCAATCCTACCAGGACATTCAGATTCTTATATACCCCTTTCAGTAAATATCTGGCTACCAGGCATACAATCAGGGTAAATGCTCCAACAACCAGATGATACCATGCGCCAAAATCAGCAACTCCGCTTCCGCCGCCCCAGGAATCCATACCTACGGACAATAACGAAAGTCCGATTGCGATAACTACACACGCGGATACGACCGGTGTCAGGAAGCGCTTCCAGTATCTGGCGCTAAGCCCCACCAGTCCTTCAAAAATACCTCCTAAAATAACAGCACCAACCATCCCTTCATATCCAAGTTCTGGATTGGTACAGATTACTAACAGACTTCCAAGAAACGTAAAGCTGACTCCCATAACAATCGGAAGCCCAGACCCAATCTTCCACACCGGATATAACTGCATACATGTTCCGATACCTGCCACGAACATCGCACATTGTAAAAGCTGGGTGATTTCTGCAGAAGTCAAGTGTTCCCCTGTTCCTCTTACCAGCGCGGCACTGCAAACGATCAGCACCGGCGCCAGGTTTGATACAAACATGGCCAGTACGTGCTGCAGCCCGAATGGAATTGCTTTTTTCAGTGGCACTCTTCCGTTCAGCCGGTATATATTCTCCGTGCTGACATCTGCCACTTTTTCTTCTTTGTTTGTTGTACTCATTGTTTTTCCCTCTCAAATCCTTTTTCTTACTTTTATTAGTCCGGTCTACTCAACCTTACCAATCTCACTGAACGGCCAGTAGCGGAAAACGGCCTTTGCAAGAATCGCATCTTTTTCTACAAAATGATTTTTCCAGTATCTGGAATCCAAACTGTTATTACGATTATCCCCCATCATAAAATAGCAGTTTTGTGGAACTTCATATGGTCCGAAATCTCCAATCGGTACTTCGTTGCAGAAACTGTCATCCAATGGCTTCTCTGCTCCATCTATGTACACTTTTCCGTCTTTCACTTCCACAGTCTCCCCAGGCAGACCAATGACCCTTTTTATAAATATCTTAGATGGATCATCCGGATATTTAAAAATGACGATATCAAACCTCTGCGGATCTTTTGATTTGTATGCAAGCCGGCTGCCGATGATCCGGTCTCCCTTCATAATTGTTGTCTGCATTGATTCAGACGGAATCACCGCATTGATATAGACCAGTTTATTTAGTGCGAACACGACCAGAAAAATAATAAGAAATGTCTTGGCATAATCCCATATCGTTGCAAGTACCCCTTCTTTTTCCGGTTCATGTTCCCCTTTTTTTCCACTCATATATATCTTCCCTTCTACTTGAACATTCTCTTTTCAAAATATCATGTGTTACAGCTCACAAGATGTTTCTATTCTACCACACATTGCCCTATGCAGGAAACTAATTTCTATTTTTCTTTATATATATCTGAAAGCTATTTTTTTATCTTTTGGATATAATTCTTTATTCTGTCCTCATTGTAAGAAAGAAATGAAAGAAGGGCTGTCACACTATTGAATTACTAGTGAGACAGCCCCGTGTCTTGCCCGGAATAAGGAGCAAGGAACTACTATTTCATTATCTGTTGTGCTTTTTCTTTCTGCTTACAGCTGTTGTTCCAATAACTGCACCGCCACTGACGAACAGCAGGGCAAACCACAAAGCAAGATTACTTGTGTCGCCGGTCCGCGGGCCTTTATTGGATGCTCCTGCTTTGGTACTGGCTGGCTTTTTCTCAAGAGCTGCAATGGCATCTTCGATATCCTTTGCCATCTTATCCACTTCGGATTGCTCAGTAATGTTCTTGCCACGCACGACAGCCTTCACGGCAGCTTCCACACCGGAAAAATCCTTGTAGTCATCTTTCTTCAAAGCATTTGCCTTGGCAATGGCTTCATCAACCTTTGTGTAGTCAGCATCCTTGTATTGCAGGGCAGCAATAGCATCTTCAATTGCTTTCGCCATTGCATCTACTTCGCTCTGCTCGGTAATGTTCTTGTCACGAACAACGGAGTTGACAGCGGCTTCTACAGCAGTGAAATCCTTGTAGTTGCCCTTGTTCAGGGCATTTACCTTAGCAATGGCTTCATCAACCTTCGTGTAATCTGCAGGCAAATAAGTCATTGCAATGTTCTGCGTATGAGTTGCTGTATCAGCCGTAATCGCAATATTTGATTCGAAAACCTCACAATTATCTGCATTGACTTCGACGGTATAAGTACCCGCTTCCAGATCAACAGGGGTTGCTACTTCTTGACCATTCACTTTAATAACTACATTCGCCAACTCGGCAGGTGTTACGACAAAAGAAACCGTATACTTCGGTGCAGGCAAAAGGGGCGTTCCATTGGAATTAAATCGATAATTGCCGCCAGCAGCAGTAATCTCATTAAAGAACTCCTCAGTTTTCATATATTCAAAGGACTTTGCTGTTCCAGCATTCTGGTACTTAAAGCAAGCCGGGACATTTTCAGTTTCAATGAAATAATTGTTTTCAAAAGCAGGTGTATCAGAAGAAACACCGCCTGCAATACCACCTAAACGCTTATAAGGTGTAGTGGCAGTATATTGAGATAAATCCATTTCACCAGCGAAATAACAATGTCTAATTTCTGTGCCTGCACCAACTACGCCTGCAATCCCGCCTAAATCCGTAGTTCCATTGCCAAGAGGAACCATTTCCCCGGTGGAATAACAATTGATAATCTTTGAGGCTTGATACAACTGCCCAACAATTCCGCCAGTATAGGGTGCCCAAGAGGTCATATCGCCTGTATTAGCACAATACTGTATAATACTGTTCTCAGCAAGACCTACGATACCGCCCATCTGAAAAGAGCTGACATCCTTCGTTATTGAAAAATTACCCTTGTTTTGGCAGTATTCAATTGTGCTATTTATCGCATATCCGCACAAAGCCACAGTACCGTTAATATATTTATCTGTATCCGTGAACGACACATCTGAAACGCAATCAGAAATTTTGCTGTTTGCTGCAGCGCCCGCTACCGTTCCAAAATAGACATACTCTGAATTGGACACATCCAGCTTGCCTTGAATTGTCAAACCGGAAATTTCAGCGCCGTAAACCTCACTGAAAAATCCGAAAGACGGATACTCTGTCTTTCCATAGTTTTCGGAAAAATCTAAATTGGAAATCGTATGACCATTTCCATAAAACTTGCCGCTGAAGTAATGCAACAGAGTTCCATCAGCAGCAAATACGCTACCAATTGGTGTCCACGCAACACCCGTTAAATCCAAATCTGCATCAAGCGATACAACAGCATCTGTTTTATCGTCATATTCGCCATTGTCCACAGCTTTTGCAAATTGCAAAAGTTCATCTACTGTTGTGATTGATGTTTTGCTGCTTTGCTCATTTTCTTCTGCAAACGCTGTCATCGGAACAAGTGCCATCACAAGGCACAGCGCAAGCAAAAAGGTTAAAAATTTCTTCTTCATTTTCATTCCTCCATAATAATTTCTGTTCGTTATTTACTTTCTCCGGCAACGGACACGCCGGAGAAGATAGAAAGTTCAACCGGAAAAGATGTGTTTGCCGGTCGTGATTAGGACTTCAATATCAAACCACCACCCTTCTGGCAAACGCAAAAAGCCGAAGCCAAGGCATAATACACCCTGTCTCCGGCAACTGGTTCATTATAGATTCTATGAAATAAGACTTGACACACTAAAAAAACGGCACTATGCTCCTTCCGAGCCGAACCGAACCGAACCGAACCGAACCGAAC
>ERZ773269.1963-NODE-1963-length-17172-cov-94.539814_pt1 | contig 17172 bp, 20 predicted proteins | sample MGYA00511958_ERZ773269 | MGnify/ENA primary metagenome ERZ773269 (study PRJEB29015, sample SAMEA2737761) | human gut metagenome | biome: human gut; feature: human-associated habitat; material: faeces | place: China | collected 2012 ... | reverse complement strand
GGGGAGTTTTTGAGGTAGTTGCAGCGTAGGATAAGTTTGGGCATGGTGTCCTCCTATAAAATTTACTCTTTTAACTTTCCCCATACAATTTCCTTAAGATATATCTTTTCTTCGTCAATATCAATGATTTTCCACTTTAATAAATTGCTTACAGATTTATCCAGTTTTTCCATTTCAAACTCTTCCACCTGATAATCAGCAATCATTCTCTCGATTTCATTTTTTAACTGTTCCAAAGTAATCCCTGTGGCATAAGCATTCTGTTTATGGAGTGCATATACCACGACAGCACTATCCTGATCTAATTCCTTTTCTGTAATTGCCCCTATACAGAGGGCAGATATAATCATTAATTGGGCATATTGAAACACTGTCTCCGGCTTGGAAAGTGATGCCACAAATTCCATTACTGCTACAAGTCCACTCTTAATATCAAGCCTGATATTCCCCAGTTTATAGGAGGCTGATTTATCTCCCAAAAAAATCATCTCCCGCTTTGCAGTATCTGGAATAATTTCCAAGTATTTATCCATGATTGTGTTTCCAAATGTAGGATTCAATCCATTCTGTAATGAATACTCCTCTAAATGTTTTCTAATCTGACCATCCAATTCCATAGCTTGTGTTCTATTCATCTTTTCTGCCTCTCTGTTCTCTTTTTTCTGTTCGGATAATTTTATCCAATTTTCCTCTTTCTTTTTTCATGAGCAACTGTGTGCGATATTCATCATATGCATCCAGAAAACCTGCATACAAGTGATTTCCATTTTCTGTGTCAAAGTCATATTTATCATCATTAGCAATAGCAAACAGATGACAAATTCTTTCCTTTGGCAGTGGATGTGTATTTGTCCTAATCATTCTATTATACAAAACTCTGTCTGTATAATAAAACAGATCAAAATACTGCATATACATGACCGGAGCCAGATAAGCATAATCTTCTATTATTCTGTTCTCCTCACCCTTTCTGCTACAGTCAATAATAATTTTCAAAACAATGTCATAAGCTACTGCATCTGCTTTGAATTCTTCCTTTTTCCTGTTCGGAAATTTTTTCCCTATGCTTGCAAAATATGAATGCGCAACTTCATGTGCCAGACTAAATATAACTACTGTCCAATAACATGAAGATGCCAAATTCATAACTTGTGCATCTCCGTCCATAATCTGCAGCAACATTTCATTTGACTTTTCATTCGGAATATCCCCCAGAATACTCACATCATTCATTATAAATAAAAGATATGTAAAACAATTACCATAGACTTCAAGATTATCAAATTCTTTGGACCACTTAAAAATAATCAGAAAAAACGCCATTATTGATGATTCAAATAATTCATCAATATGTACAAACTGTTCTCTTTCATCCTCTAAGAAAATATAACTGTTCACAGACCGTTGGTAACGATTGCTTAGTACGATTCCCTCACCGCGATATCCATACTCCATTCCAAAATATTCTTTCACTATCTGGAGCATCTGCTCAAGATTATACTTCTTATTATTTTCCCTCAACTGTTCTTCTGTCAGACCGGAATCATGATAATATTTCATAATCCGTTTTATCCCTTTTTCCTCGTCCTTTACAGATTCTCCGCCAAAGCGTAATATTTCATAATCATCTGGTGGCAAAAAAAATCTTGCTTTGCTATCTGACATACGCTTCCCCCTTTTACAAATCTAAAAATATTTCAGCATATATTTATCATAGCACAGCATTTTCATTTCGCCAATTATTCCCTACTATTGTCTATTTTGATATTCATATGCCTCCTCAAACCTCACTGCTCCATTGATCCGTTTCACCTCTTCTGCGCACTTCGCCTGCAGCTTTCCGAGTGCCTGCTCATCCACGCCATGGCTGTATGCGATCACATGGGACAGCTTGGAAGTCTCCACTGCAAGTTTATACATCGCACGAGCCATACGGTTCTCGCTGTCCTTTACCGTTGCATGCATGACGGATGAGATGGTTGTCAGCATATAGTTCTCTATTTTCTCCGAAGTGAGATATCCGATATAAAACCGCAGTGCCTGATTGACGAATTCGTTTCGTGAACGCACATCTGCCTGTGGTAACAGGGCATCTACCTGCCCCAGCAGTTTTTCTTCTATGTAAAATGCTTTTCTGACTTTTTCCATTCTCCTCTATCTCCTTACATCTGCTGGCTTATTCCCGTACTCTGCTCCTCAGTTTGTTTTTGCACAGCCTTTAATATCATGCTCCTGTATGCTTCTTCGTTTTCCGCACTGATCGACATTTCAATTCCGTCCAACATATTTTTGACTCTTAGATTGTCTGCGGCATAATAAAAGGTTTCACCGCTATACTCTCCCCTTTCTTCATGTCTTGGAAATCCTATGTCACAAAATTCCTGCAGTTCTTCCTCTCCCTCCCAGAAATGGAATGATACCGTATCCTGTTCCATATCAATTTCAATTCCAAATGATGCCTGTTCTTTCATCACAAGTTGAAACATCTGCTCTTTTTCAACCGCAGTAAATAATTCTTCTCCCTCTATCTCTTCCGGGAACAAATAATTGCCTTTCATCTGTTCCAGCATTGGTGCTACACATAATCCTTTTTGTGGTGACATCGGATCATTCAGCACACCCTTTAAGCTATGCAGAAAATCAGCTACTGCAAAAGGGTAACTGAACCCTCCTGCATGTTCCAAAAAAAATAGTGTTCCTTCCCGTTTTCATGAACGGTATAAATTGCTTTTGTATTCATCTCATCCCTCCTCACAAATATCTACGATATGTTCACACAGTCTCTGCGGTATCACACTGCGCTCCCTCGAACCTTTCAGTCCCTGCGTTTCTCTCTTGGCTTTGTCATGGTTGGTCTCTCCTTTCTGCTCATAGACATAGAAAAAGGACAGTCGATTTTCTCGGCTGCCCTTGTAAAATAGGGAAAACTTATTTACTTTGCAAGAAAGCCTTGTTCTGATACTTCTTCATTAGAAGTATGGCTGTTTTTTGGGGTGAGACCTATTAGTCTGAGGTTCCGTCGAGGTCTGTGTTATGATAGTTTTCATATAACCAGTATTTTCCCTCAATTTCAACGACAATGCTATCGCCATACTGATAAACCGCAGCTCCTACAATATCATCATTTGCTTGGAAATTTTCTTTTGGTTCTTCCGAAGAACTAACTGTACTTTCGATTTTTCCTAACAAATTGAAAGAACTTTTTTCATCTGCGAAGTTAGGTTGAGGGTCAACGATTCGATAAAGCGTATCATTTACATAGACCATAGGAACAATATCTCCACAAATAGGAACCAATGCCTTTAGCAAATCTTCTCCTGTTACACCTAATTGTGCCTCATCGCTTGCAAAAGGAATACGTAGCAGGTATTGTTGGTCTACTTCGTAAAGATATATATAAATACCCGATCCAATATCTTGTGTGTTACCTAAAAGAGAAAGAGTGTCTGTTCTTGTCATTGTTGGTGTTAGTTGTTTAATTTGCTCGGCTGTTACCTGTGTCGGTGTATCAATTGGTTCTTTGTATTCTGGTATTAGACTACGGATTTCTTCGGTCAACGGGCTACTTTCTCCTGCGTCAATCGTTTTCACAGCTTCTTTTATTTCTTTATGAGAATAGTCGCTCAAATCTTCAACAGCAATGCCGAGAGAATTGAGATAATCAACCGCTGCATTATATTGAATTATATCAATGGCAAATGCGGTCAATGGCATCATCAAGCACAAGCAAGCTGCAATAGCTCCCCACTTTACCCAAATGGGCATTTTGTCTTTCTTCTTGTAGCTGAGGGCTTCATCGACATATTTTGTATCAAGTTCGCTCATAGCGTCGGAAAACTTCTTTGCGTTCATATGAATACCTCTCTTTCAATCAAGTATTGTTTCATTTTTTCGCGGATACGGGACAGCCGGACAGAGATGTTTTTCTCCGAAAGCCCCATAAACTCGGCTATGTCGTTGTAGCTGTCAGCAAACCAATAGCGTCGCATAAAGATAACGCGGTTTTCGGTAGTCAGCGTGTCCAAAAAACTTTCAATGCTACGTGCTAATTCTCTGGCGTCAATTTCTGCTTCTACTGTGTTCGGGGCTGCTATACAGGCTTCAATTTCTTCCAAAGCAATCGTGTAATGGCTGCTTCGTTTGGCTGCTTCCTTTCTCCAATAGATTTTGAGTGAAATGTTCCGAACGATTTTCACAAGATAAGACAATAGCGGATTAGGTCGTGCTGGTGGAATGGCGTTCCATGCGCCTAAATAAGCATCATTTACACATTCCTCCGCGTCCCACCGATTCCCTACGATATGGTAGGAAAGCTTGTGGCAAACTTTTCCGTATTTTATGTCCAGTTCCCGCATGCCCTGTTCTGAACGCTCAAAAAACATTTCTATGATTTTTTCATCGTCTATCATCACACCGCCTCCTTTCCGGCTTCACCTATATACTACGGTTTTAGCAGCGAATACTACATCAAATTTCAAACTTTTTCAAAAAAAATTATACCACACCTCGCGTGAGATTGCTTGCGTTAGCTTTCGCTGCTTCGCTGGCGGTTCTCCGGCGTTCCTCATTGTATGGGACGGTCAGACGGAAAGAGATGCGGTCTTTCTCAATGTCAAATTCCCTGCAGCCCGTTTCCGGGTCTGCGTCGGTCTGCTGGCAAATCGCCGGATAACGGCGGCTGTATGCAGCAGATGACATCCGGTTTCCCGAAAAGTTTTAAGATATCCTCTGCCGTCACCCTGCTGATGTCCTCATACAGATCAATGTTCTCAAACTCTTTCGACCATTCCACACTGAATACTTCATGTCCCCGTTGTTCAAAGGCTTTCCCGATGCTCCAGAGACGAAAAGTCAAGGACTTTTTCATCAAATTCAAAAAGAAGTCACATTTTGCGGACTTCCTCACGGAGCAGACGCTTGATTTTGTCCTCCATCGTTTCTTTTGCGGTCTGGCTGAAATGCACACGGACGATATAGGTTGTCTTGCCGATCTGCTTTCTGACAGTCGGGCAAGTGGTGCTGTTGGTTGCGGTATTGTTCATTCAAAATCCTCCTGTAACATCAACGGTCATGCCACGGCTCACAAACTGCTCCAACAAAAATTTCCTTGCCAGAGCGATGTTTTCTTCAAGGGAAAACTCATTCTGCAAGGAAATCTCAAAACTGTATGCAAGCTGTGCCGTCTTTCCACGCTCGGCTTTTTCCACGGCGTTCCATAGGGTCTGACGGTCTGCGTATTCTTTCGGTGCATGGGACGGCAGGAGAATGTCGGAGCATATCACGCCGCCCTTTCGGGTGTAGTCGCTGTACTCGCCGTAATACTCGCTATACAGCCTTTCGCCGGAACGGTAGGCGGCAGAAGCGATAGCGGACTGACCTTTACTGCGTTTGGTCTGGGTGACGGTGAAGTGGAATATTGCCATCGGCTTTCTGCTCCTTTCCTCTGCTCGCTTGGTTGATGTGGGTAATCGCCATGTGACGGACGGCTCGCTGGACTTCGGGCAGAGAAAAGATGTACTCCATCAGCTCCGTCATTTCGGTGCGTGTGAGATCTTTGAACTCCGGGGCAAGGCTCTCAATCGTGCCGCCCAGATTGCAAAGACGATGGGCGCGCTTTTGTCTCTCGCCTTTCTCCAGATACTTCTTTCTGTTCTCCAGACGCTTCAGCTTGTGCTGTTCCTGTGCAAGCTGTGTCTCGACCTGTTCCTTTTCGGCTCGGAGCTGTTCAAGGTTTTTCGGTTTTGCCATTTTTCGTGACCTCCTTTTTTGAAAATGGGGATAAAAAAAGACCGTCAACTTTTCGCAGATTGCGACCAGTCAACGGTCAGTTTTTCGGTATTCAGTTGTTGTGTTCAGTTCGGTAAATTGAAGTTGGTCAAAGTTGTTGGCGAAGATATTCCACAACATTTCCATTCGTATCATAGAAACAGATGTTTCCTACATTGAGGGGCAGGACAATGGCGAAAGGCTTGCCACTATCAATATCAATCACCTGAATGCCGTTGCCATCATCTACTTCAAGTCGAACAATATTTTGGGTATTCATTGAGATAAATGCCCTTTCGTTATTTCCCTCAACAACAAACTCTGCAATGTAATCATCAACCTCAACTATATCTCCACCACCACGGAAGAAATATCCAAAAGACAAGCCAGGGCGATTTACATAGACAGAAAAAGTGTGGTCTGTCTTGTCCTGTGGGTAAGAAATAAATGCAGCCATTGTGTCGGAAATGCTTCCATCAACAATCCAATCATCCAAAATTTTTTGAGATTGGCGAATGTCTGCTTCTAAACTGTTTGCGGTTTTACCAATGTCATTGTTTGCATAAAGGAAACCGAAAACCAACACACAAGCCAAAATAACACCCAAGAGGATTATGGGTAATTTCTTTTTCATAGAATCACACTCCTTTATCAAATTAAGATTCTTGATTTTCAAACTTGCTGGCGGCGAACGGTTTGTCAAAACCGTTTGCGGACGGCAAGTCCACAGGGGATAGCCGCTTTAGCGGCGCAAGGGGGTGTAGCCACCTTGACGGAACGAAGTGACGCAACATTCTCGGTCATGCAGTTTTCTTCTGCTGACGGAGAATGAAGCTCCGCAGGACGCACATACTCCCGATAGGAGAGTATAGAAGTGCGCCCTTTAGTTCCTAAAGGGATTTTATCAGTTCGCCAAACTTGAATCTGTCGTATTAGAGATTCTTCGCTTGCAGCTCCCTTAACGATTTCTTCGCTGGCGAAGTTGGTATCGACCGATACATCACCGGCTACAAACTGTGATAATCAAAAATAAACACATTTGCCGATATTTTCTTGTTTACTCCACCGATCAACGGCTCAATATTAAAAAATCTCGGAAACCAAGAACGCTACAACATAGCAGATCGGTTGGTGTATCATGTAAATAATAAGCGAATGTTTCCCTAAAAGTTAATACCTGGAACTTTCCATTTTCCAAATAGCCGGTTAATCAGCCCCTTTTCCTGTAAGAAACTGTACAGGAAATATCCTGTTGCAAATAAGAAAATCCATGGGAGCAACGGAAAATAGTCGGTAGATGAAAAGCCAGCTTGCGGAAATCCAATATAAGCTAATACCGATTTCAACCATGTAACATTCAGCAAATTATCAGATAGTTGGATAGGGTCTTGCTTCGTCCAACTTCTGAGAATGAGGAATAGTACAAAACTAACGCTTACCCCAACCCCAGCCGGGATTTTTTTCAGAACCTTATCCAGTAAAATCCATATCAAAATACAGCTGCCAATAAGCGTTAGAACGCCGTAGCGCACCCGATCATTGGGAAGAACTATGGCGGTAACGAGCGAAACGATCACACCACCACCAAACGCCCACAATCCCCTTTTCATGTGTTTTTTTCCTAAATGCCAGCTGAACCCAGCCAGCAAAATAAAAGTCCAGCAAATGGATTGCTGCCAAATATAGGCACCGTGGGACTTATACCATGGAATATCTGCATTATACAGATAAACTAAATCCCATAAGAAATGATACGAAATCATTTCAATAATGGTTATACCTCTTATCAAATCAATAAACGGTAAACGCTGCTTTATTTGCGTTGTTTCCAGCAAAATTTCATCACCCCTTTTATTTACTCCAAACTGATTTTCTTCATGTTCTGTACCTCTTTCGTAAACTCTGATTTGTTGCTCACTTTTCGTATTCAAATTGTACCATAAAACTTGTGAACAGTTCAACCTCTTTCATCATTGCCAAAAATCCGGGACGGTCAAAGCAAGTACCACTAATGCCATCGTCCGTGAAATGGACAATGTTCGTAAAGCCCTGCCGTGCGGCGAACTCCTCCAACATAGCCTTTTGATTGGAAATGGAATTGCTCTCACGCTGTTGGTCATCATCTTTGCCAAAGTCATCACGGCTCAGTCGTTCGTACAGAGCTGTGATTTTCTCGTTTTTTCTCATAACTTGCGCTCCTTTCTTCGGTTTTAGGTTGTGTGTTCTAAGAGACTTCCCAACCGCTTGATTAAGAAGTCTTTTAGAGCATACAACACCTTGTTCCTGCAAATAGTTCCAATACTTTCATCGTCCCATTCTGGTAGTGGTGCGCACCTCACCCCATGGGACTACTCATTTCCTCCTTCTTTTTCCTCTGTCTATAGACTTTTTTCCCTGTTTCCGCAAAAGGCATAACTTCTGCCGGCCTTTACTGCCTGATTGCGCTGTAACAAAAATAAAAATGGCATAACCTTTCCGAATCTTCCAAAAAAGTTATGCCATGCTTAGAACTGCCCAACGGCTCTGCCGGTGGGTGTCTGACGGGTTAAGCCGCTCTTTTGCGGCATAACCCCTTTAACCTGCACTATTTTCGACCCTGTTTTACAGCCCTATTTCATCCCCATTTTCGGAGTCTTGGATGCCTCCGCACTCCGGGTTTTCTGTTATTTTCTCCAAATCGGCTCACACAGGGCAGAATACAGCTTAGTCGGTCACTTTATCCAGTTTTGCAGAATAACGGCACACGTTGCCACACACAGGCTCACACGGCGGTGTCTGTGCCGTTTCCTTTCCATTGTCCTGTCACTTTCTTAAAAAGCGAGGATGGTCATATGTGGCTCCAGTTCCGGTTCCTGCCCTGTAAACTGCTCAATCTCTCCAAATCGTCTGGTATATTCCTCAATTTGCTGCTCTGTCAGGGAAATGAAATCACCGTCCGGGGTATCCCCGCAGATAAAAAATGGACCGCAGATGATGTCATCACCATTCCTGCGGTTTGGCTGCATTCCATTTAGTTTTCCTTCAGCGTTGATTACTGCCACACATCCATCTCCAAAACCAACGCACTCAATGTCTCCCTCCACCTCTTCCTGACTTGCCTTAAAGTCATTCGCAATCTCCTTCACACAGGGAGGTTTCCCCGGCTCTACTTTCAAAATCTTTATCTTGTCCATGCTTCCTCCGTTCCCTACTCATTCTCCGCAGCACTGCCGGATGCCACACTGTTTTTGCCCTGCTGGCGGTTTGCCTTTTTGATTGCAGGCGGCACATCCCCTCTGCTTTCAATGTACTCACGGACCGCCTGCGGCACATATTTCTCATACATTTTCCCAAGGACTTCCTTCAGCTCTGCATCAAAATCCGCATCCTTTTTTCCCATGTACTGTTTCACAGCATTTAACTTTTCCTCATCATATTTAATCGTAACGACTGCCTGTTTCATCTCTTTACCTCCAAATTTAAACTCTCAGTTGAAATCATTTTCAGAAAAACACACCTTTAAGAAAGTACCATTCCTGCCTGCTCTTCCTGTCCGCTTTCCTTTATCATGGACAGCGTCTGTGTTTCCTTCACTGCCTGCTCCTGTTCCAAAATGCCGCTTACCGATGGCACAAAGGCAAAGTATCTGGCGTAAGATGACCCTTCGCTCTCCACCAGAACACCTTCCTCCATGCCCTCTCCGGTTACTAAAAGACAGTGCCGCACCCCATCTTTTTCATACATGAAATCCACATTTTCCCTGATAAAATCATGCTTGTGCATCAGATGATTGGTAAAAGATTCATACTCTCCAGCCGGAAGCATGATAACCTTTTCCACACAGAATTCTTTCGCCTCTATCTTCGGCTCTTTTCTGGAAAATACTGCTCTCATAGTTCCTCCTTCCCATAAACTCCCCGTTGAAATATTTTCAGAAAAACACACTCTTAAGAAAGCACCATTCCTGCCTGCTCTTCCTGCACGCTCCCCGGTATGACAGACAGCCTGTGCGTATCCCTGTCATATCGGTAAATCTCATCGGACAGATAGTCTGCCTCCGGGAACGCCCTGTTTGCTCCATATACCCCATTCCTCAGCCGTTCCATGTCAAGACCTTCCCGCTCCACCATGAGATACACATCGTGGATGGATGCCGGAAGGACGATCAGATTTCCATCCAGCTTTTCTGCTGATTTCTGCAGCGTTGCCTCGTCCATCATGTACACCGCCCCATGGTCCACGTTGTTAGTAAGGACATAGAAGTCGGCATCCGTCCTCCAGATTCTCTCCGGTTTTTTCTCCATCGAAAGGATATTCTGGTCATAGTGATGCCCGTAGGCATCCTCAAAGTCCATAAGGACCGGCGGACGTTTTGCAAACATATTTGCCCATGCATCCTGAAAAAGCACCTCTTCTTCTATCCCCCAATGCTCCATCTGCTCTCTGGTGACAAGTCCGCAGTCCCTCTGAAACTTTTCTTCATGCCCGCTGAGACGGCATACTAGCATAAGGTTTTCCTTCTGCTGATGCGCCAGTCCGCCCCATTCCTCTCTGCCTGCCGCATTGCACACTTCCAGAAACAGACAGTCTTTTATTTTCTCTTCATATCCGTTCACTTATCCGCCTCACATTCCCATGCTCATCGTATTTTCTGCTGTCTCTTCCACGGTTTCTGGCACCGGCTCTCTCGGCTGCTCTTCCTGATTCTGTGTCTCCCTGCTCCGTCTGCCGGATGCCCTCTGCTGTCTTGTGCCTCCCATTCTCTGGGATTCCTGCTCCTGATTTGCTGTCTCCTGTGGAGTTTCCATCCTGCTCTCCACAAATTTTCTGACCTGTGCAGGAACATTTTTCTCATAAGATTTATCGAGATGGCTCTTCAACAGCTCCTCCACGGTTTTTCCTCCCTGCTCTGCCAGAAAGAAACTTAATGCCTCCAGTTTCTCCCCGGCAAAGGTGATTTTTATTTCTTTTTCTGCCATATCGCTCCTCCTTCATTTCTATTTTCTGGCGGAAAACAGATGCCTGCGGCATCAAAAAATTTACTGCGGTCTGCCATACAGTACCTGCTTATCGTTGTCAAACAGGGGACGGTACACCACCTTCCCTTTGGAATAGGACGCATCCACGACCATGCCATCCCCGGCATAGATTCCCACATGCGTGATGTTCATGTATCTTCCATTTGGTTTGTGGCTCCAGAACACAAGGTCCCCCGGCTGCAGTGATTCCTTTGCAACCGTCAGGTTATGCTCCACCATATATCTTCCCTGCTCTGCCGCCGTTCCCGGCAGGGAGATTCCTATCTGTCTGTAGCACCACAGTGTCAGGTAACTGCAGTCGACATAATTCCCGGTTCCGCGGAGTGCCTGCGAGTACGGATGCCCCAGTCTTGATAATGCAAGCTGTACGATATCACTTCCATTCCCATTGGCCGGCAGATCATACACAGGGATATCCCCTGCCCCGTTCCAGCCGCTCCAGTCGGAAAATTCATCCCCCTCTGTAGGGGCCGCTGTGTCATACTTTGCCACATACCACACATTGACTGCATTGGACTGTTGTTCATAAGTTGCGGTAACTCCATAGTCGGATGCAAGTTTTTGGAAGATTTTTGTCTTATCCCCAATGGCAACTGCCACGGTATATTTTTCCAGCGTGACTGTCCCGTCCTCCTGCTCTGCGTTTTGTGTCCGTTCCTCATAATCCACAAAACAGTCTGCAAATTTTTTATAATCATCCGTCTCAAGCCGTACCCGGTCTGCGCCGAAATACAGAGAATAAAAAACGGATTTGACCAGATACCTGTCGCACAGTTCCCCTTCTGTCATGCCATCAATGTCATCTAATATGGCATCCAGCTCCGCAAAACTTTCCTGCATCTGGCGGACATAAGCCTGATAATCCGCAGGCATTCCATCCGGTGCTTCCCCTCCATCGAATGCCAGATGCACTGCCGCCCGGTTATGTTCTGTTCCACCGGAAGCAATGCTGATGTAGCACATGACGGCAAGGATGACCGGAAGGCACAGGGCTGCCAGTACAGAGGCAATCCCTGTCCACACTTTTTTATTGGTTCCGGCTGCTATGGCTGCCCTTGCGATCAGAGCGGCAGTTGCTGGCTCCATGATGCTTCCTCCATTCTCTCTGCTTCCATCTCCTGTTTCATGCGCTCCCTGCTCTTTTCAACACCTGCCATCAGAACATCCTCATCAAATCCCGCCTCCTGATATCCGGTGCGGATAGTAGCAAGGTAGTGTTCCGAAGGGACTCCCATGGCATACCCCTCCGTCATGGTATATGCCATCATTTTCTCCCGTTTTCCATCCATCTCCACTTCCAGTATTTCTTTTCCATACAGTCTCGGATATCCCTCATAACGGTCCAGGTTAAACTCATCTCTCGGACTGATCTCCCAGATTAACACCGGCACACTCTCCCCTTTTTTCGGCTCCACCGTGGCTACCGCCCCGTTCCTGTTTCCACGGAACAACAGCTCATAGTCCTTGATTTCCCCGGTTCCTACCACCTTTGCATCGGGGCAGCGCAGTGCCATCTGCCCCCGGTTTAAGTTCGAGCCGTATGCAATATATCTTCTTCCTGTCATGTTCATATTCTTGTTTCCTTTCTCTGCGTTTTGTTTTTACATGGTCATGTTCATTCCCTGTGCATCCTCCGGCACCTCTTCTTCCATGCTGTCTGCCTGCTGTGCATGTCCGGTTTCCAGTTCTTTCTTTTCTTTCATCGCACGCAGTCTTTCCTTCTGTCTCACTGCCTGTTCCGGGTCCTTCCATGCAATGCCGCCCTCCAGATTTTCCAGAAGAAACTTCCGCGCCGTCTTAAATTCATCCCCGATCATTCCCAGCCTTAACAGCCAGGTACGGAATGTATATTTTTCGTTGGTGCTGGCAGTCTTGACCCGGCTGGCACATTTCTGGTTCAATGCCTGCGCAGAAATGGCAAGGCAGAGCTGGATATATGCCTTTATTTTTCCTGCATGGGTAGTGGAGTTAAACAGACGAAACTCAATCGTTCCCTTCTGGAACACGCTGTGCAGATTCAGACAGTGGTAACGGCTTTCATGGTAATGCCTGTGCCTTCCATCAACCCCCTTGTACCAGATCCTGCTCACTTCCTCCAGACTCTTTGGTTTCTTCCGGTTCAGTTCCTGCAAAAAGTCCTCTTCCACCTTCTGGCAGTAACGATGCTCCCTCTCTACATCTACCTGAAGTGCCTTATAGATCAAATCTTCCTTGCTGTACATGATGTTGGTGATGTTCCGCAGTGTCCTTGCATCATGGGGTGCCGCGTTGATATGCACATGGATGCCTGTATTCTTTCCCGCCACCGCACCTGCATGCCGGAGCTGCCGGATGAGTTCCTGTATGACAGGGATATCTGCATATTCACAGATGGGAGAAACAAATTCTACCTTGTACTCACTCCCCGCATAACCGCCGCCTTTTTTCTGTGCCTCAATGCTGGAGTCATACATGACTTTCCACCTGCGGCCTGCCGCATCCCTGACACTGTACACTTCATAGCTTCCACCGTCATAGCTGGCTACAGAGGAAAAATAGGCTGCCATGACCTCCGCAGCACGCTGTCTGGTAATGCCTGTCATCTCGATCTCAATGCCGAATTTCTGCTCCCTCATGTCCATAGTCTGGCATCCCTCCTTCCTTTTTCCCTGCCTTATCGTCCTCCGGCACTTCCGAACAGTTTCTCCTTGTACTCCGGTGCATGTACCATGAGGTTGTAACGTTCATTGCCGCATTTATAGAGGCACACGCCCCTCTGCGGATAACGGATCAGGTTGTATTCACTCTGCTCAAGCTGCAAGGTATCGATATAAAATTTGGAATCGATGTTTCCCGCATTGAACAGGAATACATGGGTTGGGATGGAAAACAGCGGTTTCGTGTACTCCCGGATTCCATCGATATTGAAGTCCTCCAGATTCTGGCTGGCAAGGATGACGGCACTGTCCTTTTTACGTACACGTTTCATAAAGTTGCGGATATATTCCACGGCGGTCAGGTTGGTAAGGAACAGATAAAACTCATCAATGCAGGCTGCCGTACGCCCATTGGTCAGAAGTTCATTGGACATGTAGGAAAGCACATTAAACAGCATGGCATCCTTCACATTTTTGCTCGCCTGAAGCAGTCCCTTGACACCGAAAGTCAGAAAACTGCTGTCCGTGATGTTTGTATGTCCGTTAAAAAATTTGGACTCCGCTCCCTTACACATGGAGTGAAGTCCAAGACAGATTTCCTGCAGAAGCTCTGCGGTATACAGTTGTTTCTTCTTCGCATCGTAATGCTTATATTCCTCCTCCATCAGATCGTAAAGGTCAGACAGGATCGGGTAATCCTTTGGCGTAAGCCTGCCAAAGTCCGTATCATCCCCTATGTTCCACTTCTCATAAAGTTTCGCTAACATGATCTCTATCGTATCAAGCTGGCTGTCCGTAAAATTCTTATAGCTTCGGAAAAAGTCTTTTAAGAAGGAAATATGCTGGCTTAATTTTGAGGAACAGCGGAACGCATAGGGTGCCTCTGTATCTTCCGGGCTGCCGTTTTCATCCCATGTTTTGGGTTCTAACACATTGATGATATACTCCCCGCTCATCAAATCCACAAAACAGCCTCCCAGATTTCCGGTCAAATCCACATATTCATGCTCCGGGTCCAGGCAGATAACTTTCATCCCGGACTCCCGCAGGATGGTCTGTATCAGTTTTAACAGGTAGGATTTTCCCTGCCCGGAGTTTCCAAGGATGAGGATATTGGCATTGGTCTTGTCATCCGCTCTCTGGTTGAAATCTACAATGACATTGCTTCCAAACTTATCCCTCCCGATATAAAATCCGTTCTTATCGGTCTTGCCGGAGTAGTTGAACGGGAACAGGTTCGCCACACTCGAAGCCGGAAGCGCACGTTCAAACTGTTCCAGAAAGACATTCCTGCCAGCCGGATGCACACATAGGAACCCCTGCTTCTGGCGCAGCAGCAGCTTATCCACGTTCAGTTTGGAACGGATGAGTTCTGTCAACACTTCGGTCTGCAACAACTTCAACTTATCCATGTCCGCTGCGGATAACTCCAGATACACAGCCGTATGCAGCAACGGCTCCCTGTTGCGGTGCATGGTCGCAATGATGTTGGTCACATCCTGCAGGTTGCTCGCTGCCGTGACTGTCTCCTGTAAATTTTCTGTATTCCCCTGCTTCATGCGGTTCTTATTTGCCGCATTGCTGATGATTTTTTTCTCCTCTGCCGGTGTGACCTGTCTGGTATAGATACGCAGTGTCACGCCATCCTTCTCCCCAAGGTGGCGCAGGATCGCCTGCTCATCCGTTGCAGTCGGATATTCCCGGAGTGCCCAGACACTGCGGAACGTATTCCCGCAGATATAATGATCCGTGTAAAACTGGATGACGGACGGTGCGATCATGTCAAGAAAACTCTTAAGCCTCTCTTCCCCCGGTGTCTGTGTCTGTGTTTTTTTCTTTCTGTTGTTATTCATTTAAAATGATCCACCTCTCCCCATCAAATTCTTCAAATTTTTCCGTTGTGACATTCTGTTCAAAGTAAACAGCCAGTATCCTCTTCATGTCCTCCTCATCCGCTCTTTTGGATGTAAATCCCTGTTCCACCAGCATTTTTTCGATACGGTTTAAGTAAGCGAACACCTCATTCTCCTTCTGGTTTCTCAGCCGGATAATCAGTAAAAACTCCCTCGCCGTTGCCATCTGCACCTGCATCCGGTCAAGGTGTCCTGCATCCAGTTCCAGCAGTTTCCGCACAGTCGGGTTGGTTTCTTCCTCCGCGCGGTTCTTTAAATATCTTTTGTTGTCCTCAAAATTTTCACGGGAATTTAAGCACATCATCTCGATTTCCGTGATGCCTTTTAATACCGTCATGAGTCCATAGATTCTTGCGGAAAGGCTCTCCTCCGACAACACGGACAGGTTGCTCGGCTGGATCAGAAAATAGACCAGCTCGTCCTTCCGGTAGGTGCGGATGCTGTAATCCGACAGTTCTTTTGTCCCCATCAGATCCCTTGTGGACTGTTCATTCTTCCGTTTCATTTGCGGTATACCTCCATTCATAATGCTGCTGTTCCACCAAAAAATACGCACATGCATAGCGGATAAATTTTAAGATGGTGGTATCCTCCACCTGTATCGTTAAAAATGCGTATACACCTGCTATCACCATCGGGAACCACAGTTTTGCATAGGCAAATGCAAACACGGATATCAGTACGATGATTCCTGTCACTGCAAGGTCTTTTAGCTCCCACAGCCACATACTCGCTTTCGATTTCAGATTATCCGGGTATATGTACATCCCGTTCTCCCTCCTGTCTTTCTAAAAAATAAGCAATGCCACAGAGGATATATTCCACACACGGCACTGCCACGCTGTTTCCCAATGCCCGGTACCGGACACTGTCACTTGCTCCCGGAATGTCCGTCCAGTGGTCCGGGAATCCCATAAGTCTTTCACACTCAAGCGGTATGAGTTTCCTCACACGCTTTTTTCTCTGCAGGTCATCCGTGTATGCCACACAGTGCCTGTCCTCTGTTGTCAGCGTATAACTGACTCCCTGCTGATAGCCGCAGCCGTTTCCCCCGTTTTTATCCTGACGGTTGATGACATTTCCGGCGATGCAGTAGGGTTCTCCATGAACAGCAAGCGGCGTATTGTTGCCTCCCGTCCCCAGTGCAGAAGTAATGGTCTGTGCCACTTTCACCGGTCCGCTGTAGCGGGTGTCCGGTCCGTGATTGTCAAACAGGATCGGCTGGTTATTGCCTGCCATCCCTGCCGCTGCTGTAATGGTCGGACAATATCCGATCCCGATTTCTGCATTTGCCTGACTGCTCGCCATGATAATGGGCGGTGTGCTTGAACTGTGTGCCAGAAGTGTACCGATAAGGTTCCGGTACACATCCATCCGCTGTCCTCCCTGATCCATCAGACACACGATGTCGGCTCCTGTGCCTGCATCAAAAGTGCCGCCTCCAAGATCGGCGGCAGCTTTTTTCCTCTGTTCCCTGCTCTCCTGATAATGCCTCCACACGCTTTCGGACTCAAATAATATCTCTCCGGCACTGTGGCCTCCAAAATCTGCGATAAGGAAGATTCTTCGGCGTCTCTGGGGGACTCCCCAAAATTGAGCGTCCAGTACCCTCCAAGCAACAGAGAATTCCTGTCCCAGAATAATCCCGGCAGGAGTCCATGCCCCATCCGGCGGTCCAGGTAAAGATACGGACTCCTCCGATATACCACAGACTTCTTCGAGGACTCTCTTAAAATCTGCTCCTTTTGGTTCTCCGCTTGAGAAGGCTCCCGGCACATTTTCCCAGACCATATACCGAGGTCGAACAGGGACATCTGCTCTCCTTCCACTGCTGTTTTT
>ERZ773269.1950-NODE-1950-length-17303-cov-13.098446_pt1 | contig 17303 bp, 17 predicted proteins | sample MGYA00511958_ERZ773269 | MGnify/ENA primary metagenome ERZ773269 (study PRJEB29015, sample SAMEA2737761) | human gut metagenome | biome: human gut; feature: human-associated habitat; material: faeces | place: China | collected 2012 ... | reverse complement strand
TTGATTTGGTAGCTGTTAGCCATGAACTAGGTGATATTAATCGAGATATTGAACAGAGCGAGGCTGACTTGTTAGCCATGATTAGTGATTTAGCGGTCACAGATGATAGCAAGGCGATTATCTCATCAGCTAAGCAATTATTTGGAGGCAAGCATGAGTAATAAAGTGCCGCAAATTCGATTTAATGGTTATAGTGATGCTTGGGTACAGCGTAAGGTTAAGGACATATTCAAGATCACGCGGGGGCAAGTTCTTGCCGCAACTGAAACTAGTGAGGAGAAATCAGATATATCACCATTTCCAGTTTATTCTTCTCAAACAAAAAATAATGGGTTAATGGGATATTATAAAGATTATTTGTTTGATACTGCAATTACATGGACCACTGATGGTGCCAATGCTGGAACCGTTAGTTACCGTTCAGGTAGGTTTTACTCAACAAATGTAAATGGTGTATTGATTTCAGACAAAGGATACACCAACAAAGCAATATCCGAAATTTTGAATTTGGAAGCTTGGAAATGGGTCTCTCATGTTGGAAATCCTAAACTTATGAATAATGTTATGGGAGATATTAGCGTTATGATTCCTAGTTCATTTGAGGAGCAAGACAGACTTTCAGATTTTTTGAATCAATTAGATGATACTATCGCTCTTCATCAACGTAAGTTAGATTTGCTCAAGGAACAGAAAAAAGGCTACTTGCAAAAAATGTTCCCTAAAAATGGGGCTAAAGTTCCTGAATTGCGATTTGCGGGGTTTGCTGACGATTGGGAAGAGCGTAAGTTATCTGAAATAGTCAATATTTATGACGGTACTCACCAAACACCCATATATACTGACTCAGGTGTTAAGTTTGTAAGTGTTGAAAATATATCTAATTTGGAGACTAAAAAGTATATTAGCCGAGAAGCTTATAATAAAGAATATGCTAAAAAGCAAGCTCAAAAAGGCGACGTATTAATGACGAGAATCGGCGATATCGGTACTTCAAGGGTTATAGAAACTGAAGAACCTTTAGCTTACTATGTTACATTGTCTCTGCTTAAACCTAAAAAAATAGAGTCTAATTTCTTATCTTGGTTAATTTCTAGTCCAGAGGTTCAACGTAATATTTGGAAAAGAACACTGCATATTGCCTTTCCTAAAAAAATAAATCTAGGTGAAATTAATCAAGTTGAAGTAATGATCCCTAAAAATAAAGAGCAACAAAAAATCGGATCATTCTTCAAGCAGTTAGACGACACTATCGCTCTTCATCAACGTAAGTTAGATTTGTTGAAAGAACAGAAAAAAGGCTTTTTACAAAAGATGTTCGTTTAGGGTCTAAAATTACATAATGACCCCTAACAAAACCTATTAAAACAGCCCCTTATATCTACTAGTTAGATATAAGGGGCTGTTTTTAAATTTATTTTGTATAATAACCCATAAAAACTATAAGAGATTAGGTATAAAAATGGCCATAAATAAGGAAAGCGTAGCATTAAATGTAATCAACGAATCTTTGAAATTACCTTTTGTCAAAGTAGATCGCTCTGATTTTTTAACTAAAACATTTATTAACAATAATAGGTGATATGCCAAAGTTATTTACGGAAGGTTGAGACGTACCCAAAAAGTTAATATAAAATATTTTACCTGATTAAGTGGCCATTTGTCGGTATTCTACCGGTGAATGGCCACTTAATTTTGCTTGAATTCATGTGTTGTTGTAATACAGTATCCAAGTAATGAAGGGTCTATCTAATCGTAGCAAGGAATACCGATTCATGAAACGCGAGTGGAAAATCTTTCTTAAGGACTTCAACGAACCTGCAGCAATAGAACCCACGTATCACACCAGCATCGGCTATTACGAAACAACTGTAAATCTGGTCGCCAAGATCTTAGACCTTAGACCTGAGCCCGGAGTTCCGGGAAGCATATGAAGTCTACCAGGAGATTATAGGAGCGGTTAGAAAGCGTGATGCGTCAACACTCGCAGCCGCACTAGAGAGCTATCGATCATTAGGAAACCGAATGGATCAGTCTGTCAAAACGTTAAAGAAGTACAAGAGACAAGTCATCAATGCATTACGCTATGAGTACTCAAATGGCTTCCTTGAGGGTATTAACGGCATCATCAAGAAGATTAAGAACACTACGTACGGCTATACGAATTGGAACAATTTCGTCAATCGTATATTCCTGGAACGGGTTTGGTTCAGAGCTAAGAGCAGCAAGGCAGCAGCATGATAAAAGCACCTAGACCAATTAAGGCCTAGATGCTTCACAAAAGATCTATCAACTCTACTTGACGAAGAGCCAACAATTGCCGAGACAAACGCAAAAAGCCGGCACGCTTCGCAATCAATGCGCCGTGTACCGACTTCAAGTTCTTTATGATTACCGCTCATCCACCAATTCGAGGTGGTAGCCGTGGCGGCGTATTTCACTGGCGTAGTTATCGGGTAAGGGCTCATCAAACCGGAGTTCAACGAGTACGTGCTGCCTGCCAGCGTCGTCCCGTACCGTGAAAACGTGCGCCGATCCGGGCTCGTGCGGGCGTACATCCAGCACCACCTGGTTAGGAGAGAGTTCTCCCCGCTGGCGCGCCTGCACCAACGCGGTCAATACCCGGTCTAAATTAGTAATGGTCACTGGTTGCATCCTCTTCACCCCCCGATTTTGCCGCTATCGTCTACATATAAACTATACACGCCGCTTCCGGGATGCAAGTCCAGCCAGTCCCAGCACGCTGAGGATAGATAGAACGATTGAAGCCAACGGGCTGTGTGTTGCCCCCGTCTCCGGAAGTGCCACTGCAGTCTTAGTTGCTGGGCTTTGACCTTGCTCAGCACCACTCTGCGGACGACTTGCCTGGCTGGCGGCAGGTACTAGCTGTACGCCAGCCTGACCATCATTCTTGTAACCAGGTGCAGCAGGGTGCACGTCTGGAACGCCCTGCGATTTTGGTGTCACGCTAGTTACGTCCGCCCGTACGACGTGGAAAACCTTCGTGATGGTGTTACCCACCATATCCACGGCAGTCACGGTGAAGTAGTTATCGCCCTCCAACAGGTTGTACGTCTGGCTAAAGTCAGCCGCCCCATAAGGGTTTGAGCTGGCCGCATCCGCATCCACGTGGTTGTTAAACCCAGCAAGGTTCTTCTGGTGCACAACATTATCTCCGTTCGTGTACAGCCGGTAGCCATTCACGTTATCATTTACGGTGCCCGTGACGGTAAAGGTCGGGTCTGACGTCGTGATATCGTAGTTACCATCCGCATCAACCGCCAACTTGTCGGCTTGCGGCATGGACAAAGTTGGGAAGACGGTGTCCAGGTAGATCTGGAGCGCGCCGTAAGCCGTGCTACTTACCGTCGTACCGTCTTCGTTGGTCGTAGTCGTCGTCAGACGGTAACCAACTGACTGCTGCTCAGCGGCTTTGAATGGTACCGTGAAGCTGAACGTCCCGTCCGCGTTAATCGCAACCGCCTTGGTCGGCTCGGTAGCATCAGTCACCGTCATGGCCTTCCCGGCAGGATCAGCCACCTTACCCGTAATCGTCAGTTCACCAGTCTGCGGGTCGTAAACGTCCGCGACCTGATCAGCACCCACTAACGTAAACGTGTTGTCGTTAAACTTATCAAAGGAAAGCCCAGCAGTTGGCTGTGCGTGCGTCGTAATGTCCGCAAAGGCGCGCCCACTAAGCACTGGCGCCCCGGTCGTGACCGTAGCGTCCGCAGCCGCGTCTGCGTTATCGCGCAGGGCAATCACCGTGTGTGGATTCGTTGTGCTGAAGTGACCGTATCCGGCAGTGCCGTCAGCGTCAAGGAAGACGATCATTTCGTCCCCGTCAGCACGTCCAGCCCGCTTGTATTCGCCAAAGTTAGCGGTCGGGTACAGGACGGTGCCCACAAAGTCGCCGTAGGGAGCCCTTTCGGTCAGGTTAAACGTCACGATACCAGTAGCCGTATCGACTTTGCCTGGGAACACTTTGCCCGCGATAGAGTCGGTTGCGTAAACAATCCAATCGACACCCGCCGGCACCTGGGCGTACGCGGTGAAACTCGTCTGGTCGGACACGGCCTGCACGAAGCCCCCCGTACGCCAATGGTTATAACTGCCGTCGCCAACTTGCCAACTAAACTGCGGTGCGACGTTGGCTGCAGTATCGGTTGCTGAGGCTGAAGTAGTACCCGCAAACGCCTGTACACTCGCGCTGGTGTGGTTGCCAGCAACGTCCGTCACCGTCAAGGTCAGCTGCCCATCGCTCGTTGCTAGGGCGGCCATTTGCGCTGCTGTCAGTTTGAAGCTGATTGTCCCAGCGTTACTTTGCCCGTTGTTATCGAGACTCACCCCATACTCCTGGGCACCAATCTTGAGGACCGCGTCACTAAACTGGCTGAACCCCGCACCCTGGTCGTTGTAGCTGGCCGTCAACTGACCTTTGGCGTAAGTCAGACCGGTCAGAGTCGGTGCGACGGTATCCACGGCTACAGGTAAATCAAAGTTTTGTTCCTGCTCCGCCCCGTCGTTGTACTGCTCAGTCACAATCCGGTAAGTGTACCTACCATCCGGCGCCGTGATGTACTTGCCCGTCTGTTGGTCGTAAATCCGACCATCCCAGGTAAACGCGTCAGCATCCAGACGCATGTCGGTGCTCAACCCTAAGTCAGAGTTGTAACTAGAGCCATTTTGCAGGTATGACTTGGTCGTGTTGTTCTCCTTGTCGAGCACGCGAACCAAGTTACCATTAGCGTCCAGAATCTGAATGGTGACCGCCTTGAGGTTCTGCTTGGCAAAGACGTATGGGTACACGGTATCGCTATCACCGTCTCCGTTAGGCGAGAACGAGACCTTGCCGTTCTCAATGTACGCGGGAACCTGTCCCCACGTGTACTTGCCTGTTACGTCGCTATTCACGAGGTTGCTCAGTGAGGCAGCGTCGGTGACCCCCAACGGGTTATTGTTGTTATCAACGAGGTACCCACCCTTAAAGATTGAGTCCTGCTTGTTCGCCGGATTATCAATAATCTGCTCGGTGGTGAGGTCCCCAAAGTAGCCGAGGTACGGCACACTGATGGTCTGGGTGTCGTCTCCCGCTTTAAATGTCAAGTAGCCCTCGACAATTTGGTTAGTGGCAACCGCATCATCCAACGTGAGCGTGAAGGTCACCACTTTGCTGGCACCGGGAGCGAGCGTAAACGTTGGCGTAGCGCTGTTAACCGCCGCTCCTGCCAATTTCTGGTCGTGCACGATATTACCCTTGCTGGTGTCCCGCACCTGCGTGAGGGGCCCACCGTCGTAGTCGACCGTGTAGCTTTGGGTCGTCTGTCCGTAATTGGTTAAAGTCACGTTGAAGCTGGTCGTCTGCCCGATTTTACCCAGCGATACCGAGCCGGCGTTGTTTGTACCCTCGGCAGCGACGCCCAAGTTCCCCGCCTTGGTCACATCAATTTGTCCAGCACCCTGGCGCCGAGGGGAGACGTAGGTGCCCGGGTAGTTTAAGTCAATCATTGGGTCTGCCGCGTTCATTAACGCTAGCTTAACGGCCTTAACCAGGTCCGCGCCCTGCAATTCTGGACGGGTTACCTTGAGTTTCTGCATGACTAGTAGGGCCGCGCCGGCATCGTACGGGCCAGCCATGGAAGTACCGGACTCAACCGCGTATGTTTGGGTATTGGTTTTCGGGTCAATGGCCGTGGAGGTCACCCGATCACCGGGCGCTGCGATGTCCGGCTTAAGCGTATAGTCCGCCATCGGTCCCCACGAGGAGAAGCCGTCCATTTCAGAATCAGCACCAGTCGCACTCTTCTCGGCGGCGACGGTCATCGCGGACGCTGCGGCACCGGGATCGGCAATGGTTGAATCGTTCTTCGGCACGTACGCCGTGGAAATATCAGTCGGCTTATCGGAGCCCACAATGCTGGCCGCGTTGGCGTTGTTGCTGGCCGAGATGGAAACAAAGACTCCGTGGTCGGTAGCGTACTGCACGGCGGCTTGCTCCTCGTCGGTCAGATCTTGTTCGGCCACACCAACTCCCAGTGACATTTGGATGGCATTGGCTCCCATCGAAACGGCGTCCCTTATTGCCCGGGAAATATCGTTAGCATTTTCGTCCGGGAACTCATCAATGACCTGCATCGCCAAAATCTGGGCTTCCGGGGCGACCCCTTTGACATAGACTGACGCTTTAGACGTACCGGTAGCGCCATCGGCAACGGTCCCGTTGGCGGCAATAATACCAGCGACGTGTTCACCGTGCGTAGACCCGGACACCGTAGTCCCCGTGTTGACACTATCGTTGTTCACGTAATCGTAGGCAAAGGGGATCTTGCTGTTGACGTACGTGCCGTACCCTAGCTTAGCAATAGCGGCCTCCGCGGCGTCTTTGCTAATCGCAGCCGTACTATCGTCAGTCAACCGCAAGTCTGCGTGTGGTTGGACCCCAGAATCGATCACGGCCACAACCATGCCCTGACCCTGATAACCCTCATTCCACAAGCCCTCAACGTTCCCCTTGGTCAACGTATCCTGGTTTGCGGGACCGGGATCGGCGGTTGCGTCGGATGTAGCCTGCGCGGTGGTGGTAGCGGCAGGTGTCGTCGTGGTTGCAGCGCTTGAACTCGACGCGCTCGCATCACTGGTGGCAGTGGCGTCGCTAGTGGCTGCACTTGAGCCAGCCTGCGATTGACTCGTAGTAGTAGCTGTCGTCGTGCCCTCCTCCGTAGCCGTGCTACTTTGCGTGTGGTTGTCCGCTACATTTTGCGCGTCGTCCACCGCGGTGGACGACTGTCCGGTCGTTTCCGTGTCGGTTTGCGTTTGTACCGTTGCCGCCGCCGTGGTATCGGCTGACACTGATTGTGTGGCGTAACCACTCAGCACAATAGTTCCCGCGCTAACGGTAATTATTGCCGCCGCTACCCACTTGGAGCCTGACTTATATAACTTGTAGTGCCTCTTCATTTCGGTCATCGAATTTCTACCCATTCGTAACTACCCCCTAATATTGGTTGTTGAGCACGCCATCTTCCCAGACAAAGCTTTGCAAAAACACAAATCATTCTCATTTTTAGCTCATTTAATTTTAATTTGCTCAACGAGGGTAATTTATCGTATCACATCAGCATTGTCAATACAGTGGATATCGGTGCATCGATAATTACGACATATTGGGACCACTTGACCGTCGCATAATTATGAGAGTTAGCTAGCACCGATTTTAATTTTGTGGCAAAACAAAGGAGGACACGCTGAGACAGGTGTGCCCTCCATGAAACATTATTGGCGCTACGATATTAAACGAAGAAGATGTATTAGTTACAGAGTATGAGCCAAATGGTACAACAACATACGATCCGTCTGATATCAATCAAATAGACAAAATTTAATTAACGGGGAGGTATATGATGTCTCAACAGATTGTACTGCCAATTAAAGACTCAAACGTATTAAAGATGGTATAGGACACCTTGTTAGATAGTTTTCGCGCTGGTCGTCGAAACTACACCATCTTCCAAGTTGGAAAAGCCACTCTACTACGGGTGAGTGATGTCATGACGTTAAAAAAATCAGATGTCTATAATCCCGAAGGAAATGTTAAAAATACGGCCTTTATTCATGATAAAAAGACAGGTAAAGCAAACACCTTAGATTTAAAGCCCGTCCAACAAGACTTGCTACAATATCATGATTGGCTAGTCCAACAGAATATCACTTCGGATTGGTTATTTCTCTCAACGTCCCATCCAGATCGACATATCACAGAGAAGCAGTTTTATAAGGTGATGGCACGCGTTGGCGATCTATTAGGTAGCAACTATCTAGGCACACATATCATGCGTAAAACAGGAGCTTACCGCGTCTATACGCAGTCGAATTACAACATTGGTTTAGTCATGTACTTATTGAATCATTCTAGTGAAGCTATGACACTGACTTACCTTAGATTGGATCCTGCATAATGTGATTAGTTAATGGTTGGCGTTAGCCTTCTGATACAAGAGAAAAACCAAGGATTCCATCCTTGGCAAACTACTATTGACAGGTGTCAAGAGTGTAAGTGCGCATTGCCCTCATTTCATTCGGTTATGATTCTTGCAAATAATTGCTTGTACATTCAACTTTTTTAAGATTTAATGCCATTATTTTGTGATCTTATGGCTATTTAGCAAAATGACTAGTCATTACTGTTTTGAGTCATACGATTTTCAGAATAGACTAGTGATTTGATTGTGAATAGATACGTTAAACTCGTATTTAGATAAAATATTATGGGTTAGTAAGCCATTAATCATATTCTGCGAAAAAACACCTATAACGAATAAAACGCCATAAAAAGCTCCTTGTAAGTCTTTTATGGCGTTTTATTCGTTACATACAGTAATTTTATATGGATGATGTTCAATTGCGCTTAGAAGCGCTTATAGGGCCTTAAAAACAGCGGTCACAAATTAGGTAGGATCAATCTTTTGATTTTATTTTTCAGCATGAAAAAGGCGCAGCCTATTATAAGTTTATCTTTTATATTTTAATCTTTTGTTCTTTTGCGTGGTTATAAAGTGAGCATTAGCAATGCTTCCAAGCTAAATACGTGTACAAAATACTGTGCATACGTGTACAAAATACTGTGCATACGTGTACATTTTATTTTTTCATGTACACGTAAAATGCTATAATAAAAAGCATAAAGAAATTCCTGACAAAAAGTTTTTCTTTATGCTTATCCAACAACACGCCCAAAGGAGTGTATTTATATGTCCATTATACCAGAAGAATCAAAGACAAGGCAGGTGCAGACCTTGAATGAATTATCAAAAAGAAAAGTGGTCGAACACAATAGCTTAATCACATCCATTGCAAAAATGGATAAAACGCCGCTTAAAATGTTTGAATTAGCTGTTTCTTTAATTGATACAGAAAACCCACCTCAAGATCAAACGGTTTATTTATCAAAACGAGAGCTGTTTGCTTTCTTTAAGGTGAATGATAACGATAAACATAGCCGATTTAAACAAGCGATTGAGAGGATGCAAAAACAAGCTTTTTTTCAAATTAGAGAAAAAACCAGTCAGGGATTTCAATTTGAAAGCATTGTTCCGATACCGTATGTAAAGTGGACGGATTATAACGACGAAGTAAAAATTGAATTTCATCGTGAAATCATGCCTTACTTAATCAATCTTAAAAACAATTTTACGCAACATGCTTTATCAGACATCGCAGAATTAAATAGCAAGTATGCCATTATTCTATACCGTTGGTTATCGATGAATTACAACCAGTACGAGCATTACAGCTTTAAAGGTGGTCGGAGACAAGACCAAATTGATAGTTATCGTAATCCTGAAATCAGTATCCGAGATTTACGAGAAATGACAGATACGATAGATGAGTATCTGGATTTTAGGAATTTTGAAAAAAGAATTTTAAAGAATGGTATTGAAGAAATTACAAATCATACAACTTTTAATGTGACGTACGAAAAAATTAAAAAAGGCCGCAGCATTGATAGTATTGTCTTTCACATTACTAAAAAACAAGTTGCAGCTGATAGTAGTTATAAACAGGATGATCCTGTTTATATTGAGGGCAAGATTCGCCAAGAAGAAACAGAAGACATGTTGACTGTTAAGGCAATAAAAAGTCCATATACAAAGTTACTTATGGAGCAGTTTTTATTGTCATATATTGATTTAACGGATACGACTATTTTGTCAGGGTTACAGAAAAATGTGTATCCACTTTATGATGAATTAAAAGAATTACGTGGTTTAAAGGGCGTGAAAGAACACTTAGCCTATATCCGAGACAAACAAGATGACTATTCGAAAAAGAATATTGCTAAGTATCTTAAAAAATCGATTGAACAGTATCTACCAATCGTTAAAAGGCAGGATATAGATCATGAGTGAAAATTTAAAAACAATTCGAGAACTTGCTGATGAATTGGGCGTTTCAAAGCAGGCTATATGGAAAATAGGACGGCATGTGAAGATCCTTGCTGTACGCTCCACAGACAGCATAAACAGAGACGTGGAGAAGAGATAACAAATAGTCCAAAGGCGGGTAGCTGTTTGTTATCCCATCATGATTTGCACCTTGGTGAAGACATATAGACGCGGAAACACTGACTTAGAATGAGTAATCATTCTAAGTCAGTGTTTCCTAGTATTGCGTAAATGTTTAAACAGTCCCCAGAACGCTTATATAGCGCTCAAATGACGTCAAAATGCAGTCAGGTTGTAAGAGATAGCTTGAACAAAAAACATTGTGGCAGTAGCCAGTCGTTGCGAGACGCACGTAATGAAACTAACTAATTGCCCCATTAAGGTAATAGTTGGTTCAGCGTCGGGAGAGAGTCTTGCAGGCTATCCGCAACGACATAGCTAGAGTTTTTTTGTTTTTAATTCTTTTTAATAAGGCGTCAGCAAAAAGATACAAGGGCTTGCCCTTGTGTCTGCCGAAGGCTACTAGTCAGCCGCTGTACACATCAAGCGGGACAAATTAATATGGCTTTCACTTCTACGAACTTGTACAGCGTGCGGTGGATAGCGTTGAATTCATCCTTGCAGTTGAGGCCTGCGTTAACCGTTGTTTGTTTAATGAATCGGTTATACATATAAATTGTACGTATACGTGTGTGTATAAACAGTATGTATACGTACTGTTTATAATGTGTTATTATAAGCATGAGGACATTTGAAAGGGGTGTGAGACATGAAGATACTTACGTTTTCAGCGATCAAAGGTGGAGTAGGTAAGACTACATTGGCTTTCAATTATGGGGAGTGGCTGGCCGAACATGGAAATCAAGTCCTATTTATGGACTTAGACCACCAAAGCAATTTGAGCCAAACGTATAATATCTATGCCACTGAAAATACAGTTGCAAATATATTTTCTGGTCAAGGACAGGTAGATATTCATGATGTTAGTGATAATATCAGCCTTATTGCTGGTGACTTGCATCTAGATGATGTGGAACGAGAAATCGAAAATAAAACCAATAAGAATATGCTGCTTTACATGTGGTTAAGTGATAATTTTGATTGTTTAAATTTAGGACGATTTGATTATATTATCCTTGATACACACCCTGATTTTTCAATCGCTACTAGAAATGCAGCGATTATCAGTCATGCGATTATTAGTCCAATTATTCCAAGTGAACACGGATATAATGCCAAATTTAATTTGGAAGAACGATTAAAAGAATTACGTGAAGAAGCAATTGATTTTCAATCACGCAAATCATATGTGACAGCGCAACTTTATTTTGTTGCCAACATTATTAAACACAATACTAAATCTTCACATGAGTTACTGGATTCAATTAAAGATGAAGAATCTGTAATTGGAATTGTTCCGTCAAAAGAACTGTTCAACCGAACAACTCTTGATAAAGAATCGTTATCAACTATGAAGCAAGACCATAGCACTTTCCTTAAGAATCGTGAGTTTTTCGAGGAAATGGACAACGTTTTCGCTAATATTACTAAAAACTTATAATGTATAAACAGTATGTATACATGCTGTTTATACGTATACATATAGTGTATATGTACTGTTTATACATTGCGTTTTATACGCCTAATCATAACTGGTAAGGAGAATTTATAATGGCATTTAATCCGAAGAATGAACAACTAAGACAGGCAGTACGTAAGGGCGTTGAATCTGAAAAGCAAGCAAACGATAGTTTGGATAATGAATCTGTTTTGAAAGTGCCAGTGAATAATGAAGATGAAAATGAGACTACTAAACATTACACGTTTACTTTGCAACCGAGTGTTCGTAGGCGATTAGATGCAGTTGCAAAAGAAAAGGGATTTAAATCAGCGTCTAAGTTCCTAAATGCCTTGATAAGTGAATTGTAGAATAGGGTGTAAGTCACAGGGCGAAAATATTTGGGGCGCTGCCACGGGATAAGACGCGTGATGTGTAAGTCGCCAATTAATTACCTTGAGTTTAAAGGAATACGGATAACTTGTCTATTTTCTATGGGAATCTTTAATTCCGTATATTCCGTCACGCTTTATGGATTTTACCCAGATTCCAAGCGTTGCTGATCCCTTAATTCCGAATTTCTTGCGTATTTCAACGGTCGGTACACCTTTGAGATACAGACAAACCGCGTCTATTTGAATTTCTTTTGAAAACATACGAAAACCCCATGAGTTAGATTTACTCCAACTCATGGGGTTCAGTTCATTCACCTTTAATTAAGGTGAAGCCTTTTTATATATAATTAATTGTGTATTTTTTTACCTAAGTTGTCTCCAGCATTATCAATTGCTTTTGCCGTAAAAACTGTGGCTGCAACAACAATACCACCCAATACAAGTGATGTTACAGCAGCGACTTTTAATATAGTGTTAACCATTAATCAATGACCTTCTTCCCTATTAAGATAACAGGTGTAGTTATTGTACTCGAGCATCATCTGAATCGGTAACAGATTTCACCTTATCAATTCCTGCCGTGGCTTTATCTTGAACTGATTTTCCAGCATCGGTTACACGATCCTGTATGGTTACTTGTGATTCTTCGAATTCTGATTTTGTCTGAATATCGATCACTTTAACATTCAGCTCCACTAGAGTAAGACTTGTTGCTTCTTCTATCTGTTTTGCTACAACCTTACTGATTTCTTTATAGACATCATGTGCGTTATGGCCAAACTCCATCACAATATTCAAATCAACAGCTACTTGCTCTTTACCAACCTCTACATTAATTCCATCAGTTGGATTATCACTATTAACGATTTTATTCTTAATATTAGCTACAAAGCCGCCATCTACGCCTAGCAATCCTGATACATTTTCAATTGCATAACCAACAATCTTTTGGATTACTTTATCATCAAACGTCAATTGTCCTTTAGTAGCTACAGTCTCCTGTGTTACTGTCTTATTTTCCGTAGTCATAAATTTATCCCCCCGCATTATTTATTAAAAATGTCATGTAACAGTTTACTTAATTGGATACGATTATTATCAAACAAAAGGCCTAATAAACCGAACATTACTGTTATAAAAACTACTAGTATCGTTTTTATAAAGCCAAATTGAATTAATAAAATAGTAATTACAAAACCAATTAAGCTACTTAAAAAAACTACTGTCTGTTTACGATCCATACTCGATAAACTCCTAAAATTAAATAACTCGCGATGCTTTATTATTACGCTTATTAGATTGATTTACCTTTATATTTACTCGAATAGGTGATTTATCAACCCCAGATAGTAAGTTTCTCAAGCTATCAGTTAAGTTTTTTTCTACTCGTGGCAAATCAGATATAATTGATTTTTTATATTCAGAATCGGCGGTAACGTTGAAACGCTTAATATGTTTAGTGTTTTTGATATTGACTTGAATATTACTTAATCCTTCGCCGGATAACTGTGTCTTAATAAAACTGCTGATTCCCTCATTTCCCAAAGATAGTGTGCCTTTCCCTGAGTTAATTAACAAAATAGATTTTCTTTGCCGAGGCAACGCTATTACAACAATTAAAATTACACTAGTTAATCCTAGAATAAATAGCTCATTATATCTAAGTAACATTTGCTCGCTTAGCGAACTGTGTAAATTAATATGATCTAAAAACGAAAGTATTTTGGTAATTATATCGGGCCAGATTATCGTAGAAATACTAATTAAGTAAATTAGAAGAATAATAACAAGTAACACCTTGTACAATCTCTTCATAGCATGCCCCCTCAGTACGATATAATGCTACTTTTTTGCCTTAATACCAAAGATTGCAGACACGATCAAAACTAAAATAACTGCTCCAATAATTGATGGGAAAATTGCCATTCCAGCTAAGCTAGGGCCCCAATGTCCCAAAATACCTTGTCCAATTGAAGAACCAATCAGACCAGCTAAAATATTACTGATCCATCCCATAGACTCTCCACGGTTTGTTAAAGCACCTGCAACTGCCCCAATTACTGCCCCAACGATTAATGACCAAATCATACGTCATTCCTCCTATAATTAAATATTTAAAAAAATTAACACTGTTCCTAATATAGAAAATACTACTTTAATTAAAATAATAAAAATAATAAGTCTTATTAAGACATATCATAGCTATACCAAAGGGAGTCGACATAACACAGGTTATACAAAGTGCCTGTCATGGCGCGGTTTCCAGCCCTTTGTGCAGCAACCCCCATTCACAAACTCAAAAAAAGCCCGAAACGGCGTTTCACAAACGTCAGTTTCGGGCTTTTTCACAATTTAGACCAATTTAGCTCAGAGATTGATCGTTAAACTAGTCAATCTGAAATATAGCGCTATAATATAGGAATCTCCAGAGATTCATTTTGTGTGTTTCTTTTAACCAAAAGCTAGTTGCTGTCCAAAAAATTGGACAGCAACTAGCTTTTTATTTACCAGCCGCTTTATAATTAACTCAACTAATCTATTAGGGTCTAATTAAGTTCGCTTTAACCAGCCCATGATAGATTAGTTGCACCCATAGAGTATATCTCTACGCATCAATACACCTTAATTAACACAAAAAGGTTTAGTGAATAATCACTAAACCTTTTTGTGTTTCTACCAACCAACGGGCGGTTAGTTAAGTTGTTGCGGTAGCAACTTCTGATACAAAATTTAAGCACGGCGCACAACATATTTATATGTTGTGTGTAAGTGCGCATTGTCAGCAAAACGCTGACTGGTGGCAATGAAATAATGGCTAGATCTTACTAGGTAAAATCCCTCAATTATCCAAATATCCGACGCCAAAAACCTTTTTATTCTTGGCGCCGTTGGCGCTGTCTTCTGACACAACTTCATCTTGCTGTAATTCAGTTTCCAATGCCAACTTAGCGTATTGGACTAAACGTATAAAAAAATACGAGAGATAACTTGATCCAATTTAGTCACATTATCTCTCGTCAAAAGGCGTTATTTTAAATATATATATGTCTGATTACTAATAAATTAAGTATATTAATGCTAAAGCAACTAATATCTGGAAAATGATTGTTAAGAATCCATATCCCAAAAATTTAGGACCTGCGTTCTTAATTGTAATCCACTTTAGATTTAATCCAATTCCCGCCAGATTTACTACCCCAAAAAAACTCGTTATATGTTTAAATATGCCAACATAACTTTCTGGTAAATGTACAAAAGTATTGACCATTACACCTACAAAGAAAACAATGATAAACCACGGGATACTTATTTTTGACGTGTTTTCTCCGGAAATTCCCTGTACACTATTCCTATTAACAACCCGTGTCATATAAATCACCACAACTGATAGAAAAATCACACGTAACATCTTAAATAATGTAGCATAAGTTACAACTTCTGGATTAATCAGGCTGGCTGTTCCAACAACCTGTCCTACTGACTGGACTGTACCACCGATAAGAGCTCCCATTAGCATATTGTTTTCGCCTACTAAAATAGGTGAAAGAATAGGTAGTATTAATAATAAAATAGTTCCAGCAATAGAAACTACTGCAACAGCTGTACGACGATCATCATCGTGAGCCTTAATTGCTGGTGCAATCGATGCAATTGCACTAGAACCACACACTGCATTCCCACCAGCCATCATGGCAGCAGTTTTAATATCAACGTTAAATACTTTAATACCAACCCACATTACAAATTTAATTGTTGCCCACATTAGTATTACAATAAATAATATTCCTTGCCAACTAAGTGAAAAAATAGTTTTGAAAGTTAAGGAAAATCCTAAAACCGCAATCCCAACTTCTATTGGATATTTTTCTGACCACTTTACCCCGGAATTCCATCGATTACCAGTGAGTATCAAATTTCCAATAATTAAACCTAAAAACATAGCTACAGTTTCACTACCTAACATTGGTAAAAAAACGCTTAATTCTTCAGATATAATCGCTAAACCAAATGTAAGTATAATTCCGGCCCACATATTACGTTTTATTTTAAACATACACATACCTATTCTAATTAAATTTAATCATACTGCATCCTTCAGAATATCAAATTTGTAGAAAAATACCAGGACGATTAGTTTATATAGCTATACCAAAGGGAGTTAACACAAAAAGGTTTAGTGAATAATCACTAAACCTTTTTGTGTTTCTACCAACCAACGGGCGGTTAGTTAAGTTGTTGCGATAGCAACTTCTGATACAAAATTTAAGCACGACGCCCAACAGATTTATGTGTGGGGTGTAAGTGCGCATTGTTTTAAAAAAGTTCTCATTTATTGCTTATTCTGATAAGGTTATACTTCGATGCTGTTTATCAAGAACGCCGATATTGTAGGTCAGATATTGATAAAGATACAGGCGAAGTATTGAATAATAAGTAAGAGTTTAATTTAGGGGGAAGCAATCATGAAATTTGAAGAAACATTATTACCAGAAAAATCAGATGTAATGACATTACAAAATATGATAAGAACGTATAATAGGCAAAATTTTGAAACTGCAAATCAAACAGATTTTGCTATTTACATAAAAGATGATAATGAGAATGTTATGGGGGGAATTTCAGGAAAAATATTTGGTAATTGGATGGATATAGACTATTTAGTTATTCATGAAAGTTTGCGTAAAAATGGGTTAGGTCGAGAGCTGTTACAAAAAGCCGAGGACCTGGCTATACGTAGTAATTGTAAAAATATATTTCTATACACATTTGATTTTCAAGGTAAAGATTTTTATCCCAAATTTGGATTTAAAGAAGTTTACGTAAAAAGAGAATATCCTTTAACTGGGTCAGAGCATTTTTTTGTTAAGAAATTATCAAATGAAATCGATAAAGAGACTGGCGAAATACTAGAAAAAACTGAATGATTTGATGAGAGGGCGGATTAATAGATCCGTCTTTTTTTTGTTGTTGGCTAGCCAACTTCTGATACAAATTTTTAAGCACAAACTCTAGTGATTTATCAGTGGAGTATAAGTGCGCATTCTGATTCAATCAGGAGAGCAATTTCATCACTTTTTTAAAGTGATGTGTAAGTGCGCTTGTCAGAAAAAACGCTGACAGATGCCTAAAGAATTTTTTACTAGATCTCATACTAATTAGCCGCTAAAAAGACCCCCACGCTCGCTGGACAAATTTGGCAGAAGTAAAAGCCAAATTCATACCTACCCCGTAACATATTTCCACCGGCTAATTGGAGCCTTCGGCAGACACAGGGGCAAGCCCCTGGACCCCTGCATGCTGACGCCTTTTTAAATCCTTTATTAAACAACATGTTGAATAATATACCAATCAAGTCATTGCGGATAGCCTGCAAGGCTCTCTCTCTCGACACTCCACCAACTATCCCCTTAA
>ERZ773269.1947-NODE-1947-length-17326-cov-18.709513_pt1 | contig 17326 bp, 10 predicted proteins | sample MGYA00511958_ERZ773269 | MGnify/ENA primary metagenome ERZ773269 (study PRJEB29015, sample SAMEA2737761) | human gut metagenome | biome: human gut; feature: human-associated habitat; material: faeces | place: China | collected 2012 ... | reverse complement strand
CACAAAAAACGGGACGTACCCGATGCACGCCCCATTATTATATACAGAGTTTTTCTGCATGTCAAGGAGAAACCTTAAATTTTCTTTGAAAATACGGCTTTTTTCGACTATGACACGCCTGGATGAGTTGTCTCAAATTCTTCTCTTGTGATTTTGACAGGTTTGGCCTGTTTTTCTCCTTCCGGGAGACTACTCTCCAAGACAGAACATGTCCACGGTCACATCAGCGAGAAGATTTCCCTTTTCATCCGTCACTTCGCAGCGGACGATGGTGATCGACCTGCCGCGGCGGATCAGGATGCCTTTCGCATAGACCGTTCCTTCCGATACATTCCGGATAAAGTTTATATGGGCGCTCTGGGTCACATATTTTCTTCCGTCGGCTCTGGCTGTGAGGCCTGTTACCACATCTGCCAGCGCATAGAGCATTCCACCATGGACCATGCCCATCAGGTTTGTCACGCCGTGAGTGATCTTCATACTGATCTCACTGCATTCCGGAGAGATCTTTTCAATCTTCATATTTGTATATCCCATAAATGGATTGTGTTTTACATACTCGTCCGGGTCGAGGACGTTCCATGTTTCTTTCATGATTTTTCCTCCTTCTGCGTTCCGGCAGTGTCAAAAATCCCATCGCACAGCCGGTCCGGAATAGATTTTTGCCTGCAACTGTAAAGGTGCCGCACCGTTACAAGCGCTGTATATTTCCAGACAGGATTTTACCATACCGTCAGTCTTCATGCAAGCCCCCCCGGTGCGATTTGATCCCCCCCGATGCGATTTAGTCCACATCCGATACACATTCTGGAACGATACCGCTCCCGGGCTGAACCGTTACAAATCTCTTTTGATCCTGAGGGAGACCGCATCTGCGGTCTCCTCTTTTAATCTATCCTTCGTTAGGGATTGGGTGCCAGAAGTCCAGCCGTTCTCAGATTTGCAAGTAATTCATTAAACTGATTCACCACGTTCTTCGAGTCTGTGGCATTTGCCACCGGAGCGGCCGCTGTCACTGTCCCTGCGGGACCTGTCGGACCGGTTGGCCCCTGTGGACCCATCGGACCTGTCGCTCCCACTGCTCCTTCCGGTCCCATCGGGCCCATCGGACCTGTCGCTCCCACTGCTCCTGCCGGTCCCATCGGGCCTATCGGGCCTGTCGCTCCCACTGCTCCTGCCGGTCCCATCGGGCCCATCGGACCTGTCGCTCCCGGCGCTCCTGCCGGACCTATCGGGCCCATCGGACCTGTCGCTCCCGGCGCTCCTGCCGGGCCCATCGGGCCCATCGGACCTGTCGCTCCCGGCGCTCCGTCAAATCCCGGAAACCCCTGTGGACCTCTCGGTCCTTCAGGCCCCGGGCATCCCTGAGGGCCTCTCGGCCCCTGCGGTCCCCGGCAGCAGCAGGTTCCGTGTCTCCAGCCATATCCCCAGCCGCTTCCGCAATTTCCGCCACAGCCGCCTCTTCTGTTTCCTCCGCAGCCACAATTTTCACCGCAGCCACCTCTTCCATCTCCGCCACAGCCCTGCGTTCCGTCCCGGCCGCAGCAACAGTTCCCATCCCAGTGTCCTCTCTCGTCTCCGCCCCGGCAGCTCTCTGCTCTGCAGTCCTCGTTCTCCCAGAAACCATATCCACAATTACGCATAACCAATTCTCCTTTCAGCATATTTTCCTTGCGGACATCCCATACAGGTTGTTCGCTTACTATAATCTATGCTGCCCGTCCGAAACTGCTACTTCTGCGATTTTTTGTCCAAAACTCCGGCTGTCACCTCACTGGATCCATTCAATTTGCTGCTCTTTTCTTTTCTCAAAATATTTCCTGTTTAACTGGCATGTCTCCGTCCCCGGCCGGCACCTCTCCGCCAGCTCATTATACCGCTCCGCCATCTTCCATTCCCCGAGCCTGTCATAGCAGACACACATCTGAAGATACGGAATATATCCCCGGCACTCCGGCATCACAAAACCGTCCTCCCCTGTCAACTTTCCGGCCTGAACTGCCTGCCCGTACCAGAAAATTGCGTCGCGATAGCGCCCGGCCGAGAAGAACCACCATCCGAGATCACAGCAGAGCTCCGGCTTCGGGATCCCCTCAGAAAGTCCGGAAAGCAGAAACTTTAGTCCCCGGTCCCGGTCCCCGATCCGGTACATACAGTACGCCCCATGCCTGCAGGCATCCATCCGGTCTTCCCGCCAGCCATCCGGCAGTTCCAGATATTCCGAAAATACGGAAGCAGCATCCCGGTATCTTCTGTGATAATATAATTCCTTTCCATAATAATACTGATCCCGCGGAGATAATTTCCCCTTCTCCCGGAGCATCTGCTCAAATATCCGAAGATTCCTGTCCGGATCCCCTGTCCCCACTTTCCGGTGCTCGATCATGATATCTTCCCGCACTACTTTTCCAAAGGGTTCCACCGCCTCATGGATGCGCCCTTTCCATACGGCTTTTCCGCACCGCCTTAAAAGACGTTCTCTATAAAAGAAAAATGACGGTGCGCCATCCCCGTCATATCCAACCGCGTATTTCAACATCACCACATCCGGCCGTTCGTCATCCAGCCGTCTCTTAAGATCCATTAATTTTCTCCGTTCCTCCTGCCTTACCACATCATCTGCATCCAGCCAGAACAGGTAATCCCCCGTTCCCTTGGAAAACGCGAAATTTCTCGCCGCAGCAAAGTCATCCTTCCATTTAAAATCATAAACCTTGTCCGTAAAAGAAAATGCGATCTCCTTCGTCCGGTCCGTAGATCCCGTGTCCACAATTATGATCTCATCCGCAAATCCCTGCACGCAGGCCAGGCATCTTCCGAGAACCTTTTCCTCATTGCGCACGATCATGCATAGGCTGATGGATACCATAATCTCCCCCTCTTTGTCCTGTTTCTTCTATCTTAATATATGAGAGATGCTCCAATCTGTTATTCTCCCAAACGCATCAACGGGCAGATCTCATTACAGTTGAAACTCCATTTCTGCAAAGCCTGCCGCTTCCATCTGTGAACAGGGATTTCCTGTGGCACAAAAAGGCGCTGATCTGCCATGACCTCTCAGCCATACGCAAACCAGCGCCATTTACACTTCACTTTTTAACGAGCCAGACCGGTTCCGATTCTACTGCCCCTATTCCGCATCTGCCACATAAGCCACAGCAATATCTTCGTAGCCATCTGTAGATGGGATCTCAAAATAAACTTCCTTGCCCGGATTCTTATATGTCATATTGATATCCATCTTATAGTTCATCTCATCAGCTTCGGATGTTGTATGATCTGTGACACTCATTCCGTAGTCCATAAACATCTTCATAGCCTCGCAATAGCCATCTTTGTTGACCGTCATCTCGCCGTTTGACTCATTGATCTTCATGTCCAGAGTGACCCCAAGCTCCTCGTAGGTCTCTGCGGTCGCGCTGGTAACTGCGGTCAGGACCTCGTTGATCTTCTGGTCATCAATAGTAAATGCAAGTTTCCTTGTGTCACCGCTTGTATACATTCTCAAGCCTTTGACAACATCCGTATCCAGATCCATGTTGATCTGTGTGGCCTGAGCTTTCGCAGCTTCCAGATCCATGGCCTGCCTGTACTTGATGCCCATAGTGTTCACATACATGTATCCGTCTGTGTAGAACATATCGATCGGCACTGCGGTTCCAAGCGTATCCGCGGTACCCTTGCATACAAACTGCATGTCTCCGTTCGCGTCCTCTTTCATCATCAGCTTCATATTCATGGACATATCAATATCCTGTCCGAGATAAGACATGGTGATCGTATAGTCCACATCGATATTCGCGCTCGGGAGAGACTCGCTAAGCTGCTGTGCTTCCTCATAGACCTTCAGCGCCTCCGGATCGTTCTCCGCGACAGCGATCGGAACTGCCTTTACCTGGGTAACACCATTTACGCTCCAGGCACCATTTTTATCGATCTCATATCCGTCCGCATGACCCGTATTTGTCTGCGCATATCCGGCATTCATCTGCAGATAACCGGAATTTCCGAAATAATAGCACTGTGCCCAGCCATCATGATCACCATCGATCCAGTCCCAGCCGTTCCGGCAGTAGGAACCGTCATCGTTCTCATACCACCAGCCGTTCATATCCTCGTGCCATTCGCCCGCGAATGCCGGGAAGGACAATGCCATTGCTAACGGCATCGCTGCAGTAAGGATCATTTTCCACTTTTTCATAAGAGAGACCTCCTTAAAATTCAACAACCGCGTCGGTCATCTGCACAAGTTTCCAGATGCCGGAGCGCCTGTTCTGTCACCCATCTGCCCACATACTTCCGTGAGTTCCATATCTCAAGTATAGCAGTTCAACCATGCAATCGCAAACCCTTTTTCCTGTAGACTTCTTACGTTTTCTTTAACTGCAAAAATCCGGCAAAGCGCTTCTGCACACTCTGCCGGATTCAATCTTTTTTCTTTATTCCAGATATGACTGCTCTGCCTGTATGACTGCGTAATAATCATCCCATTTCTCTGAGATCAGTTTCTCGATCCCCTGTTTTACCTCTTCGTTCGTTTTCCCATACTGGAATGGGACCACCGCATCGAAGATCAGGTTCGTATGGGTTGGACCCTGGATCATGCGGAAATCATGGATGGTGACGCCCGGAAAATGTTCGTTGATCATGTCAACAACTTCCTTTTTTGTCTCATTGATCGCCTCGTTATTCACCACGATCGGATCCATGTGGATCACGGCCTCACAGCCAAGTTTTTCCTTCAATTCTTTCTCGATCCGATCGATCACATCGTGGATCTCGAAGATATCGCAATCCCCGGACACTTCCCCGTGAAGGGAGATCATGCGTCTCCCCGGGCCGTAATCGTGGACCACTAGATCATGGATCCCAAGGATCTCAGGATGAGCCATAACGATCGTCCTGATCTCATTTACAAATTCTCTGGAAGGCGGTTCTCCGAGAAGCGGATTCAGGGTATCCTTCGCCGCGCCAAATCCTGCATACAATACAAAGCATGCCACAAGGCAGCCACACCATCCATCGATACTAATGCCTGTCACATGGGCCACAGCCATGGAGATCAGAACCGCCGTTGTCGCGATGGAATCGCTCATACTGTCCATAGCCGTCGCTTTCATTGTCTCCGACTGGATCTTTTTGCCGACTGTCCGATTGTAAAAGCACATGTATCCCTTTACACAGATGGAGACCACAAGGATCCCCACCGCCAGAGCGCCAGTCTCCACCGGCTCCGGATGAAAGATCTTCTCTATGGAAGTTTTGAAAAGCTCGATTCCCATGAGAATGATGACCATGGAAACTCCAAATCCGGAGACATACTCGATGCGCCCGTGTCCAAAGGGGTGATCCGCGTCAGCCTTCATGCCGGAAAATTTAAATCCCACAAGAGATATAAAGGATGATCCTGCATCTGACAGGTTATTGAATGCATCCGCCGTAATAGCGATGGATCCACTGATCACACCCGCCAGATATTTTCCGGCAAACAGAAATACATTGAGCGCGATGCCCACAATACTGCAGAGCATGCCGTAGGCACGGCGCACATCGCTGTTCCCGAATTGATCTCTGTTTTTAATAAATAAGCCGGACAGTATCGTAATCATGTAAAACACCTCCATCGGTCCGCACACTTGCCGCGCCAAGCCAAAAATCAAGAAATTGTAATTCAGGTCTTCTCACATTCAGCACAGAAAGCCCATCGGCCCGCCGAATCGTTACAAGTTGCTTTCTTCTAACCATCTGTATACTCAAACAGCGAGGAAAAACATGATCTTTCATGTTCTCCTCGCTGTTCTTATATGCCTCAGCATACGGAAAAGTTCCTGTTTCCAGAAAGCTTTCCGATATATTTATTTGTCAAAATACCGATCACTCATCGACATCCTGTGTATCATCCTCGTTGAGAATGATCTTATCTGCTTCCTCAAGCGGAGCATCCGTCTCCTCCTGCGGTTCTTCAGCAACCGGTGCTTCCTGCTCCTGGATCTTATCCTCGATCTCGCCTGTGCTGAGCTTGATATTGCGGTAACGCTTCATTCCGGTACCAGCCGGGATCAGCTTACCGATAATAACATTCTCTTTCAGACCGATCAGGTGATCGACCTTACCGTTGATCGCAGCCTCAGTAAGAACCTTTGTGGTCTCCTGGAAGGATGCGGCGGATAAGAAGGAATCGGTTGCAAGGGATGCCTTTGTGATACCGAGCATGACCTGTTTGCCCTCTGCCGGCTGTTTGCCTGCAGCGATGAGCTCCTCGTTCATCTCGTTGAAATCAAGAACATCCATGGATACGCCCGGAAGAACGTCGGAATCGCCGCTCTCCTCGACACGGATCTTCTTTAACATCTGACGCACGATCATCTCGATATGCTTATCGTTGATCTCTACACCCTGTAAGCGGTAAACACGCTGTACCTCACGGATCATGTAATCCTGTACGGCACGAACGCCCTTAACCTTTAACAGGTCGTGCGGGTTGATGCTACCCTCTGTAAGAACGTCGCCGGCCTCGAGAACCTGTCCGTCCGCAACTTTGATTCTGGAACCATAGGGGATCAGATAAGTCTTGGAGTTTCCTGTCTCCTGGTCCGTAACGATGATCTCACGTTTTTTCTTTGTATCTTTAATTGTAACAACACCACCGAATTCAGCGATGATCGCAAGTCCCTTCGGGCGTCTGGCCTCGAAAAGCTCCTCGACACGGGGAAGACCCTGTGTGATATCGCCGCCGGCAACACCGCCGGAGTGGAATGTACGCATGGTCAGCTGTGTACCAGGCTCACCGATGGACTGTGCGGCAATGATACCAACAGCCTCTCCGACCTGTACCGGCTGGCCTGTCGCCATGTTTGCGCCGTAGCACTTGGAGCAGACACCGATATGGCACTTACATGTCAGGACTGTACGGATCTTAACAGTATTTCTGCCGAGCTTCTCAAGAACCTTGATAACGGCTGCGGCACGTTTCGGTGTACACATATGGTTAGCCTTAACAACAACTTCTCCGGTATCCGGATCTGTGATCGTCTCAGCGATATATCTGCCTGTCAATCTCTCCTGCAGCGTCTCGATGGTCTCTTTACCGTCCGTAAAGCCCTCGATCTCCATGTACGGGATCGTTCCCTTGCTTTCACAGCAGTCTGTCTCACGGATGATAAGGTCCTGGGATACGTCAACAAGACGTCTTGTCAGGTAACCGGAGTCGGCTGTACGAAGAGCGGTATCGGACATACCTTTTCTCGCACCATGTGCGGAGATGAAGTACTCAAGTACGTCAAGACCTTCACGGAAGTTGGACTTGATCGGGAGTTCGATCGTGTGACCGGTCGTATCCGCCATGAGTCCTCGCATACCGGCAAGCTGCTTGATCTGCTTATCGGAACCACGGGCTCCGGAGTCCGCCATCATGAAGATGTTGTTGTATTTATCAAGACCTGTCAGAAGGTCATGTGTCAGCTGGTCATCGGTTGCTTTCCATACATCGATAACTTCTTTGTAACGCTCTTCCTCTGTGATAAGACCACGGCGGAAGTTCTTAGCAATACGGTCAACGGTAGCTTCTGCATCTGCAAGGAGCTGCTTCTTTGTTGCCGGGACAGTCATATCGGAAATGGATACGGTCATAGCTGCTCTTGTGGAGTACTTGTAACCGATCGCCTTGATATCGTCCAGGGTGATCGCTGTCTGGATCGCTCCGTGTGTATTGATGACTTTCTCGAGGATCTGCTTTAACTGTTTCTTCTTTACGAGGAAATCGATCTCCGGCTTTAACTCGTTGCCCGGGATCGTTCTGTCTACAAATCCAAGATCCTGTGGGATGATCTCGTTGAAGAGGATACGTCCGACAGTTGTATCAACGATACCAGTCATTGTTCTTCCATCCGGAAGAGTCTTTGTCACACGGACTTTGATTCTTGCGTGAAGAGTAACGGCACCGTTCTCATATGCAAGAAGTGCTTCGTTCGGGCTCTTGAAGAACATTCCCTCGCCCTTTGCGCCCGGTCTCTCCTGTGTCAGATAGTAGATACCGAGAACCATATCCTGGGAAGGAACGGCTACCGGACCACCATCAGACGGCTTTAACAGGTTGTTCGGGGAGAGAAGAAGGAAGCGGCACTCTGCCTGTGCTTCCATGGTAAGCGGAAGGTGAACCGCCATCTGGTCTCCATCGAAGTCCGCGTTGAATGCGGTACAAACGAGCGGATGAAGCTTGATCGCCTTACCTTCTACAAGGATCGGCTCGAACGCCTGAATACCAAGACGGTGAAGAGTAGGAGCACGGTTTAACATAACCGGATGCTCTTTGATTACATCCTCAAGTACGTCCCAGACCTCTGTCTGGAGGCGCTCAACCATCTTCTTCGCGTTCTTGATGTTGTGCGCGGTTCCGTTAGCAACGAGTTCCTTCATAACGAACGGTTTGAAGAGCTCGATCGCCATCTCCTTCGGGAGACCGCACTGATAGATCTTAAGTTCCGGTCCAACGACGATAACGGAACGTCCGGAATAGTCAACTCGCTTACCGAGAAGGTTCTGACGGAAACGTCCCTGTTTACCCTTTAACATATCGGAAAGGGACTTTAATGCACGGTTTCCAGGACCTGTAACCGGCCTGCCGCGTCTGCCATTATCGATCAGGGCATCAACGGCCTCCTGAAGCATTCTCTTCTCGTTGCGGACGATAATATCCGGAGCACCGAGCTCAAGAAGTCTTGCAAGACGGTTGTTACGGTTGATGATTCTTCTGTATAAGTCATTTAAGTCGGATGTCGCGAAACGTCCACCGTCAAGCTGAACCATCGGACGGATATCCGGCGGGATAACCGGAATCACATTCATGATCATCCACTCCGGTCTGTTTCCGGAGCTGCGGAATGCATCTACGACCTCAAGACGTTTGATGATTCTCGCTCTCTTCTGTCCGGATGCCTCCTGGAGAGCTTTTCTAAGCTCTTCGGAGTCTTTATCCAGATCGATATTCTTTAAAAGTTCCTGAACAGCCTCAGCACCCATTCCCACACGGAATGTGCCGTAGCCGTACTTTTCAACAGCATCACGGTACTCTTTCTCAGAAAGGACCTGTTTTAACTGAAGGCCGGTATTGCCGGCATCCAGAACGATATAGGAAGCGAAGTACAGGACTTTCTCGAGGACTCTCGGAGAGATATCCAGAATCAGGCCCATACGGCTCGGAATACCTTTAAAATACCAGATATGGGATACCGGAGCAGCAAGCGCAATGTGTCCGATACGCTCACGGCGGACGCTGGATTTTGTTACCTCAACGCCGCAGCGGTCACAGATAACACCTTTATATCTGATTTTCTTGTATTTACCACAATGACACTCCCAGTCCTTGGTCGGTCCAAAGATTCTCTCACAGTACAGACCGTCTTTCTCCGGCTTTAAGGTTCTGTAGTTGATGGTCTCCGGTTTCTTAACCTCACCATGGGACCATTCCAGAATCTTTTCCGAAGAGGCAAGTCCGATACGGATCGCGTCGAATGTCATCGGCTGATAAGTTTCATTTGTCTCAGGCATGAACGGTACTCCCTTCTAATTATTTGTCGTCATCCTCGGTATAATCGTCATCGACATAGTCGTCTTTGGCACCGTCGTTTGTATAGTCATCGTCTTCCACATTGACAAGCTCGTCGCCCTTGAATTCCTGCTTCTGGAATCCGTAGTCGGATAAGTCTTCCTTATCGTTGTAGCGGCGGTCTCCCTCGATGATGGAACGAAGGTCATAGTTGGTATCGGAGTAGTCGATGTTCTCAGACATATCGACCTCTTCACCGTTGTCACGCAGCACTCTTACGTCCAGTCCGAGAGACTGTAACTCTTTTAAGAGTACCTTGAAGGACTCCGGAATACCCGGCTCCGGAATGTTCTCGCCCTTGATGATCGCCTCGTAGGTCTTTACACGTCCTACAACATCATCGGACTTCACAGTCAGGATCTCCTGAAGGGTGTAAGCCGCACCGTAAGCCTCAAGAGCCCAAACCTCCATCTCACCGAAACGCTGTCCGCCGAACTGTGCTTTACCACCTAACGGCTGCTGTGTTACCAGTGCGTATGGACCTGTGGAACGGGCATGGATCTTATCATCAACCAGGTGATGCAGCTTCAGGTAGTGCATGTGTCCGATCGTAGTCGGACCATCGAAGTATTCACCTGTACGTCCGTCGCGGAGCTGTACTTTACCGGTACGGCTGATCGGAACGCCTTTCCAGAGAGCACGATGGTCAAGGTGCTCGCCGAGGTATTCCATCGCATCCGGACGAAGGATATCCTTATACTTCTCCTGGAATGCATCCCATTCCATATTTACATAATCATTTGCAAGCTCCAGTGTATCCTGGATATCGTTCTCGTCCGCGCCATCGAATACCGGTGTCGAAACGTTAAAGCCGAGTGCCTTTGCAGCAAGGCTTAAGTGGATCTCGAGGACCTGTCCGATGTTCATTCGGGACGGCACGCCTAACGGGTTTAATACGATATCGAGCGGACGGCCATTCGGAAGGAACGGCATATCCTCTACCGGAAGTACACGGGAGACAACACCCTTGTTACCATGACGGCCGGCCATCTTATCACCGACAGAGATCTTACGTTTCTGTGCGATGTAGATGCGGACTGTCTCGTTTACGCCAGGAGCAAGCTCGTCGCCGTTCTCTCTTGTGAAGAGTTTCGCGTCGATGATGGTTCCGTATGCGCCGTGCGGTACCTTTAAGGATGTATCGCGGACCTCTCTTGCCTTCTCACCGAAGATTGCGCGGAGAAGTCTTTCTTCTGCAGTCAGCTCGGTCTCTCCCTTCGGAGTTACCTTTCCGACTAAGATATCACCGGCACGTACCTCAGCGCCGATGCGGATGATTCCTCTCTCATCCAGGTCTTTTAATGCGTCCTCACCAACACCCGGAACATCTCTTGTGATCTCTTCCGGTCCTAACTTGGTGTCACGGGATTCGCATTCATATTCTTCAATATGAACAGATGTGTATACATCGTTCATAACGAGTTTTTCGCTTAAGAGAACCGCATCCTCGTAGTTGTAACCTTCCCAGGTCATGAATCCGATCAGCGGGTTCTTACCAAGTGCGATCTCTCCATCCTTTGTGGACGGTCCGTCTGCGATAACCTCGCCCTTCTCTACATGGTCTCCCTTGTAAACGATCGGCTTCTGGTTGTAGCTGTTGGACTGGTTGCTTCGTGAGAATTTGATCAGGCGGTAAACATCGCGGTTTCCGTCAGAATCTCTCTTGATCACGATCTCATTGGACGCGGAGCGCTCAACAACGCCGGCATTCTTTGCAACAACGCAGACACCGGAGTCAACGGCAGCCTTGCCCTCGATACCGGTACCAACGACCGGAGCTTCTGTGGAAAGAAGCGGTACAGCCTGACGCTGCATGTTGGATCCCATCAGGGCACGGTTCGCGTCATCGTTCTGTAAGAACGGGATCATGGATGTAGCGACAGAGAATACCATTCTCGGGGATACGTCCATTAAATCGATCTGTCTCTTCTGGAAGGAGGAAGTCTCCTCACGGAAACGACCGGATACGTTGTTGTGGATGAAGTGGCCTTCCTCATCGAGCGGCTCGTTCGCCTGTGCTACGATGTAGTTATCCTCTTCGTCCGCGGTCATATAAACGACTTCATCGGTAACACGCGGGTTTGCCGGATCAGTCTTATCTACGACACGGTACGGAGCCTCAACAAAACCGTACTGGTTTACCTTTGCATAGCTCGCAAGGGAGTTGATCAGACCGATGTTCGGTCCCTCAGGAGTCTCGACCGGACACATACGGCCATAGTGGGTGTAGTGTACATCTCGAACCTCGAATCCTGCACGTTCTCTGGACAGACCGCCCGGTCCTAACGCAGAGAGACGTCTCTTATGCGTAAGCTCGGATAACGGGTTGTTCTGGTCCATGAACTGGGATAACTGGGAGCTTCCGAAGAACTCCTTCACTGCAGCGGTTACCGGTTTGATATTGATCAGGGACTGCGGAGTGATTCCGTCGATGTCCTGTGTCGTCATTCTTTCGCGTACCACACGCTCCATTCTGGAGAGACCGATGCGGTACTGGTTCTGAAGCAGCTCGCCGACTGCACGGATACGACGGTTTCCAAGATGATCGATATCGTCTTTTACGCCGATGCCGTACTCAAGGTGCATATTGTAGTTGATGGAAGCAAGGATATCTTCCTTCGTGATGCACTTCGGAACGAGCTCGTGGATGTTGCGGTGAAGTTCTGCTTTTAACGCTTCCTCGTCATCCCCTGCTTTTTCCAGAATCTCTTTTAATACCGGGTAGTATACTAATTCCGTAATACCTACTTCTGCCGGATCAAATGTCACATATGCGGAAAGGTCTACCATGAGGTTGGAGAGGACCTTCTCTACGCGTTCCTCAGTCTGGATCCATACGTACGGGATCGCTGCGTTCTGGATCGCGATCGCCTGGTCCTTTGTGATTGCCTTTCCTGCTTCAGCAAGGATCTCACCTGTAGATGTATCGACGATATCCTCAGACGGAATCTGTCCTACGATACGGTTCTTCATGTGGAGCTTCTTGTTGAATTTATATCTTCCGACCTTCGCGAGATCATATCTTCTCGGATCGAAGAACATACCATTTAACAGGCTCTCAGCGCTGTCAACAGACAGCGGCTCGCCCGGACGGATCTTCTTATATAATTCAAGGAGACCATCCTGATAGTTGTCGGATGTATCCTTTCCAAAGCTTGCGAGAAGCTTCGGCTCCTCACCGAAGAGATCGATGATCTCGGCGTTTGTTCCATATCCGAGCGCACGAATCAGGACTGTAACCGGGACCTTTCTCGTACGGTCTACACGGACATAGAACACGTCGTTGGAATCGGTCTCATACTCTAACCATGCTCCACGGTTCGGGATCACGGTACAGGAGTATAATTCCTTACCGATCTTATCATGATCGATTCCATAATATATACCTGGGGAACGTACCAACTGGCTGACGATAACACGCTCGGCACCGTTAATAACGAAGGAGCCGGTATCTGTCATTAACGGCAGATCGCCCATGAAAATCTCATGTTCATTGATTTCATCTTTATCTTTGTTGCAGAGTCTCACCTTAACCTTTAAAGGTGCCGCGTAAGTCGCATCACGCTCTTTGCACTCTTCGATCGTATATTTGATGTCATCTTTGCACAGCGTGAAGTCTACAAACTCCAGGCTCAGATGTCCAGCAAAGTCAGCGATCGGAGAGATATCGTCAAAGACCTCTTTCAGGCCCTCGTCGAGGAACCACTGATAAGAATCCTTCTGGATCTCGATCAGGTTCGGCATCTCAAGAACTTCTTTCTGTCTTGAGAAGCTCATTCTTACGCTCTTGCCGGCCGGCACCGGACGCATTCTGCTTTTCTCCATTTGACGTTTCACCCCTGTTTTCTTTCTCTATAATCAATAGCCAATTTTGGGCATACTGGTACCATATGCACATGATACCACAATAGTGCACATTTCATACTACCATGGGGTTGTCAATCTGTCAAGCACTTTTTTACAAGGTTTTCCTGGACGTTGTTCACGTAAATAAAAGATGTGCTGCAGAATCTTTCAGATGATCCTGCAGCACATCTTTTATCAGTCTATATAATTTTTACCATTCTACTCTACGCTTGTGTAATACCCCGGCGCATACATCTGGATCGAGTAGAAATCATCCCCTGACGGGCTTTCTTTACTTGCAAAAATCTCCGGTCCATAAGCTGTGGTAAATCCGTTGACACTGTCATCTGTCTTACTAACGATCATATCCTCGGTATTGATCAGTTCCTGATATACCTCCTGTCCGCTTAGATCCGTATCCAGATAGCCGAATTCCTGAAATGCGGCTTCCAGCACGTCCACGATCTGGTAGAAGGCCTCCTCATCGCTGCTGTAGGCACCGATCCCATGGAGATCATCTGTTGCCGTGTCGGCGTAGATGGTAATGCTTCCCACATACTCCCCATCACGGCTCAGATAACAGGCCTGATCTGTGTTGTACCAGCTCATATCGTCCGAAGCATAGTTGTAGCTGTATGTGTCCTCCATCGACCACTCAGAAAATCCGTACTGCGGCAGGAGCCGGTCCAGGGCGGCCGTCACATCCGCAAGCTGGGCGTCATAGTGACCGTAGTTTGTACAGTTTGTTCCGATGGCCCGCACCTCCTCGTCGGAGAGCTCGCCCTCCCCAAGGACCTCCACGGCGTTGGAATCGGCAGAGGACCAGAGATCGCCGCTGGACGAGTCAAAGATGTTCTCGATCCCGTAGATCGATTCCCGGATCGCATGGGTGATAAGAAACAGCAGGTTTCCGCCGACGGAAAATACCAGCCAGATGATCACGACGATCAGAATGCCGGTAAACGGCTTCTTCCGTCCCCGCTCGGAGTTTACGCGGTCCATGATGTTCTTCGCGGACTGGCTGCTGTAAGTTCCACTCTGGCAGGTGTCTGCCTGACCGCGGTACTGTTCAAGCTGGCTCTTCATATGTTCGAACGCATTCCGCTGTCCCGCCATCCGGTTTCCCATATTCTGGAATGGATCCGCTGCTTTCTTCTCCCGATTTGTCTTTTTCTTTCCGCCCTGTGTGCTGGTCGATGTCCCATTTCCTTTAAATACGCCCGCGTACGAATCTGTGCCGGACGCTCTGCTTCCCGGGTATTCGCTTCCGCCATCATGGTACAGGCAGTCTGACTCATGCTGTGGATGTCTCTCATTTAAATAGTAATCCACATCCTGTACATATGGATGCCACACGATCCTTTTGCATCCGCTGCAGTATAGACCCGATGTCATTTTCTGGTCGCAGTATGGACAATATCTCTGTTTCATCCGTAGTTCCTCCTGTCGGTATTCCTCTTTTCAGGTCATTTTAATTTTGTATTTTAAGCCCAACAGCTAAATTTCCACTCTCATTTTAACATAGGTTTCCGGTATACACAATCGAGATTTTACATCGTCAGCCCGATGCCTGATTCTTGTTACAGTACACGGGCACTCCTTGCCCGCGCACTGTAACAGGATTTTGCCGATGCTTCGCATTCCGAATCGGCAAAATCCACTACCACCACTGTATTGTACGGAATTTTCAGTTCAGAAAATTCCTACCCATGAAAAGTAACTGATTCTTTTCCCAAAACGAAAAAAGACTCAGAGCAGCCACTTTGCATGGTCTCTGAGTCTTCTCACACTGATATACTGCTTTTACCGGTTCAGGATCTCCATAAATTCCTCCCCGGTGATCGTCTCCTTTTCGAGAAGATATCCGGCAAGTTCGTTTAATTTTGCTGCATGGTCTCTTAAGATTCCCATTGCCTTCTCGTACTGTGCCTTCACGGTGGCGATCACCTCGTCATCGATGGCTTTCGCTGTCTCCGGTGAGCATGCGAGGGAGGTGTCTCCGCCAAGGTACTGGTTCGTCACGGTCTCAAGGGCAACCATACCGAACTGGTCGCTCATACCGTAGCGGGTCACCATAGCGCGGGCAAGCTTTGTGGCCTGCTCGATATCGTTGGAGGCACCGGTCGTGATAGAGTGGAACATAAATTCCTCCGCCGCACGGCCGCCGGTCAGGGTTGCGATCTTGTTAAGTGCCTCCTCCTTACTCATAAGAAGGCGCTCGCCATCCTCCACCTGCATCGTATAGCCGAGAGCGCCCGATGTTCTCGGAATAATTGTGATCTTGTGGACCGGAGCGGAATTGCTCTGGCACGCAGCCACCAGGGCGTGGCCGATCTCGTGGTAAGCGACGATCCGGCGTTCATTCTCAGATACGGACGCATTTTTCTTCTGGTAACCGGCAATAACGGTCTCAACGCTCTCCTCCAGATCAGCCTGGGATACAACGCGGCGTCCCATGCGGACGGCACGGAGCGCGCCCTCGTTGATAATGTTCGCAAGCTCGGCACCGCTGGCTCCGACAGTTGCTCTCGCGATGGCGTTAAAGTCAACGGACTCATCCATCTTGACATCTTTTCCATGTACCCGAAGGATCGCCTCACGGCCTTTGAGGTCCGGGAGCTCCACCGGGATCCTCCTGTCGAAACGGCCCGGTCTCAAGAGGGCCTTATCGAGGGTCTCCGGACGGTTTGTGGCCGCCAGGATCACAACACCCTTTCGTCCGTCGAATCCGTCCATCTCTGTAAGAAGCTGGTTTAAGGTCTGCTCACGCTCATCGTTTCCGCCCATGCCGCTTCCGTCACGCTTTTTACCGATGGTATCGATCTCATCGATAAAGACGATACACGGCGCTTTCTCATTTGCCTGCTTGAAGAGGTCCCGGACCTTCGCGGCACCCATGCCGACGAACATCTCAACAAACTCAGAGCCGGAGATTGAGAAGAACGGAACATGCGCCTCACCGGCAACAGCCTTTGCAAGTAATGTTTTACCTGTTCCTGGAGGGCCTACGAGGAGCGCGCCCTTCGGAAGTGTGGCACCGATATCGGAATATTTTTTCGGATCATGAAGGAAATCAACGATCTCCTTTAAGGCGTCCTTCGCCTCCTCCTCACCTGCGACATCCGCGAATGTAACACCGGTCTCACTCTCCGCGTAGATCTTTGCATTCGATTTTCCAAATGTCATCGCGTTTCCGCCCATGCGCTTCGCCATGCTGCGGCTTAAGATCTGTCCAAGTCCGATCATGATCATGAATGGAAGGATCCAGTTTGTGAAGAATGCCATGATAGCGGATTCCTTCTGCGGGATCACCTTGTCGAAGGTCACTCCCTTACTGTACAGACGCTGCGTAAGATCCGGGTCGTCCCAGAGACCAGTCTTGTAGATCTGCTCTTTTCCGCTGCTGTCCTTTGTGACAAATACGATCTCACCGTTTGCGTCATCCTTCTCAACCTGTTTTACCTGTCCATTATCGACCATAGTCAGGAACTCATTGTAGCCAACTTCCTTTACCTGCTGCTTCAGCGCAGACGGGAATACGATTCCGTTCAGGAGAACTGTCATCACAAGGATCACGATCATATAATAGAAGAATCCCTTGAACGTATTCAGGTTGTTCGGGTCCGGCTTTTTTCCGCCGTCTTTTGTACCCATATGTTTTCCTCCTTAAATAGTCTGTCCTGCATCCGTTCTTATCGCCAAAAAATATATCGGACCGCGGACAGGAATTTCTGCCTTTTCACATGCTGTTATCAACGGATCATGTGTCCAAAATGACACCCTGTCATCTTATGTGATTTTTATCCTATCTCAGGCAGCCCTGAAAGTCAATGGAATTTATGGAAGTTTCTGAAATGTTATATTTTTTTTAGAAAT
>ERZ773269.1940-NODE-1940-length-17411-cov-4.604690_pt1 | contig 17411 bp, 19 predicted proteins | sample MGYA00511958_ERZ773269 | MGnify/ENA primary metagenome ERZ773269 (study PRJEB29015, sample SAMEA2737761) | human gut metagenome | biome: human gut; feature: human-associated habitat; material: faeces | place: China | collected 2012 ... | reverse complement strand
CAACATTCGCTCGCCAAAGCATTGAATATTTTAGGTCTGTTTTTGTTGCTCAATTACTTGATGAATTCATTATTGCACGGAGTGTAAATTAACACAAGTATTTGTGTTAATTTTGTGTAATTTTTTTCGTCAGCTACCCTATTAGTTGAAGGAACCGATTGATATGACTGTATTTGAACGAATAAAAGAAGTTGCAAAAGCAAGAGGAATGAACTTGAAGACGGTGGCCACAAATGCAGGCCTGTCAGAAAATGCTCTATACAGGTACAACCAAGGGGTTGAGCCAAAATACCCCACACTTAAAGCCATCGCGGACGTCCTCGGTGTATCAGTAGACTACCTATTAGGTAACACTGATGAGATGAACAGTAATAAGAAAGATGACATGCCTATTGACTTGGAAGAAACATTAAGCAAGCTTGGCCCTGCTGTTTCATTCGGTGGTAAGGAATTGACTGATGAACAGAAATTGAAGTTTTATGAAATGGCTAAGTTGATGTTTGGTGAATAGATGACAGAAGAAGAAATTATTGATGAGTTGTTAGCCCTAGCCAGCAGAAATGGCATTGAAGTCACCAACGTGACGACACACGATGATTCATCTCCAGATGTAGCTTTCCCCTTCATAAGACGGATAATGATGAATCCAAATTACCAAACCAGCTATAGCTTTGTATTTCGACTTGCACACGAAATATCACATATACTCTTTGGCGATGATGATTTACTACCCTATTATCGCTTCTCTCCTTTCTTCTTGAAGGCTGAAGAAAACTCTGCCAACACAAATGCAATTCGCTTAATTGCCCGCATTGTGTACCATGACGTGCCGGATGAGCAACGTAACTGGATTGAATTTATGGATCACTTAGGTTTACAGTCTCATTTCGAGTTCGCAGTAAAGCAAGCTCTGTACAACTAAAAAAGCCACCCGTTAAGGTGGCATACATACGTGCAGATAGGAATCACGTTAAAAGCTTTATTGGGGGAATATGTCAGAAATTTTAATCACTACTACCGGAAATGTAGCAGGTTATCATGTAACTAAAACTCACGGTGAAGTGTTTAGCTTAACCACTCGATCACGTAACATGTTTTCAACCATGGGACAGGTTTTAGGTGCCAAAGCAGTTATTATGATACGCTTTGATTCTTCATCGGCGAATATCGGTGATTCTGTAGCTGCCTACGATACTGCTGTGACTATTGAAAAAGAAATCTAATACTTAAAAGGATTGTTCATCATTGGGCATCCTCTTACATACTCAAAATTTTATGTCATACATATACGCTCGATGTGGTAGTCCCGTATAGAAAGTGTTTAATTTTATGAGTATTAGAAAGCAAAATAATAAGACTTACACCGTTCGTATTTCTTATAGTGATAGTGATGGAAAGCGACGCGAAAAAAAGAAAAACGGGCTTGCGTCCCTTACCCTTGCTAAAAAGTGGGAACGCAAAGCCCTTGATGAAATAGATCAACTCAAGGAACATCAAGCCAAACAAAAGAAACGCGTTTTATTACGTGATGCTTACGAGATGTGGCTAGTGACCTACAAACTCAAAGTGGCTGACACAACGTTAAATAAAACAACTCGTTTCATGAATAACCACGTACTAACTGATCAGTGGTTCAAAGATAGTTATGTCGATGAGATAACACCTACAATCCTACAACAGTTTGTTAATGAATTGAGTACGATTGTTCAAAGTTATAATAAAAATCTTATGCCGTTCAAACGTACTATTGAGCAATGCGTTGTGATGGACTTAATCGAAATAAATCCATTTGATAAAATCATTAAGCCCAAATCTAAGCCATCCCCTATGTATACGGATAGACTTGATTTTTATACTGTTGAGCAGCTCAATCATTTTTTAAGCAGTGCCGAACAATTATATGGAACTGATGACAACAGATATAGGATATACACTTTATTCCGCTTGTTGGCTTTTACAGGAATGCGTCGAGGCGAACTATTGGCGTTAACATGGTCTGATATCGATTACAAAAACAGCCTGATCCACGTCACAAAAAATCTAGTGACTAGCGCGGGTGTAAAAGACAAAATACATCCACCAAAAACAAGAGCCGGCAAACGCGACGTAAAAATAGACAACAACACATTATCTGTTCTACGGCGTTGGCAATCAATACAAGCCCGTTTAACGCTCTCTAGCGGTCTAAAATCAACTGGAATAGTATTTACTAACGACGACCTAACAGGCTATCAGAACGTGAATAAACTTCGCTTGTGGCTTATTCAAATTGCTAAGGCGGCTGGTCTGCCAAGAATTAAAGTCCACGGTTTCCGTCACACGTACGCTACATTAGCAATTCAAGCAGGGATGAACGTTAAACAATTACAGTATCAACTGGGGCATGATGATGTGCAAACAACCTTATCTGTTTACAGTGGTTTGACTGAAAGTGACAAGGAAAAGACGGTCGATGTATTTACGTCACTGGTTAATTTTTAATATGATGTGTACTTTCATGTGTACTTCACAAATAAAATGCCTTTATAGCGGGCTTTTGAAGGGATAAACTAACTCCCCTCGGCTCCATAGAAAAAACGCATGACATCAAGCATCTGCTTGTGTCATGCGTTTTCTTTTTGCTTATAAAGCTGCCATCATTTCGCGCAACATTGATTGGCGGTAAATTGGGCGGTTGTTGAACTTGCGACGTTCTACTTCCACTTCCTTCTCGGCACGATCAGATGCTGCCTTGGCAATTGCTTGCGTTTCAGTTGGACCAACCTCACCTTGTGCTTGTTGCATTTGCGTGAACAACGCAATAAAGGCGTAGTACGCACCCAAGAACCAACCGTTGAAGTATGGCATTACCACATTGGCTTGGCCAATCTTGTCGTGGTTGTGGTGCGTAATCTCGTGATACTCTTCAGACAACATGCTCTTAATTTGCGCATACAAATCAGAACTGTTCTTGCGAGCAACCTTGTCCAACGTACCAAAGTTGTCCAATGCAAACTTCTCCGCACGGTCAACCCATTCTGCCGTTTGCTCTTCTGGGTTGATGTTCTCTACTTCAGCGAATACTTCCAAGTGCGCATCCACGTAACCACGCTTCATGCCGGCCAACAAAACCGGCTTCAAGATGTCATCAACCTTCGCCAAGTTCAAGTTGTCATTCAACTTAGCAACCGCTTGTTCAAACTCTTCTTCAATCATCTCGGTATCTGTATCTCCCAAAACTTAAAAATCATGTACCCAACTATACCATAATAAAAACGCTGCTACGAACCGTAACAGCGTTTCTTGTTATTCATGGTTTGGCGGTCCGCCTCTCCAGGCGATCGCGATTATATGAGATAGGTGTGTGAGTATTATATTGTGAGAGATGCCAAACCACGCGCCGAACTTACTATTCATAAGTTCGTGATGCCTGTATTTTAGACTAAAACTGCCCCATTTTCAATGTGATAGTTTTAACAAGTGTTCTATTAGTGGAACACAATTCCTCCGTCGACAACCAACGTTTGACCTGTCATGTAGTTTGAATCCTTACCAGCCAAGAAAGCAACCGCTGATGCGACCTCTTCTGGTTCTGACAAGCGCCCCAATGCGATGCCGTCAGAGAATTGTGCCATTCCCCAATCGTCATCCTTACCTGCATTTTGACCAACTTCGTGGGCAATATCAAACATCATTGGCGTCTTAACAATTCCAGGTGCAAAGGCGTTAACCGTGATGCCCAATGGTGCCAATTCCTTGGCCGTCGTTTGCGTAATACCACGAATAGCAAACTTTGACGCACCGTAAACCGTCAAATCTGGATTTCCTTCCACACCAGCTTGTGATGTGGCGTTAATAATCTTACCCCCGTGTCCAGCCTTCTTAAAGGCTTCCACCGCAGCTTGCGTTCCCCACACTGTACCGTTGATATTTGTATCAAACGTCCAGCGCATTGTCTCTTCGTCAACTTCCATGATTGGCGTTGTTGGTGCAACACCGGCGTTGTTGATCACAACTGTTAGGTCCCCAAAATGATCAACTGTCTTTTGTACACCAGCAAATACGTCATCACGCTTTGCTACATCCGCAGCGACTGCTAAAGCAGCGTCAGGGTGAACAGCGTTAATCTCATTCGCAACGCGTTCTACCTTTGACAAGGTGCGGCCCACTACCGCCACCTTGAAGCCATCATCTGCCAAACGCTTAGCGATTGCCTCACCGATTCCTTGTCCTGCTCCTGTGATAAATGCAACATCAGCCATGATATTTACCTCTCAATTAATTCTATTTATTATCTCTTGCTCACTTCTACACAAATTAGTTTACTTCTTTTTTAGAAGTTTGTAAATGTGATTTTATTCACATTTAGTTCTATGAGTGAAACACATTGTTATGTACACCCATTGTGTGTACAATTAAACACATGGAGGCATATGGATATGAAAGAACAATCAACTGATAGACTTTCGATTCGTATTAATTCGGAAGTTAAACAACAAGCATCAGAGATCCTAGAAGAATTAGGGTTAGATTTGTCATCAGCAGTCAACGTCTTTTTACGCCAAGTTATTCACGATAATGGGTTGCCATTCCAACCCAATCTCGAGACAAAGCAAATGGTGGCTGTTGATTCATTATTGGATATGATTGCCGAGGCAAAAGCCGAAGGTGGCAATCATACACTGGATGAAATTAAGAAACGTTATTTGAAGTAATTTGTGGGGGAAATTACATGCCTGGGGAGTACGAAGTTAACATCACTAACGCCTTTCAAAACGATCTAGACGAAATACATGAATATCTGTCTTCCAATTTTTCAGAGGAAGTCACACAACGAGTCATGGCTCGTTTAATTGCAGATATTGAGCGCTTGGAAACTAGCCCAAGACTTGGTATTCCATTGCGCAACTTTCATCCTGAGTTAAACACCAATGCGATGCGTATTGTAAGCGAAAAGCACATCATCATTTACGAAATTGACGAACACCGTTTCGTTATCGACCTACTGCGCTTAATTCGTGGCGAACGCAACTATATTCAAGAGCTATTTAGCAAGTGAACTAATCGAATTCAGGCACTGAAAAAGCGAGGAATCTTTCTCCTAAGATTTCCTCGCTTTTTCGTGTTTCTTCAAATATCTAAATTACTTCATGAATGTGACTAGAATTCCAGCAACAACCAGAATCAAGGCACCACCGATTCGATTACCCATTTGCGCAAACGCAATCAAGTTCATGCGTTCTGATGCGGCCAATACGGCAACGTTTCCAGTACCACCCATCGAGTTGTTGGCCAACCCTGCTGTAATAGCAGCTTCAACCGGATACAATCCAAACAACTTTCCAAGCGTTGCACTGATCAAAGAGATTGCGACAATACTTACCAAGCACAAGACAACAAATTGCCATGACAAAGCTGCCAACAAAACGTGCATATCAAGCAAAGACAGTCCAACACCAGCAAGCAATGCGTGCGTCATGTTCTTAACGATAACTTGACCGAACATAATTACACTGTCTTCATAGTACTTTGGCAACAAGCCAAATGCCTTTGTCAAAACGATGCTCAAAATAATAAATGCATATGCGTTGATGCCAGGGAACACCTTATTCAACATCGTACCAATCATAAAGAACATAACCGCAATGATCAATCCAACACCTAGTTGCATGTAATCAGGCTTAATCTCCTCAACAGTAGCGGCTTCTTCGCGTTCACCACGTAGAATTTCACCGTGACCATTTCCCTTACTGTCCTTGAAGATACGTGAGATAAGTCCAGCACTAATAATTGCTAGCAGATTTCCGAGGATAACCGTCGGGAATAGCTTAGACAAAATTCCTGCGGATCCAACGCCCATCGCGTGTGCATAGATACCAGAAAGCGGCACAATGCCGGCACCAACTCCACCAGCCATGATTGGCATAGCAATGTACAAAATAGCGTAGTTAAAACCGACACCAATAATAACACCAACAATTCCAATTACAACCGCCGTCAATGCCATCGAAATGAATGCGACTGGCAAGAATCGAACTGCAGCCTTCAACAACATCTTACGATCCATTTTAAACAAAGATGAGGCAATCAAAGAAACGATATAAAGACCCAAAAAGTCCATGCCATTAATAAATCCTGAAGCTGTCGTAACAACATATTTTGGCATCACATTCGTTGCAACCAAAATGGCTGTTAACAAAATGGTGAAAACCGATCCACCACCCAAATATGAGCGGAAGATTGGCAAGTGAGCACCAAGGTAGTAAAACACGTGTCCCATTAGAACCAATGCAAAAATTGCACCAATCATTGTATTTGGCAGCGTCCTTGTTGAAATCGCAATAATCAACAAAACTGCCATAAATGCGTAAGCAATCAATCCGATTCCGCTAATGCGAATACGATCGAACTTCCCAATTTCTTCTTTCACGTTAGTCATCCCCACATGACTTGAATGCGCGTGATTCATCATAATTCTATCTCCATTTATATCTGTCTTATATTCCTAGTTTGTGTTGAATAAAATCCAACGTTATTTCATTAAATTTTTCAGGTACTTCTATCTGTGGCATGTGACCAACCTGATTAATGGTGACGACCCGAGATTCGTCATTGATAACTTTTTCACAATAGCGACAAAAATCATGCTGCCAGATTGGAGACCGTTCTCCCGTCACAATTAATTGTGGGATAGAAAGATCTGCGAGCGTTTGTCTCCAATCTGACAGCGCATGATTCGCCAACAAAGGCGCGTTTAATGTTGCATCAAAGAAATGACTTTCATGCTGTTGTGCTAATAGTTGTCTTAATTTTGAATCGATTGGTTGCATGCACATTTGTTGATTCATCATGGTTGGTAAAACGAAGTCCATCGTTTGGGCATTTAAATTTCGCACGCCACTTTGCCACTCCGAATCATTTGTTAATTTAGGAGATTCATCAATTGTGATTATTATGGCGATGTGCGTTTCACCATACTGGGATTGATAGGCCCAGATAACACTTGCTCCCATCGAGTGTCCAATTAAGATAACTTTATCAAGCTTCAAGTACATGATTAATGCGTTCACATCAGCAGCCAATTGTTTTATTGTTAGATTTTTACCCGTTCGGGCCGATTCACCGTGATTTCGCCAATCAACTGTGATGACACGATAACCGTGATTCACATAAAAGTTGCGCTGGAAGTACCATTCTTCTTTTATGCCGGAATACCCGGTCAAAAAAATGATTGGTTGTCCATCACCTTCGTCCGTATAAACCAGCTTCACATGATCATCCGTTAAAAATTGCATTTTAAAGCAGCCCCGTTAGTTGACCAATAAATATCGTCAAAATCAGCGTATCAGCCGAACCGCCAATGCTTAAGTTTCGTTCGATAAATAATCGATCCAAATCGCACAAGTATTTCATACCTTGCTCAGTGTGACTACCACCTAGCTTGAAATATATACTTGTCCATTCTTTCATCTCAGCCAAAACATCAGGTGTTTTGGCGCGCTTGATCAAGGTCGAATCTTCAAGTGTCGCTGCAATTTTCATCAAAGTATCCAATAGCCGTTGGGTCATTGTGCCAAACGTTGCTTGCAAAAACGGTACTGCAACTTCAGCAACACCCGGAAAACCATTAACTGCTTCTCCTCGAATCCCCGTCAATTGATAGGTTTGGAATTGTTGCTCACCTGCGGTCGTGGCCACTCTGTTCGAAGCCAAATCCTTCTCAATAAGGCCTTCAACCATTCGTTGTATCACACGACGAACTTCCGTCATTGTTGCTGATCCATCCTTTGTAGAATACGCAATTGCAGTAACCCAAATTCCTAACGAAAAAATGGCACCTTTGTGTGTATTGACGTTATTAGTCGCGTTAAACATGGTTTGCTCAGCGAGGACACCTTCAGCTCTTAAAGCGTTAAACAACAACTTCAAATCGCTTCCTTCAAAATTTCGACCCAGCTTGAAGGCTTTGTCTAAATAACTTTTCAAAGACAGACTGCTGTCAATGAACGTAAACATATTCATATCAGTGTGTGAACCCATTGAAACCGGATCAACCAAACCAGGTTTAGGATTCAAAGACACCTCATAAAGCAATCCTTTTAGAGCGTTATTTACGACAGTTTCTTGGGACTCTTTTCCAAAGATTAACTCTTTGCTGGTTGCTCCTTGGTACATTTGATTAATCACTTCATACCCTTCATCAAGCGTGTGATTTTGCTCCTTGGCGCACACCTTTGCTGGCTTGCCACAAATCAAGCATAACCGTGGTCCAAAGCCTAAATCCTCACGAGACAATTGATAACCAGCTTGACCATTAGCCATCACATCAATGTCAAACAGTCTTCCTAAGGCGTAGGTTTCTTCAAATAAAATAGCGGTCTTTTTAACGGCAGCTAAATTACTATCCACTGTTATAAAGGCTTCTGGGCCTGTAACGCGCTCAGCAAACAGCATTTCATACTGGCTGTTGCATTCAAGCCCTGCAACAAATGTCTGCCATCCGTCCATGAAAACTTTCTGTAGGATATCGTTATTCTTGATAGGACCAGGTATATTTAATTTTGCACTGATAACAATTTTGTCAGAATTGGTCACTTTCAACTTATCTTGTAAGCGACTGCGCCATTCACGGTTATCAAGTACCGTCAGCAAATCAACCGCTTCACCTATATCAAAAATACTCATTATCTAACTCACATTTCCCTTTTGGATGGCATTACAAAAGTCATTTAATCTTTAATTTCCTTGATGACATCAATCAAGCTACCATCACGGTATTCAACCAACGCTACGACGCGATCCGTAAACTCAAGTGGCTTTGGCGTACCAACGATTGCAGCTGCCTTTTGTTGCAACTCTGCGATGGTGTAAATAGGCAACCCTGGCACCTTACTCAAAACATCAATCAAATCTTGACGCTTAGGGTTGATGGCAATACCGACTTCAGTAACCAACACATCAATAGAATCACCCGGTGTAATAACCGTCGTTACATCAGGTACCACTGTCGCAATACGTCCACGAACAAGTGGTGCTGAAATAATGGTCAACTTAGCAGTAGCGGCATCTTGGTGTCCACCGATAGCACCACGAATAATGCCATCTGAACCAGACATAACATTGACGTTGAACTTAGTATCAATTTCCAAAGCTGACAAGATAACAACATCCAAGTTATCAACAACAGCACCCTTATTAGCTGGATCTGCATACCATGACGCGTCAATTTCTTGTTGATTACGGTTACCCTTCATTGATGAAGCGGCCCCCTTGTCAAAGTCCTGAACATCCATTACGCGGTCAATCAAACCTTCTTCAAGCAAGTCAACTGTTGGCTTAGTGATACCACCAAGTGCAAATGATGCTTTCACATTCTTTTCAATCATTGATTGACGCAAGAAACGCGTAACAGCTAGAGCCGCTCCACCAGTACCCGTTTGGAATGAGAAACCAGGCTTGAAGTATGGTGAGTTCACAATGACGTCGTGCACCATTTGTGCAATTTGCAATTCTTTAGGATCCTTAGTAAAGCGCGTTGCACCAGACCCAATCTTGTCTGGATCACCCACAGCATCAACCTTTACGACGTAATCGACTTGCGTTTGCTTGATTGATGCAGGTGTGTTTGGATAAGGCTTGATTGTATCCGTAACCAAAACCAATGTATCGGCATATTGCGCATCCATAAGGGCGTAACCCAATGACCCGAAGGCAGCATCGCCATCCATACCATTGGCATTTCCCATTTCATCGGCATTTGGTACACCAAGGAAGGCAACGTCAATCTTGATATCACCAGCCTCAATTGCACGTGCGCGATTACCGTGTGAACGGAAAATAACTGGGTTCTTCAACGCACCGTGTGAGACGGCATCCCCCAACGTACCACGCATACCAGATGACGTGATATTCGTAACAACACCCTTTTCAATCGCTTCAACCACGATATCGTTCATCACATTTGTTAGTGATGATGGTGCCAACGTCAAATCTTTAACGCCGTGGTCAATAATGCTGCGCATTACCATGTTGAATACAAAGTCACCCTCGCGGAAGTGGTGGTGGAATGAAATCGTCATGCCATCGCGGACTGTTTTTGAAACAACTTCATCAATTGAATCAATCATCTTATCATCGCCCGTGGTAGCACGAACCTTAGGCGCCACGCGATCGATAACCGGGTGACCGAATTCAACAGTTTCAAATGCGTTATAATTCTTATCTTGCAAAATTTCGTCTGGAATCTCGCGATTTACACTATTCTTCAATGTAGTTTCCCTCCAAATCTACCAAGTGGTTTGCCTTAGCCAAACGCATAACACGCTCTGCACGCATCACAACGGGACGATCAACCATTTGTCCGTTCATGGCAATAACACCTGAACCCTTTTGCTTAGCTGCTTCAATTGCTGCCATCACGTTTTGGGCATTCAAAATTTCCTTCTTCGTTGGACGATAAACATCATTAACCCAACTGATTTGACGTGGGTTAATCAAAGACTTGCCATCAAATCCAAGTTGGTGAATCAATTCCGTCTCACGCTTAAATCCTTCTTCGTCATCCATGTTCGTAAACACAGTGTCAAAAGCTGCAATACCGGCTGCACGGGCTGCATGCAAAATCACATTGCGGGCGTACAACAATTCTTGACCATCAGGATAACGGTGCGTCTTCATGTCCGTTGTGTAGTCCTCAGCAGACAATGCAATTCCAATCATGCGATCAGAAGCGCTTGCAATTTCGTAAGCATTAACAACACCCTTTGCTGACTCGATCGCCGCCATCAAATTTGTCTCACCAACTGTGCGTCCAAACTCTTTTTCGGCATTTTCAACCAACTCTTCCAGGGTATGAATCATCTCTGCTGATTCCACTTTTGGTAAACGAATAACGTCCACCCCAGCCTTGACCATCGCCTTAATATCATTTTCGAAATATGGCGTGTCCAAGCCGTTAATACGAACAACCAATTCAGCATCACCATAGTCAACCGTCTTAAGCGCTTCGTATACTAGGTAGCGTGCCGCATCCTTTTCAGGCATAGACACCGCATCTTCCAAGTCAAACATGATTGAATCTGCACCGTAGATACCAGCATCCTTGATCATTGCCGGGTTGTTTCCAGGCACAAACATCATTGTTCGACGTAAACGTTCCTCAGTATTAGCCATCTTAAAGCACCTCCCAGTTTGGCGTATCTACAATATCGAGTGCTCGTTGTACAACAGCGATTGCTCGTGCACGAATCACCATATCGAGCGCTCCCTTATCTACAACACTAACTGCAGCATCCGTTACGCCATAAGTGTTCAATACATCAGTAATTGTTTCCTTGATTGCATCACCAAACTGCTTTGCAACATCGGAAACCAGCTCAAATTCGATGCCGTTATTTCCAGCACTCAACATAATTTGTACGTCGGATGATTCTAGTGTGCCGGCGACTGCACTTTTCTTAATTTCCATTAACCTTTTTTCCTCCTTCAATACGCTCCTGCAACAGGCCCAAATGCTTATCAATAAACTGTTTGGTCGTTGGTGGCACCAATTGTTGATAAAGCATTTCGTCCCCTCGTTCGATTGCTGAACGTACTGTTGTTGCTGAAATAACACGCGTCATTTCAAATTGTTTTCTATCGATTTCTATCAACTGAACGCTTGGTTGCAGCTCAGTTTGCAACGTTTCATTGTAAATGGCTGTTGTATGTGACAAAGGCTCTGTCCCAACGTATCGTTTCGTGATGTTAAGCGGTTTTGCTATGCCATCCCTGAACAGACGCGCATCCAAGGTTGTTTGATACTTAATCACATCGTCTGCATTCTTAATGAAGTAAGACGGAAAGCTTAGATAACTCACCATGTACTCTTGACCGTTAATCACGTCGACGTTATCTAAATCTGCGACACCTTGTTTAACCAAATTGAAACGCTCAGCTGTCGTAAACAGCGATACGTCCTGATTTACAACAAAGATATAAACATGATCATTTTCTTTACTTGCTTGCTCGACTAAGTATCTATGTCCCAACGTGAATGGGTTTGCATTCATGACAATCGCCGCTTTAGTCCCACCATAATGTGGTACGTTTTCTACAAACGTTTGGATATTTGGCGTTCCTTTTTCAAGCAATGCACCGTACTCAGAAGTCGCCAAAGGCTTAAACCCTACGTAACTGAAGCTAGCGACATATTCTGGCTTCGTAAATACGAAATAATGGCTTTGACCTTTTCTAATTAGGCGTCCTTCTAGTTCTGAAATAATCCGATTAAAACGAGCACCTTTCGAATCGGTGCCTTTGTCACAAACAGCAACATATTTGATAACGTGATTTGTTATCGACCCTGTTCCTACCAGCTCATCTTCATCATTGAAAAGGCCAACCGTTTCTTCAATGACATCAATTTCATTGGCGTTAAAGTTGGGGATGCCTCGCTCGGTCACAAACCGTTGCCAAGTGCGTCGTTGTTGTTTATTCAATAGATAGAGATCTCTTAATTCATCAGTCATATTATGTCTGTGTTATGCCTTAGCGTATGCAATTACTGCATTTGAAACGGCATCGACGACACCATCATCAAATACGCGTGGCACAATGTGGTCTGCCGTTGGCGTAGTTATCATTTGTGCTAACCCTTCCGCCAATTTAACTTGCAGACTTAGTTCTACCTTCTTAATGTCCGTTGCTAACAATCCCTTGAACAATCCTGGGAACACCAACACATTGTTAACTTGGTTTGCCCATTGTGATGAGCCAGTTGCCGTAATCGCAGCGCCACCTTCATGCGCTTCTTCTGGCAAAATTTCAGGAACCGGGTTCGCCAGAGCAAAGACAATCGCATCTTGAGCCATACGGGCAACTTGTTCCTTAGACAAAACATTCGCGTCTGACAATCCGATGAAAACATCTTGATTATCGATGACATCATCCAAACTTTGACCGTCAACTTGGTTAACTGCTGTTGCTAGTTCGCGTTGATACTCGTTGTAGTCATTATCGTCCGCGCGGATAACACCGTGAATATCAACTAGAGTCAAGTTCTTCATGCCACTCGCTAATAAGATTTTGGCAGTTGCCACTCCAGCTGCTCCCATACCATTAATCACTACCTTCAAGTCTTTCAAAGGCTTGTTAACAACTTTGGCTGCATTGATAAGTGCTGCTAAGACGACAACTGCCGTTCCGGTTTGATCATCGTGATAAACGGGGATGTCCAGTTCTTCATTCAATCGCTTTTCAATTTCAAATACGCGCGGAGCCGCGATATCTTCCAAATGAATTCCTGCAAATGACGGCGCCATTGTCTTAATAGTTTCGACAAACTCATCGACGTCCACTTGATTCAACGCCATCGGAATGGCATTTACACCTGAAAACTCTTTGTAAATAAGTGCCTTTCCTTCAACGATTGGTAACCCAGCCGCCGGTCCAATATTTCCCAATCCAAGTACTGCAGAACCATCAGTGATGATTGGAATCAACTTCCCACTCATCGTATAAACGTTTTTCAACGCTTCGTCCTCCGCAATCATCTTGGCGAGCCCTGCAACACCTGGGGTGTATGCTTCACTTAAATCATCTGGTGTTTTAATACTAATATCGGCTTTAAGATCCAATACACCAGTGTGGGCTTTGTGCATCTTCAAAACACGATTCATATCAACCACAATATTTTGCCTCCTTCTATGTTCAACAATTCACATAAGATTACGTGTATGAGTATATGTTGGCGATAAACAGGCGTAAATAGACAAAATAAAAAAACTGCGAATTTCCACTTTAAATCTCGCAGTTTTTTGAAATTTTTAAAATGCACTTACGCTTTTTCAATTGAATTTTTTAAAATAGATTCAATTTTTTGTAGACTAGTTCAAATTTTTAAAAAGGTGTATGATGATGTTACAACATTCACATTCAAAGGAAAACAACAATGGATGAAGAACAACTAGCTAGAATTGCCGAAGATTATTATCTGAATAAATTAACCTTTGGCGACATTTCGGATAAGTATAAAATCAGCCGTTACAAAATCAACAAAGCTTTAGATCAAGCTGTGAAAGATGGCGTTATAAAAATTGAAATTAGAAATTCAAACCAACGTAATTCCCGTCTTGAACGCTTGCTATCAGAACAGTATCCAGGGACACACTTTTTCGTTATCCAAGATGATGAAAACGTGATTGGCACTTCCGAACGCGTTACCCTTTACGCTGCCGAAAAATTAAGCGCAGACATTAAAGGTGGCAACAAAACAGTTGGTATTTCGTGGGGCGAAACCATTAATGCCATGATTGAATATGCCCCAACTGCCACATTGGAAAACGTCAAATTTGTCCAATTCTTAGGTGAAAATTTAAAATACAATTCAGCGGCTGATTCTACGCATATTGTCGAACGACTATCGCGTAAGTTTTCCGGCGAATTTTTTACGTTGCCTGCTCCCTTGTACATTTTGAACGACCTCGTTCGCAAGGGATTATATGCCGAGCCTTCTATGCAGCGAGCGCTCACCGTTGCGCGCAATATGGATTTTTTAGTCACTGCGCTCGGGACGCCAGCTTCGCTTGATTCAATACCTATCTGGAATAATAACTGGCATAGCATTTTCCCAACTACACGTCGCGAAGATATTGCTGGTTATATATACGGTCGCCCTTACGACGAAAACGGCAATATACTCAATATCCAGAATGACAAAATCGTTGGATTATCACTAGAAGAAATTATGTCTGTACCAAGGCGTGTCGCGTTAGCACAAGACAAATCAAAATCATTGGCTATCCGTGGCGCCTTACGAGGCCATCTCATCACTGAACTCATCATGAGTGAGTCGGTTGCTTTTAGAGTGTTAAGCGAGAGTAAAGCTGATGTTCTAATTGAACAACTGAAACAGCTGTAGCATGCCAAAAAGAACCCGCAAATTCACAACCGAATTTGCGGGTTCTTTCGTCATAAAATTATTGAGCTGTGTATCCACCGTCGATGACGAACTCTGCACCAGTGGCGAACTTTGATTCGTCTGATGCCAAGTATACGCAGATCCAAGCGATGTCATCAGGCTCACCCATGCGTCCCATTGGCGTCTTCAAACGTTGCGTAACGTATGGTGCAACTGAGTCACCCTCACCTGATCCATCAGTCATTGGCGTTGCGATGTAACCAGGGTGCACTGTGTTAACACGAATGTTCAAGTCGTTTTGCGCTGCATAAACAGCGGCTGACTTTGAGAACAAACGAACAGCACCCTTTGATGCGTTGTATGAAGCCGTCATCGTATCACCAACCAAACCAAGGATTGATGACATGTTGATGATTGATCCACCACCGTGCTCCTTCATGGCACGGAAGCCGTATTGCGTACCCAAGTACATACCGTCAGCGTTGATACTCATCAACTTACGGTAAGCTTCGAACGTGTCGTGCTCAATATCATTCGTTGCACCAATTCCGGCGTTGTTTACCAACACATTTAGTGGTCCAAACGCTTCTTCAGTATAAGCAATCAAGTCCTTCCAACCTTGCTCATCAGCTGAGTCATGTTGTTGGAAACGAATCACATCATCCCCACCAAGTTCAGCAGCCGTTGCTTCACCGACGTTTGCACGACGTCCTGTGATGACAACCTTTGCGCCTTCATCAATAAAGCGTTGTGCAATAGCCTTTCCCAAACCAGTTGTTCCACCAGTAACGATAGCAACCTTGCCCTTCAAACGATCTACCATGATAAGTAATACCTCACTATTATTTTTTTCTTTGATTACTTAGGATGGTACGTATCAAATATGAAGATTTTTAACATGAGCACTTGGATTCTGAATTGTTCGATTTTAGGTCATAATTAGCCGTTAAATGACATCCACCACACTCAACAATTCGAGCAATGCGGTAGCAACTTCGCTACCCTTGTTACCGGCTTTTCCACCGGCACGGTGTTGGGCTTGCTCCAAAGTATCCGCTGTCAACACACCGAATACGGTTGGTACGCCAGTCTTCAACCCAACTTGCGCAATCCCGTTCATTGACCCATTAATCACCAAATCGTAGTGATCAGTCTCACCGCGGATCACCGCACCCAAGGTGACAATGCCGTCATACTTTTGCGTCAAAGCTACCTTTTCAGCCACCAACGGAATTTCAAACGCACCTGGCACGTAATAAACATCAATATTAGTCTCTACGACGCCATGCATCAGCAACGCGTCTTTTGCTCCTGCCAGCAAAGCATCCGTAATCAACGTATTGAAACGACTCATCACAATTGCAATGTGTCGTTGCTCGTGGTTGGTTAATGTTCCCGCATAAATTGTCATGTTATTCCCCTTTTAAATCATGTGCGCAAACTTATCGCGCTTTGTGTCCATGTACCCTTGATTCACGTTATTCACACCCGTAATGAGCGGTACCCGTTCGACAACTTCAATGCCATGGGCCTCGAGTTGGGCAATTTTGGCTGGATTATTCGTCAACAAACGGACTTTATCATAGCCGGCGTCCTTCAGAATTTGGGCGGCATGCGCGTAGTCGCGTTCATCAGGTTGGTGACCCAAGTGAACATTAGCTTGGTACGTATCGTAGCCATTTTCTTGCAACACGTAGGTACGGAGCTTTTCGGCTAGTCCGATACCACGACCTTCTTGACGCAGATAAACCACCGCCCCACCTTGAGCATCAATTTGACGCAAGGCCTCGTGGAGCTGCGGTCCACACTCACATCGGAATGAACCAAGCACTTCACCAGTCAGACACTCTGAATGCAATCGAACCAATGGCACCGCGCCATCAGTCGTCGCTTTTTCAACCAACAAATCTGGTTCACGATTATCCGACAGATAATCCGTCACCGCAAACGTCCCATATGCACTTGGTAATTTAATGGTAGGACCCACCGCGTAATCACGTGCCATTTGCGCCTCACGATACGCGATTAACTCCGCAATTGTTAACGTGACTAACCCTTCACGTTCAGCAATCTCAGCCAACGCTGTTTCACGTGCCATTTGCCCATCATCTGCCAAAATCTCGATAATGTAAGCCACCGGTGTTACACCAGCCAGCTTTGCTAAATCAACCGCTGCTTCTGTGTGACCTGGTCGTGCCAACACCCCATCAGCTTCAGCGACTAATGGGAAAATATGCCCAGGTCGATCAAAATCGGTTGCCTTCGCAGACATATTGGCCAGTTCCCGAATGGTAAACGCGCGTTCTACTGCCGATACCCCGGTGGTATTCTCACGATGATCAACACTAACCGTAAACTTGGTACCAAACTTTTCAGTATTATGCGCAACCATTTGAGATAACGCCAGTGCTTCTGCACGTTCAGTGGCCATTGGTGCACACAACACACCGCGACCAATCCGCAACGCATCGTTCACACTTTGAGTTGTCGCAAACGAAGCCAGGCCAACCAAGTCACCTTCATGTTCACGTTG
>ERZ773269.1939-NODE-1939-length-17415-cov-9.585253_pt1 | contig 17415 bp, 17 predicted proteins | sample MGYA00511958_ERZ773269 | MGnify/ENA primary metagenome ERZ773269 (study PRJEB29015, sample SAMEA2737761) | human gut metagenome | biome: human gut; feature: human-associated habitat; material: faeces | place: China | collected 2012 ... | reverse complement strand
AAACTTCCCCACAAACACCCCCACAATTTTTTGTGGGGGTGTTTTCTAAATTTTATTAAGGATTTAAACTTATGATTGATGTATTATTTTATAATACTGTTAATAATTATATTGGTAAGAAAGTTAATATAAAAAAACAATTCCTCTTTCAAAAAAGGATTTTATAAGATATCTTATAAATGCTGGTGGTTTTAGGAATAAAGGTGTATCCTTTAGTGGACAAAGATTTTATTTTCATTTAGTTAATATGGCTTTAACAGAGAGTAATCAGAAGTTTTATATAACAGGTGATTATTCTAATTCGGAAACATCTATTAAATCAGCTATCTCCTATTTTATTGGCATACTATCAGCATATGCAATTGCAGAAAAAGAATATAAAATTCCTTATTTATATCATCTAAAGGATCCTGCTATCTCCAGGGTAGTAAACACCACTAAATATTTTCCTGATTTCTTTGGTTTAGGATATGGTAGTATAAATAATGCTTATTTAATTGAAGCTAAAGGTAGTGTGAAGAATAGTATAGATAAGCGTACTATTACCAAAGCAAAAAAACAGGTTAACTCAATTGGTCAATTGACATTTAAGGAGTCTTCTGGTAATTACCATTATATAACTCGCTTTGAGAGACATATAACAGGTTCATATTTCCAAGATGATGAATTAAAATTTTGTGATGTTGATCCTGAATATGATGGGGAATTAGAATACTCTTTAGACGCTAATGTTGCAATTTTACGCTATTATAAAAATATTATCGAATTATTGTCGTCTAATAATAAAAAAATAGAAATCAAAAATTTAAATGGAATAGAATATACTTTAGTAGAATTTGAAGGTTATCAGATTGGAATTAATAAAGAAATATTCTATCTGTTAGAAGAATACTCAAATTATAATTATGAATTACCAGATGATTGTGACCTTTATAATTCAATATCCAAAATTTCAATGAACAGTTATGAGGAAACTTTTTTACTAAATAAAGAAGATTCAATTTCCCTTGGAAGAGATGGTATAATTGTTATCTAGTTAGTATTTTAGAGTGGTAGGAGGGTTATGACAGATTTTCTGATTCTTCCTCTTATCCTCATGGTGGTGGGCATGATTGCCTTGATTCTCTGGAAGCTCTTAATCCTAGACAGTGGTGTGTTTTTTATAGGACTGGCTTGTGCTATTCTTTTTACAGAGGTTTATGGATTCTATCTTCTCTTTACAGAACCTGAACTTTATACAGCAGACCTGACACAAAATGGATTTCTGAGTTTTACTTGAATTATTATTTTAATAGATGTATAATGCATTTAAAGAAAAACAAAGAACTTCCTAAGAGATCAGAAACTGTAACCAATACCTGTAATATTTGCAGTTAGTAGATTAGAAACGGTAATATGGAGAGGAGTGCTAGCCTCTCTATTTTTCCAGGAGGACATTATGAATAAAATTTTTCACTATCTGGATAAGAAAACGAAATTTTATACTGTCATCGGGGCACTGGCAAATGGAGGATTGGCTCTTGCTCAACCTTTAGTAGTATCTCGAGCTTTGTCCTTAAACCAAGGAGAACTAACCTATTTTAAGATAGTGCAATTTGCTATTTTTGGTTTTACAGTCTACTTTGTCTTGTATAGCTTGATGCTCTTTTGCAATCACACGCATAACGTATTTCGGCGAGAAATTCAGATGAATATGAGAGCAGATTTATTTGGTAAGTTAATGACAAATAAAGATTATAGCGAAGATGAAAAAATCACCATGCTCACACAAGATATGGAGTATTTGGGGGATAATTATTTAGAAAAGTACATTAACATAATTTGCTGGGGATTTGTTGCTTTACTAACAGCTATTTATATTATTACGCAAAATCTGTTACTGGGGAGTATTTTTGTATTTTTTACTATCTTACGCCCTATTCCTCAATATTTAATGAACAAAAGGCTCAAACATACTGGTGACGATATGGCTCAAGGCAGAGTGGAGGTTCATAATCAGGTATCTGACAGTATCCGAGGGGCGCAGACTCTGCTCATGAATCAAGCGATTCTGGAAAATAGACAAAAATTATGGAATGTGAATTGGAAATATCAACGAGCTATCCAAAACTTTTGCTTCACCCATAATATCGTCTTCTTTTGTAATGGCTTTATGGTATTTCTGAGTCAGGTTTTACCGCTTGTGTTAGGTTTCTTCTTTGCCATGAATGGTCATAGGGTAGCTGTCGCTAGTCTTGTCGCCATGTATATCGCAGCTGGTCAGTTGGTGAGTCCTATCCAGACAATCATGTATGATACAGTAGATATCCAAGGGGCAAAAACGACTGCGGACAAGATTTATGGAGTATTAGACAGTAAAGATGATAAACAACTGGCGAAAGATGATATGCAAGAACTTCGTGCCCTGCACATCCAAAATTTAAGTAAATCTTATGGTAGCAGACAGCTTTTTACCCATCTGAATTTGGACATCCAAACTGGTCAGAAAGTTTTAATCAAGGGACCGAGTGGCTGTGGGAAATCGACATTGTTTCGGATAATTATTGGTGAGGAGCAGGCTGATGAAGGTCAGATTACTGGTGTGACAACAACTAATAAATATACATCTCATTTTGTATCTAGTGTTGGTATCATTAGCCAGCATCCATTCCTTTTTAATGACACGGTTCGATATAATTTGACTTTGGGACAAGTCTTTTCTGATGAAGATTTGTGGTTTGTTTTAAAACAAGTCAAGCTCGACAATGAATTAACAGAAGGGTTGGACTTTGTTGTCAGTAACAATGGTGACAATATTTCGGGTGGTCAGAGGGTTCGGATTGAACTGGCAAGATTTCTTCTGCGTAAAAAGGATGTTTTACTAGTAGATGAGGTAACTGCTGCCTTGGACGAGGAAAACAGCCAGATGGTGCGTGATCTACTGTTTTCTCTACCTGTTATGATGCTAGAAATTGCTCACCATATTGAGGATGAAAGTAGATATAATCAAATTTTAGACTTAGGAAAATATTGAGCTATTTTTGATAGCTCTTTTTTGTGATAGAAGCTCCAAGCTATATATAATACGCTTGAGCTAATTTATAGAAAGTATAGAAAAACTCCTCTTATAGTTTTAGTGAATTTTTGTTTTTTCATTGTCCACTATAAGGGGAGTATATCACATCATGGCGTGGGTGGGTCTTTGTTTTCTTGAGAATTTCCTTTATTCATGATAAAATAAATAGGATAATGCTAGTATTTGGAGAGAAAATGAACTATTATAATGTTGGAAAAATTGTGAATACGCAAGGTTTGCAGGGTGAAATGCGTGTTATGTCTGTGACGGATTTTGCAGAGGAGCGTTTCAAAAAAGGAAGTGTTTTAGCTCTTTTTGACAAGAAGGATAATTTTGTCATGAATGTGGAAATTGCCAGTCATCGCAAGATGAAAAATTTTGATATTGTCAAATTCAAAGGAATGTATCATATCAATGACATTGAAAAATATCGTGATTTTACCTTGAAAGTGGCTGAGGAAGACTTATCGGATTTAGATGAGGGCGAATTTTACTATCATGAAATCATCGGCATGAATGTTTATGAACAGGATGTTTTGATTGGAGCTATTAAAGAAATTTTGCAACCGGGTGCCAACGATGTTTGGGTGGTAAAGCGTAAAGGCAAGCGTGATTTACTGTTACCTTATATTCCGCCTGTTGTGTTGAATATTGATCTTGAAAATAGTCGAGTAGATGTGGAAATTCCGGAAGGACTGGATGATGAAGATTGATATTTTAACATTATTTCCGGAGATGTTTGCTCCGCTGGAGCATTCAATAGTTGGCAAGGCGCGTGAAAAAGGATTGTTAGAGATTCACTATCATAACTTTCGGGAAAATGCAGAGAAATCACGACATGTTGATGATGAGCCTTATGGAGGCGGTCAAGGAATGTTGCTCAGAGCGCAACCAATTTTTGATGCTTATGATGCGATTGAAAAAAAACAGCCACGGGTTATTTTGTTAGATCCCGCTGGTCGAACGTTTAATCAAGCCTATGCGGAAGAGCTTTCCCAAGAAGAAGAATTGATTTTTATTTGTGGACATTATGAAGGTTATGATGAGCGGATTAAAAGTTTGGTGACAGACGAAATCTCGCTTGGAGACTATGTTTTGACCGGTGGAGAATTGGCTGCCATGACGATGATCGATGCGACGGTACGGCTGATTCCTGAAGTTCTTGGTAAGGAAGCCAGTCATACTGATGATAGTTTTTCATCAGGGCTTTTAGAATATCCTCAATATACTCGCCCGTATGATTTTCGTGGAATGGTTGTGCCAGATATTTTGATGAGTGGTCATCATGAAAATATCCGAAAATGGCGTCTGTATGAGAGTTTGAAAAAGACTTATGAGCGTCGTCCAGATTTGCTAGAAAAATATGAGTTCACAGCAGAAGAAGCTGAAATGCTGGAAGAGATTCGTAAAGAAAAAAGCGATTGGTAAGAGCAAAAGTTTTCTAATGTTATTTAGAAAGCTTTTTTATTATTGTTAAAAAAACAGATAAAAAATTCTTGACAGCTAATTTCTATCATGGTATCATATTAACCAGTTAATAAACTGGTTAAACACTAGTTAAGGAGTGATATATGAAATTAAGGAAATATCTATTTTCTATTTTTGTGGTAGGATTGACTTTGTTGTTGACAGCGTGTGGAACAAGTACAAAAAAACAGAGTAAAGGTCTGAAAATTGTAACAAGTTTTTACCCGATTTATGCCATGGTTAAAGAAGTGTCTGGGGATTTGAATGATGTTCGGATGATTCAGTCAAGCACGGGAATTCATTCTTTTGAGCCATCGGCGAATGATGTAGCTGCTATCTATGATGCGGATGTCTTTGTTTACCATTCTCATACACTAGAGTCATGGGCAGGAAAATTGGATCCAAATCTAAAAAAATCTAAAGTGAAGGTACTTGAAGCTTCAGAAGGGATGAAGCTGGAGCGTGTGCCGGGATTAGAAGATGTAGCTGCTGGTGAAGGAGTGGATGAAAAGACTCTTTACGATCCACATACGTGGTTAGATCCAGAAAAAGTGGCAGAAGAAGCACAGATTATCGCTGATAAACTTTCTAAGATTGATAGTAAAAATAAAAAGACCTATCAAAAAAATGCGAAAGAGCTGGCAGCTAAGGCAAAAGAGTTGACTAAAAAATATCAACCGATTTTCAAGGCTGCGAAACAAAAAACATTTGTGACGCAGCATACGGCCTTTTCTTACTTAGCGAAACGATTTGGTTTAACTCAGTTGGGAATTGCTGGGATTTCACCAGAGCAAGAGCCTAGTCCGCGTCAGCTGACGGAAATTGAAGAGTTTGTGAAACAATACAAGGTCAAGACAATTTTTGTGGAAAGTAATGCTTCATCAAAAGTTGCGAAAACTTTGGTCAAATCTACAGGCGTTAAACTAAAACAATTAAACCCTTTGGAAGCTGATCCGCAAAATAATCATACTTATCTTGAAAATCTAGAAGCCAATCTAGCGACATTGGCAAAAGAATTGAAAAAATGAGGAGAAAAATGAAGAAAAAATATATTGTTGGATCTATTGCAGTTCTTGCATTGAGCATTTGTGCGTATGAGCTAGGACGTTATCAAAGTGTTTCTAGCAAAGCAGACAATCGTGTAGCTTATGTTGATAGCAAGTCGAAAGCGAAAGCCAAAAAGGCTGAGAATTTGACTCCTGATGAAGTGAGTGCGAAAGAAGGAATCAACGCAGAACAAATTGTTGTGAAGATTACGGATCAAGGTTATGTGACTTCCCATGGAGATCATTATCATTATTACAATGGGAAAGTTCCTTACGATGCGATTATCAGTGAAGAACTGATCATGCGCGATCCAAACTACACTTTGCAGCAGTCTGATATTGTCAACGAAGTAAAAGACGGCTACATTATTAAGGTGAATGGCAAGTATTATCTTTATCTGAAAGATCCAAATCACACCAGCAATGTTCGGACAAAAGAAGAAATTGCTCGTCAAAGGGAAGAATACAGTGGGAAAGGGCATAAGGGCGCAAAAGGAACTGTAACAACAGCTGTCAAAGAAGCTCGTGCGCAAGGTCGTTATACGACAGACGATGGCTATGTCTTCAATCCAACTGATGTCATTGAGGATACAGGTGATGCTTTTATCGTTCCGCATGGCAATCATTTCCACTACATTCCAAAGAGCGATTTGTCTCCTAGCGAGTTAGCAGCTGCTCAGAGCTATTGGGACAACAAACACAAATCTGGCGGTACGACATCAACTCCGAGTCCAAGTCCAACGCCATCAAGACCATCAAATGGCGGAACTACACTACCTTCTATCCATTACCAACCATCAACGCCGGGAACACAGACTCATCAGGGCAATAATCATCATGCGCAGTCATCACAACCAAGTCATCAGAATACTCCATCTGCTCATCAAGAAATCATCAATCTGTTAAAACAACTGTACTTGATGCCGTTAAACCAACGTCATGTGGAATCTGATGGTTTGATATTTGACCCGGCACAGATTACTAAAAAATCTTCTAGTGGGGTGGCAGTGCCACATGGTAATCATTATCATTTCATTTACTATAGTCAAATGTCGCCACTAGAAGAAAAAATTTCGCGGATGATTGTTCCTGGCACGGACTATTCAGAAGCGAAAAAGCTAGCTGGTCAAAGTAATCAACAGACAAACCCAAGTAAACCGAACCAAGATACGGGCAAGGACCAAACACAGCCAAACAAACCTAATGATGGCAAGCAAACTGAGCCAAGCAAAGAGCCTGAAAAGCCAAAAGAAGAACCATCTGAGACAGAAGTGACGGATGAACAGATTCAAACCTTTATCAATAAGGCTGAAAGTTTGATGAGTAAGGTGACAAATGCTAGTCAAAAGGCAAGCTTTGAAGAGCAACTCGCTGGTATCAAATCTGGCTTCACTCTTGGAACAGAAGAAAAAGCAACAGTGCTTCAAAAAGTGAAAGATTTGTTGTCTGAAATCGTCAAGGCGGTTGATCCGGAAACACAAGCGGGACTGACAAAGAATAATGCTGAAATCGTTGCTGCTTTCAAGAAAGTCTTAACACCAATTCGTCAAACGCTTGAAAGCAAAGGGGATAAAGCACAACTGGCAACGGTTGAAGACCTCATGCAACAGGCTGCCAATCCGAATGTGGATAAGCTTGCCTTATTGGATAAGGTTTTGAAATTGTCAAGTGAGGTACAGCACCCTGACCGCGCAGGCAAAGCAAATTCGCAAATTGCTTATACGGCTGATGAAGTAGCATTAGCTAAAGCTGCAGGTCGTTATGCAACATCGGACGGTTATATCTTTGATCCACATGATTTGACGGAAGACCAAGGCGATGGCTATACAGCTCCGCACATGAATCACAGTCATTATATTCCTAAGAGCGATTTGTCCAAGTCAGAAAGACAGGCGGCAGAAGCTTATATGAAGAATAAAAAGCCTCAAAAATCTGAAGATAACCAAACGAATCCAAATAAGGAAACAGCTTTGTCTATTTACAATCGTGTAACCCCAGCTAAAAAGGTGCCAGTTGAAGCGATGCCTTATAACACAGCCTATGTTGTAGACATGAAAAACGGTCAGCTCATCATTCCGCATCATGACCATTATCATAATATCTCTCTTTCTTGGTTTGATCAAGGACTTTACAAAGCACCTGACGGCTACAGCATGGAAGATTTCCTTGCGACCGTGAAATATTACGTCACTCATCCAGAAGACCGTCCGCATTCTGACAATGGTTTTGGTAATTCTAGTCAGCATGGTAAGAAAAATCAATCAGATAACGGAAAGAACTATGCACCAAATGAAGAGCCAGAAGATAAGAAAGACGACTCTGCAAGTAAAGAGGTAGATGATGAAAAGGAAAATTCAGAAGGGACTGAAAAACCAACAGTTAATGCTGAAGAAGAAGCTGAAAAGGCACGCGCAGCAAGCTATGGATTGTCTCTGCAAGATTTCCGAGCAAAAATGATTAAAATTGCTTTTAAATATGGTTTGAGCTTAGAAAAGTTTACCTATCATCCTGCAAACAAGACGGTCAGCTATACTGATTCGACAGGAACTGTCAAGTCTATCAATGTACTCACAGGAGAATTGGTTTCTTAACAACGCACCCCTCAAGAGTTGGAAATTTATTTTCCAGCTCTTTTGTTGTTCTATGTTTATAAAGGGAAGTTTATCTTGTCCGCCGGGCGGATAAGATAAACTAAAAGAGATTCACACCGTCCGCCGGGCGGACAAGACAAACCAAAAGGAATTCATTCTGTCCGCCGAGCGGATAGAACAAACCAAAACTAATTTATCCTGTCCGAGGGTCGGCTTGCTTCAACAAAAAGAGATTTGCTCCGTCTGAGGGTCAGTTAGCCTTAATCACAATTGATTTGCTCCGTCCGAGAGTCAGCTAGCCTTAATCAAAATTGATTTGCTTCGTCCGAGGGTCGGCTTGTCTCAACCAAAATTGATTCACTTCGTCCGACCCTCGAACGACTTTTTATAAACTAACAAATCTATCATTTTTGAGGAATGACTTTATTGGTGGTATAATAGGTTATGAAAAAGAGGGAAGGGAAACATATCATGCGGGATAGACCGGATTTTACAACGATAAAGACTTATCAAGAGTTTTCTCAATATTATTGGTATCGTGCAGAATTGGCAGACATTTGCAAACGATTGGGGAAGGAGCATTCAGGGGTCAAAAAAGAGCTAGAAGCACAAATCAAACAATATTTTGCAGGGAATGTTGCTCAAAAGAAAGTCCGTTTAAAGACTAAGAAAGAGAAAGATGTAGAGTTTACTTTAGACACGCCCTTACTTACTTGTGGTTTTGCCTTTAATACCCGATTTCGGGAGTTTTTCGCTCAGCAGACGGGTAGCAGTTCATTCAAGTTTACAGCGGACATGGCGGCAGCTTGGCGAAAGGTAAAAGCTGAGGGAAATGACCGATTTACTTTGCGAGACATGTTAGCCATTTATCAGGGACAATCAACTTACGCAAAATACGATAATGCTAGTTGCCAATGGAATCAATTTCTCAAAGACTTTTGTGCTGATGAGAATAATGCTGCTTTCCAGCCAAAACTAAAAGTTGCTGCTATTCTTTGGCAGAAAGTGAAACATTCAACCGCTCCTAAAGTCTATCACCAGCAGCTAGTAAAGAACTTTTGGGATGATATTTCTATGTATTGGAAAGGGAAATAAGAAGAATGATTTGTCCACTTGCGAAAAAACAGTCACGAGGCTGTTTTTTTGATATAATAGAAAGTATGAATCAATCAGAAAAAATTTCAAATTATCAATTACTTTTAGCGCAGATTGAAGCATTACTAGAGGGCGAAAGCAACGCGTTGGCAAATCTCTCAAACAGCTCTGCTCTGCTAAACCAAGCTTTGCCAAATTCTGTCTTTACAGGCTTTTATCTTTATGACGGAAACGAGTTGGTGTTAGGTCCTTTTCAAGGGGGCGTTTCCTGCGTGCACATTGCTTTAGGAAAAGGAGTCTGCGGTGAAGCAGCAGCCAAACGGCAGACGATGATTGTAGAAGATGTGACCCAACATGGCAATTACATTTCCTGTGATAGCAGAGCTCGCAGCGAGATTGTAGTACCAATGGTCAAAAACGACTGCTTAGTAGGAGTGCTGGATTTGGATTCTCATCTGGTAGCAGATTATGATGAGATTGACCGAGAATATTTGGAAAATTTTGTGGCTCTCTTGCTAGAGAAAACAAGTTGGAATTTTGAAATGTTTGGAGACAGAGCCTAATGTATCAAGCTTTATATCGAAAATATAGAAGCCAAACCTTCGGTCAGCTAGTTGGGCAGGAGGTTGTGGCGACAACCTTGCGGCAGGCAGTTGAACAAGATAAAATTAGTCATGCCTATCTCTTTTCAGGTCCCAGAGGAACTGGGAAGACCAGCGTAGCCAAGATTTTTGCTAAGGCGATGAATTGCCCTAACCAAAAGGGCGGCGAGCCTTGCAATGAATGCTATATTTGCCAAGCCATTACCGAAGGAAGCTTAGAAGATGTCATTGAGATTGACGCGGCTTCCAACAATGGTGTAGATGAAATCCGAGATATTCGCGACAAATCTACTTATGCTCCTAGTCTAGCAAAACATAAAGTTTATATCATTGACGAGGTTCATATGCTCTCAACTGGAGCTTTTAATGCGCTTCTTAAGACTTTGGAAGAGCCGACAGAGAATGTTGTCTTTATTTTAGCAACGACAGAACTGCATAAAATACCAGCAACCATTCTTTCGCGCGTTCAACGCTTTGAGTTCAAGTCGATTAAAACCAAAGATATTGTAGAGCACATTGAGTGGATTTTGCAGCAAGAAAATATTGACTTTGAAAATGAAGCGGTGCAGATTATTGCAAGACGAGCAGAAGGCGGTATGCGAGACGCTCTATCTATCTTAGACCAAGCTCTCAGCCTAACCCAAGACAATCAGCTGACAACGGCTATTTCTGAAGAAATCACGGGTTCTATCAGTCTAGGGGCGCTAGACGCTTATGTAGCAGCTGTATTAGCACATGATACGTCAGCAGCATTAAAAAATCTTGATGTCATATTCGACAGCGGCAAAAATATGGCTCGCTTTGTCACAGACCTGCTGCAATATCTTAGAGACTTGCTCATTGCTAAAACAGGTGGAGAAAATACGCATACGAGTGAAAGCTTTTTAGAAAACCTCAAGACTCCGCAGGAAAGATTGTTTGAGTTGATTGAGATTGCAACGAAGAGCCTTGCGGAAATCAAGAACAGCTTGCAACCCAAGATTTATACAGAAATGATGACCATTCGACTGGCAGAAGGGCAAGATAAAGCAGAATTACCCTCCAATATAGCAGGCGAGATAGAAACGCTCAAAGAAGAAATCAACCAGCTTAAGAATCAATTGGCAAGTTTGCAGTCAAGTTCTGCACCTAGTAAGCCAGTACAGACAACACACCCAGCCAAAACAAGCAAGGGGTATCGAGTAGACCGCCATAAAGTGAATGCCATTCTGCAAGAAGCAGTTGAAAATCCTAGTCTAGCTCGCAGTAATTTAACCAAGTTGCAGAATGCTTGGGGAGAAATTATTGAAAGCTTAGCCGGCGCAGACAAGGCACTTTTAGTCGGCTCACAACCCGTCGCGGCTAACGAAAACCACGCTATTCTTGCATTTGAGTCAAGCTTTAATGCAGAACAGACCATGAAACGGGAAAATCTCAACACCATGTTTGGCAATCTCTTAAGCAATGCTGCTGGATTTTCACCAGACATCTTGGCGGTTTCTATGACAGATTGGACAGAGATTCGGGCTGAATTTTCGGCTAAAGCGCGTGGAGAAAATGCACCACAAGCTGAAGAAAAAGAGAATACGGTCATTCCAGAAGGATTTGATTTCTTAGCGGAAAAAATTACCGTTCAAGAGGACTGAATTTAGATTTTTCTGCTGTTTCGTGCTATAATAGAATCATGACAAGACAACAATTTCTTACAACAGCTTTTTTCACAGCAATTGAAACGTATTTTTTTAACGAAGCAATGATGTCAGGACATTATTTATTTGCCGTTTTCTGGGCGCTTCTAGTGATTCGCAATTTACAGGTGAGCTATGTCATGGGTAAAATAGTGGACGAAATTGACAAACATATCAAACGTAAAAAATAATAAGAAAGGTTGGGGCGAAAATCCTCAACCTTTTCTTTTCAATTTGAAAAAATATTCTGCTTGCTGTAAAATAAAAGTGCAAAGATAAAAACACAGTTTCGGTTGGTAGTCCGAACATATTCGTGACAGGCTAGATTTGTTTTTCTAATGACAATTGAAGTAGGTCACGACTATCAGTAACCCTCCTCCTTGGTTGTCCCTTCTTTGTAATGTATTTAAGGAGGATGCTGTATGGAACATGTTTCATTAGAATTGACCATATACTTTGAAAATGGCTTTTATTATGGCCTATTTGAGCAAGAAAATACTCAAGGTTTGTCCGTTTGTCGGGTGACATTTGGAGTTGAGCCCCAAATGAACGAGGTTTTGGAATTTGTTAATCAGAAGTTTTCACAACTACAATTTAGCCCGGCTGTTGCAGTAAAGAAAAAAAGACATTGTGCAAATCCTAAACGTTTGCAACGATTAGCAAAAAAAGAAATGAAGCGTGAAAAACGCTCAACGAAATCACAAGACGCACTAAAACTGCAACAAGAGTTAGATAAACAAGCTAAACGTTCCAGATTGAAAGCTCAAAAAGAATATGTGCAAAATAGAAAATTCCAACTAAAACAGCAAAAACGCAAAGAAAAGCACAAAGGTCATTGATTTTGTGCTGAAAAAGAAGGAGACAAGTTGATGTTTACTCAATTTATCTCCTTCTTTTATTTACCAACTTGTTAAAGAAACTTCACCGCTATTTAGCCACATTTCTTGTCCAGTATCTAATTGAACCAATAGCTGACCGCTATCTGATATTTCCTTGGCAATTCCTTTGTAGTCTTTGTCATTTTGGCAAAAAGTGACCGTCCGACCTAAGACAAGGGAGTGTTGTTTGTAAAGATAGATCAGCTCGTCCGGATCACATTCATAAAAATCTTTCCAAATTTCAGCAATGAGTTCATTGCGTGTGATAGGTTGCTTTTCGTGGAAGAGAGAGGCAGCTTTATTTTTTAACTCTTTCGGAAAATTAGAGATTGCGAAATTGATACCCACTCCAATAATCACATCAGTGACTAAGCCGGTTTCGACAGAAGTAATAGCTTCGGTTAAAATGCCGGCTATTTTCTTGCCCTTGTAGTAAATGTCATTGACCCATTTAATGTCCATTTCCATTAAAGTGAGGTCTTTAATAGCCTTGTAAATGGCTCCGGCAGTCAGGATAGTATAGGCGGGAATTTGTTGAAAAGGGAGATTGGGTTTCAGATGAAGGGACATATAAATCCCGCCTTGATCTGGAGCAAAATAATTTCTGCCAAAGCGTCCACGACCAGCTGATTGAGAGGAAGCTAGATAGAGGGTGTTGGCAGGATTGCCAGCTTCAACTCCTGCTTTGGCATCAAGTTGAGTGGATTTGCAGTTTGGATTGAAGGAAACTTGAATAGGAGCAGTTTCTTCTATTTTCTCAGCAATCAATAAATCACCTGAAAGGAGCTTATAGCCTTTATTTTTAACGGATTCAATGTGAACGCCTTCTTTTTCCAAATGTTGAATAGCTTTCCAGATAGAAGTGCGTGAAATTCCTAACTTTTGTGCTAATTTTTCACCACTGACATAGTCAGACTCTTGACTAAGAATGTCAAATAAAATTTCGTATGTTTTCATGTCTATAAGCTGCTCTTTCTTAGGGTTAGTTTGGTGGCGAGTGTTACCATACGTGGAATGGTTGAGCTAGGATGTTGAAATTCCTCGTGCAGCAGTTGAAAGCCTTGTCTGCCCATTTCCTCTGTAAAGACAGTAACCGTGCTGAGTGGCGGATAGACGTACTTGGCAATAGACGTATCGTTAAAAGCAATTACATTAACACGATCTGGCACAGGAATATCTGCTTCTTGCAGTGCTCGAAGTGCACCCACAGCTAAAGCATCACTTGCTATGAAAAATGCAGTCGGAAGTTGTTTGCCTAAATTTTCAATCAATTCTTTCATCATAGAATAACCTGATTCAGATGAAAAGTTTCCTATTTTGACGTATTTTTCCTGATAAAGTTGTTTTTCAGTTAGAAAATTTTTAAAGGTTACTAAGCGTGGATCAGATAGGATAGTGGTTTTGTCAGAAGTCTGTTCTTGCCCCACTAGCAGTCCAATTTGTCGGTGTCCATTTTCTAAAAAGTGGCTCAGAACAGCTGTAACAGAATTTTCAAAGTCTGTTGTGACGCAGCTATGGCCATAGGCAAGCGTATTGCTATCAATAAAAACAAGCTGCTCTGTGTGGAGTTCCAACTCCTTTATCTTTTGAGGGCTGAATTTTCCAATCGCAACGATACCGTCAACTTGGACGAGCTGTTCTAATTCTTCATTATTGAAAAAGCGCATAACATCATAACCCAACTCTTGGACTTTTTTCTCTACGCCGATTCGGATAGCATAGTAGTAGAGGTCGTCTAGTTCCTCCTCTTCTGTGTACCATTCCACAATCGCAATTCTGCGGTTTTGAGAATTGCGCTTGCTTCCTCTTTTTGTTTTTTTGTATTCTAATTCTTCTGCAATGTCAAATATTTTTTGGCGAGTCTCGTCACTCACAGACATAGATTGGTCGTGATTTAAAACGCGCGATACAGTTGCTGGAGAGACACCAGCACTTTTTGCAATATCTTTAATCGTTGCCATGATTGTTTCCTAATTTCTTTAAAGAATATGTCTATTATATCTTAAAAATTAGTAAAATACAAAAATATTTAGTAAATTTTCTAAAGTTTAGTATGAAAGATTGACGAGTATTATTTTTTACAGCTTGATTGATAAAATTTTGGTAAAATTTTACTAAAATACTTGAAATTTTACTAATGATATTTTATAATAAAGATAATAAAACAGTTACAAGACCTAACAAAATAAAAGGAGACTTTTTATGTCAACAACTCTTTCAACTCAACAATTGCGTTCAAACTTTGCAACGATTTTTGGGGCAGAAGCAGATTACACATTTTTTTCACCGGGACGCATTAACCTGATTGGTGAGCATACAGACTACAATGGTGGTCACGTTTTTCCTGCAGCTATTTCGCTGGGAACTTACGGAGTGGCGCGCAAGCGTGACGATAATTTACTTCGTTTTTACTCAGCAAATTTTGAAGACAAAGGGATTATTGAGGTGCCGCTAGAAGATCTTCGTTTTGAAAAAGAGCATAATTGGACGAATTATCCAAAAGGGGTGCTTCATTTCTTGCAAAAAGCAGGACATGTCATTGATAAAGGGATGGATGTCTATGTTTTTGGAAATATCCCAAATGGTTCAGGTCTCTCTTCATCGGCTTCTTTAGAGCTACTAACAGGAATAATTGCAGAGAGACTATTTGATTTAAAATTAGAGCGTTTAGATTTAGTAAAAATTGGTAAACAAACAGAGAATGAATTTATAGGTGTTAATTCTGGTATCATGGATCAGTTTGCCATTGGTATGGGAGCGGATCAACGGGCAATTTACTTAGACACGAACACGCTCGAATACGACTTGGTACCGCTTGATCTCAAAGACAATGTGGTTGTTATCATGAATACAAACAAGCGTCGTGAACTAGCAGACTCCAAATACAATGAACGTCGTGCAGAGTGTGAAAAAGCAGTCGAGGAATTAAAACAAAAACTCTCTATTGCAACCTTGGGTGAATTAAATGAGTGGGATTTTGATGAATACAGCTACTTAATTCAAGATGAAAATCGACTTAAACGTGCTCGTCACGCTGTGTTGGAAAATCAACGGACACTTCAAGCTCAAGCTGCTTTGCAAGCTGGCAATCTGGAAAAATTCGGTCGCTTAATGAATGCGTCTCATGTCTCACTTGAACATGATTATGAAGTCACAGGATTAGAGTTGGATACTTTGGCTCATACTGCATGGGAGCAAGAAGGAGTACTGGGCGCTCGCATGACAGGAGCAGGATTTGGCGGTTGTGCCATTGCTTTGGTTCGCAAAGATGCAGTGGAAGCTTTTCAAAAAAATGTTGGGCAAAAATATGAAGAAGTCGTAGGTTATGCACCGAGCTTTTATATTGCTGAAATCGCTGGTGGCAGCCGTGTGTTGGATTAAGCGAGCATTTTACATAATAGTAATAAGGGCTGACGAGGATTTCAGCCCTTTCTATAAAAGAAAGGAAAATCAATGGCACGAAATTTACTGAATGCCTTTGTAACAGAGGTCATAGCAAATAGCTCTTTTACAGAAATTGACCGAATTTATTTGACAAATCGCGTCATGAGTCTGGTTGGAGAAGAAGCTGCAAAGCAAGAGACAGCAGTAACCAGCTTAATTGATCTCAAAGATGATTTACTAGAAGTTGCTTTAGCAGTTGGAAAAATCGGCTCAACTCTTGCAGAACAGGATATTCTTGGGGCAGAGTTGATGAATTTAGTCACGCCAGCACCTAGTCAGCTCAATCAGCAATTTTGGCAGACTTATGAACAAGATCCTGAACGAGCTATTGCTGATTTTTATGAGCTTAGTAAGCGCAATGATTATATCAAGGTTAAAGCTATTACTAAGAATATTGCCTATCAAACACCGACTGAATATGGTGATTTGGAGATTACGATCAACCTTTCTAAACCAGAAAAAGATCCCAAGGAAATTGCAGCAGCTAAGAAAGCCAAGACGAGCTACTATCCAGCTTGCCAGCTTTGTTTTGAAAATGAAGGGTATCAAGGGCGACTAGATCATCCAGCGCGAGCGAATCATCGAATTATCCGCTTTGATTTAGCCGGACGAGAATGGGGCTTTCAGTATTCTCCCTATGCTTATTTTAATGAGCATTGTATCTTTTTAGATAGCAAACATACTCCTATGGCTATCAGCCGTGGTACTTTTGCGCGTCTTTTGGATATTGTAGAGACTTTTCCGAGCTATTTTGCAGGTTCTAATGCTGATCTTCCTATCGTGGGAGGCTCCATTATCACTCACGACCATTATCAAGGTGGACGACATACTTTTCCTATGGAAAAGGCAGAGCTGGACAAAACTTTCATCTTTGCAGGTTTTGAAAATGTAGAAGCCGGTATTGTTAACTGGCCCATGTCTGTTTTGCGGTTACAATCAACTGATAAATCTGCATTGATAGATTTGGCTGATAAGATTTTAAAAAGTTGGCGTGGCTATTCAGATTCAAGCGTTCAGATTGTAGCTGAGTCAAATGGTGAACTACATCATACGGTTACTCCAATAGCACGTCAAAAAAATGGTAAGTTTGAATTAGATTTGGTTCTTCGGGACAATCAAACGTCAAAAGAATATCCAGATGGTATTTATCATCCGCATAAAGATGTTCAACACATCAAGAAAGAAAATATCGGCTTGATTGAGGTCATGGGCTTGGCAATTCTTCCACCTCGTTTGAAAAATGAGCTAAAAGAAGTTGAAGAATTTCTTTTGGGGCAAAGAAAAGAAGTGGCTCCTTATCATCAAGCGTGGGCTGAACAGTTAAAAGCTAGCCATTCAAATATAACGGCAGAATCAGCTCAATCAATTGTACGTGCTTCGATTGGTCAGATTTTCAAACGTGTCTTGGAAGATGCAGGTGTTTACAAGCGAACAAAAGAAGGTCACATTGCCTTTATGCGTTTTATTGAATCGATTGGTCTAGTGAAATAACCTATTAAAAAATTGCTATTTTCGGAGATGATTATCGAGACAGCTTGGAAATGGCATTCGACACATCCAAACGGTTACG
>ERZ773269.1933-NODE-1933-length-17467-cov-5.855445_pt1 | contig 17467 bp, 19 predicted proteins | sample MGYA00511958_ERZ773269 | MGnify/ENA primary metagenome ERZ773269 (study PRJEB29015, sample SAMEA2737761) | human gut metagenome | biome: human gut; feature: human-associated habitat; material: faeces | place: China | collected 2012 ... | reverse complement strand
GGCTCGGTGTGGAGCATGATTTGTATGAACTCCTTGACCTTGCGGGGCGCTCGTTTGAGTGCCTCCATGAAATCCTTTGTCTGCTCTTGCAGCTTTTCATATTTGCGTTTCCATACGCTGACATCGCGCTTGAGCGTTTCCACTTTATTCTTCAAATCTCCGATCAGCCCGCGAGAAGCGACTCCCTCCTTGCTTGGCAAGCTCCCTGATCCTCTCGTTGTATTTTTTTCAGCGCTTGCTTCTTCTTATCAATCTTATCCTCGATCGATTCCAACCGCGCCTGCTCCTGCTGCACCTTGAATTGCGTCACCGTCAGGTGTTCCTCCGAGCTGCCGCGTTCGCCGCGCTCCACATCGTCATACCCGGCGTCGCGCATATACCGGAAGAAATCGTCCTGCAAGACGCTGTAGGATTTCTTGAGAACGGGCTTGCCATTTGTACTCAAGATGAAAGTGTTAATCGTTGATGCCGATCCACAGTCTGATGTATCCGCAGGATTTGGATATCGTGATTGTGATGAAAGTAATGAAACACTTACAGCTCTTATGGATACAGTAATGAAAGATGAAGATATTCCTTCAGACTGTTATATCAGGCATCAGGCAGAAGGAATAGACATTATCTGTTCTAACATTGGACTGGCAGGTACGGAAGTACAGTTGGTAAATGCAATGAGCAGGGAATATGTATTGAAACAGATTTTATATGGTATCAAGGATCAATATGATGCAATTATCATTGATTGTATGCCATCATTGGGAATGATCACAATCAATGCACTGGCTGCATCAGATGAAGTACTAATTCCGGTTGAAGCGTCTTACCTGCCAATCAAAGGATTGCAGCAGTTATTAAAAACGATCGGTAAGGTCCGTAAGCAAATCAATCCGAAGCTGCAAGTCGGTGGAATTCTGTTTACGATGGTGGATGCTCATACGAATGATGCCAGAAATAATATGGAACTTCTCAGAAATGTATATGGAGGTCAAATTCATATCTTCGATAATTATATTCCATTTTCTGTAAGAATGAAGGAAGCAGTCAGAGAAGGACAGAGTATTTTCTCTTATGATCCGAAAGGCAAAGCTACAGAAGCTTATCGGAGAGTGACGGAGGAGGTGCTGAAAGATGCCATCTAAAAAAAGAGCAACTCCCGTTTCCTTACAGCCGCTTGATGCATTGTTTGGAACAAACGAAGAGACAACCAATGGAATTAGTGAGATAGCAATAGGAAGTCTTCATCCATTTACGAATCACCCGTTTCAAGTAAGAGATGATAAGAAAATGGAAGAATTAGCGGAAAGTATTACACAATATATCTTACGGTATGTAACAGAATCCACATTCGACAGTTATATGTGGCAGTTGATCGAGAATAAGCAGAAATTCATCTCCCAGATCATGACCAGCAAAGCACCTGTCCGAAGCTGCGAAGATGTGGATGAAGCTGCACTTTCCTATGCGGAGGTCAAAGCACTTGCAACCGGAAATCCGGCAGTAAAAGAGAAGATGGCATTGGATGTTGATGTGGCAAAATTAAAACTTTTAAAAGCCAACCACATGAATAACCAGTATCGACTGGAAGATGATATTGCAAGGAATTTTCCGCAACAGATTGCAAAATTGATGGAGATCATTGACAGCTACAAGGCAGATATCGCTCATTTTTCTGAGCATAAAATTACAGATCCAGAGCAGTTTTCTATGGAAATCAGTGGCAAAGTGTTCACAGAAAAGAAAGAGGCAGGAGCGGCTCTTCTGGCGGTCTGCAAAGACATTAAGTCTGTAGATGCAGCTATGGACATTGGAAGTTATCAGGGATTTAACATGAGAATCCAATTCGACAGCTGGAGCAAAGAGTTTATCCTGTCTGTAAAGCATGAATCGGTAGCTAAAGTTCGGTTGGGAGCCGATGCCCTGGGAAATATCACTCGTATCAATAATCTTTTGGAAAGCTATCCGGAGAGACTGGCAGAAGCAGAACAACGGCTGGAAACGGTACAGGAGCAGCTGGCAAATGCGAAAGCGGAAGTTGGAAAGCCATTCCCAAAAGAAGAGGAACTGAACCAGAAACTGGAGCGGTTGTCAGAGTTAAATGCGCTTCTCAATATGGATGAAAGGGAAGATACAGAAGCAGAGCAGCCAGAATCAAAAGAGAAAGAAGAAAGACCGGCACATGGTTCTATCCATGAGAAATTGCAGATTTATAAAGAAAAAAGCCAGCGGGAAAGTGAAACTGGCAGGGAAACCAGAAAACGGGACTTCGGTCTGGAATAAATAAACAGGAAAGATGGCATAATTTGGTAGAAGAAGGTTCTGCCGGTTATGCCATTTTTTAGAACACAGGAGGAATTTGAATGGCGAGAAATATGATAACAGGAAAAGAAACGCAGAAAATGCAGGAATATACGCAGGAACAGATAGATCGTGCAGAACACATGGGAATAGAGATTCCATCGGATGTAAAGGAACAGATTTTTGAATATGCAAATCTGATTGGCGGGGAAGAGAAAGTAAGGACGTTGGTAAGAAATCTGACAGATGCAATCAATCAGGCAGATGAAGATAAAGTAGAGGAACTTCTGGATGATGCAAAAATGGATATTCAGGACCTACCAGATCCAACCATAGGTAAGCTGGAATTACGTGATTATGGATATACAGCAGAAGACATGGTGCCGCTTAGAAAAGAAGCAGCTTTGGATTATCACAGAATGGGTTCTAAGATTTATTGCCTGGGCAGCGATGGCGGTAAGGGAGAGTATGCAAGTAAAGAAATGATACAGGCACACGAAGGGCTGTTTGGCATGGAATTACAGATGTGGGAACGGATAAGGGATCAGGATCTGGATTATACCGATGAAGATTTTGGAGCATTTCAGGAGCCTATGAGTGTCATTGAGCAGGAAGAAGCACTGAAATTATACGATGCCGGAGCAGATATTTATCTGATTACTAATTTTTCGTCACCAATCTATGTCACGGAACGCATGGAAATCGAACGAGGACCGGAGCATTATCAGATGTCCATGGCAGAACGGGAGCGTTTCCGTAACCTGGAATGGGAAATGCAGAAATATCCACAGATTCAGTCTTTGAAAGAGGCAAACCTGTTGTTAGGAACAAGGCGAACCTTTGGTATTTATCAGATCAAAGATGATTCACCGGGTGAAAACTATGCATTTATGAATATGAGTTTTATTGAAAGTCATGGTATGCAGATAAAAAAAGAAGATTATAAGCTGGTCTATGTTGGCGAATTACTGGGAAATATGTCACTGGATGATATTTTTGAAAGATTCAACATTGACAGACCGAAAGACTTTCGAGGACATTCACTGTCTGTCAGTGATATCGTAGTTCTGAATGACGGAGAAAAAGTAACCGCTCATTTTGTAGACAGTATCAGTTTTGAACAGCTGGATTCTTTCCTGAATCTGGAAGAACAGGTTCTTAGTGAACTGGCATATGAGGTAGGAGAACGGTATTTTGCTATTCAGAGGACAGAAGAAGGATACGATTATTCCTTTTACGATGAAGATTTCCGTCTGATGGATGGTGGCGTCTATGAAAATGATGAAATTTCTATTGAAGAAGCGGCAGAGGAACTTCTGGAAGACGAAGGCTGGACTGGAGAACGCATCCGTGGGGATTATGATCAGTTGATGGAAAAGGTAGAAGAAATGGATGAGGTTGTAATGGCAGAGATTCAGAAAAGCCAGGGCGAATATAAGCCTTTGGCAAAGGTGGAGGAACTGGAAGAGGCGAATTACAACATGATTGATAATGTCCTCAACAATATGCCACCGAAGAAAGAACCTTATCTGGAATATTTTGCCACAGAATGTGATGAGTTCCATGATATGGGAGCTTATGAAAAAAGTACCGATGTTAATCAGATAGCTGCAGTCTATGAAAAATATAGGGAGAATCCCAAAACTGCGTATCTGGGATGTACCATGGGAATTATTTATCGTGATCCGGAAGACAGTTACTATGATGAAGCCGAATTTGCGATCGTTAAAGGGAATACCGTATTCGGAAATCTGATGGATGATGTTCGATTTTATGGAGAACTTGCACTGGTACGGGAAGGGATCGAGAAAATTCATGAAGCATTGCCGGACTACAAGTATGTACCGATGAGGGATGTTCGAGAAGCAATGTATCCTGAGAAAATGACCACAGAACAGCTGGCAGAGGCACTGGATGAGATTGCAGAAGCTTTTGATCCGTATGAGTATCGAGATAATGTGGAGAGGGGAGAAAATACGGTGCAGGAAGTAATGCTGGATTTGAGAAGTGGAAATATTCATTCCTATATTTCATATCTGAAGGATATTGTAGACGAAGAATGCGATCTGTCTGTTCGTGCAGGAGTATTGATTGAAAGACTGAAAGCCTATGAACCTGAACTTCCAAAGGATATGGAACCAATGGTGTATGTAAACTATTGTGAAGAAAGTGATCTCATGAATCCAAGATGTCAGAAGCTGTCTGAGCTGGATGCAAAAACAGCAGAAATGGATAAAGAATGGTATGCAAAACGTGATCCGAAGACAGAGGAACCTACAAAAATTGCAAAGATATATGTGACTGTATATTATGCGGAAAAAGGTGAACAGATGCTGCATCATTTTAAGAAGTCAATGGATATTGGAAATGGACATGGCGGTATTGTGAGTCAGTTGAAGTATGATAATGAAATGAAGCTTACAGATGAGTATTGGATCAATTACCAGAAAGGCAAAGGAAGTGAAGAGTTCCAAAAGTATATGGAAGATCTGACAGACATGCAGAATCATGTGCTTCCGTATCTGCAGAGTTTTTGCAATCTGGAGGAAAAAGGTGTGAAGGAGAGACGAGAACAGCAGATAGCAGAAAGATATGAAGGAAGAGCAGATGAGAGGGTAACAAGTACCGAAGCGAATGAAGTTGTTAAGGATGTAGGAAAAACAGATAGAAAACCGGCACAGCAGAAGCAGGCGGTAGATGGAAAAGATAAGAAATTATCCATTCATGAACGGCTTGAGATCAATAAGAGGATTATTCAAGAAAAGCAGGGAAAAGATAAAACGGAGAGAGGAGTTGATTTGGGTGTAAGGACAGTGTAGAATAAGCAGAACGAGTCGGAGGTCATGGATGATAACGTGGCTTCCGGCTTTATTGCGTATTGTCGGAAGAATTATAAATGGTATAATGAATGTAAATGCGATAAAAGAATGTCGCCTGTTATGCGACTTCCAAATGAGAAAAGTGTGTTATTCTGAGATCAAACAAGAGGCTAATAGAGTCAGGAGGGTGACATTATGAGTAAAAAAGGATATAGCAGACCAGGATTCTTTGGATCCATAAACCATTATGATGCAAACGGAAAAAAGTAGGCGAGAGCAGACCAGGATTCTTTGGTGGTATGAACGACTATGATGCAAATGGAAAGAAAATCGGACATAGTTCGCCTTCCTTTTTTGGTGGTATGAATCATTATGACAATAACGGGCATAAAGTAGGTGAGAGTCGACCAGGATTCTTTGGCGGTTTAAACCATTATGATGACAAGGGGCATAAGCGGGGGCATAGCAATCCAGGATTTTTAGGTGGATTCAATCATTACGGTTAAAACTGCACAGAGAGCAGCACAAGCGGCAAGGGCTGCGGCAAAAGCCGCCGTGGTTACGGTAAAGGCGATTGCCAAAGCGACCGCACTTGCCATTAAAGCGATTATTGCCGGAACGAAAGCCTTGATTGCCGCTATCGCCGCAGGCGGCTGGGTGGCGGTTTTGGTTATTATCGTGATTTGCCTGATTGGTATGATCCTCGGCTCAGTATTTGGCATTTTCTTCTCAGACGAAGATTCCGGCACTGGAATGAGTATGCAGACCGTTGTGCAGGAAATCAATACCGAATACGATACCAAGCTGCAAGAGGAAAAGAACTCGGTATCCTATGATGTTCTTGAAATGAGTGGCAGCAGAGCCGTTTGGAAAGAGGTGCTTGCCGTTTACTCTGTAAAAACGAATACGGATCAAGATAACCCCCAAGAGGTTGCCACAATGGACGATGGCAAAAAGCAACTCTTAAAAGACATCTTTTGGGAGATGAATCAAATATCTTCCCGAACAGAGAGCAAGACCGAAACAGTTATTACCGAAACCGATGACGGACACGGTAATATCGTGGAAACTGAAAGCACGGTCACACAAACCTATCTGTATATTACCGTCAGCCACAAGACTGCCGAGGAAATGGCGGCGCAATATGGTTTTAACGAAGAACAGAAAGGCTACCTCGCTGAACTGCTTGCAGATGAAAACAATTACCTTTGGTCACAGGTGCTTTACGGCATTACAGGCGGCGACGGACAGATCGTGACCGTTGCACTCTCTCTGGTTGGCAATGTGGGCGGTCAGCCGTATTGGTCGTGGTACGGTTTTAACTCCCGTGTAGAATGGTGTGCTTGCTTTGTATCTTGGTGTGCCAACGAGTGCGGCTATATCGACGCTGGAGTTATCCCAAAATATGCAGGCTGTGTCAACGGAGTACAATGGTTTAAGGATCGTGGACAATGGCTGGATGGCAGCGCCGAGCCTGCCCCCGGAATGATTATTTTCTTCGATTGGGCAGACGAAAGTGGTCAGGATGGATTATCCGACCATACGGGTATTGTTCAAAAGGTCGAAAACGGCAAGGTTTATACGGTCGAGGGCAACTCCGGCGACAGTTGCCGAGTCAATGAGTATTCTATCGGTTATTACGAGATTCTTGGCTACGGCGCACCTGCCTATTAAAATACACAAGCCGCCTGCATTTTGCAGGCGGTTGGATTACATATCAGAAAGATATTGTGCCGGTTTGAAAACTAAAAGTCTCAAAATACAGACTTAATAATTGCGATTTCACTCTCAAAGTGCTATAATACAAACTATATTTGGGTGGAGGTGCGGAAATGAAAGTACGGTACAACAAACTTTGGAAACTTCTGATTGACAAGGGAATGAAAAAGAGTCAATTACGAGAAGCGGTCGGGGCAAGCAAAAGTACATTTGCGAAACTCGGAAAAAATGAAAATGTTACCCTTCCCGTGCTGTTGAATATATGCGAATACTTAGAGTGTGATTTTGGCGACATAATGGAAGCCGTACCCGAAAATGAGGTGTAGGATCAATGAACAAGAAGATTTTAATTGTGGATGACGAAAAAGAAATCGTTGATCTGCTTGAAGTGTATTTGAGTAACGATGGTTATTCAGTATATAAATGTTATAATGGGTTAGAGGCGATGAAATGTATCAAACAGTCGCAGATTGATTTAGCGATACTTGATATTATGCTGCCGGATATTGATGGTTTTCGACTTTGCCAAAAAATTCGGGAAAAGTTTTACTTCCCTATTATTATGCTTACCGCCAAAATTGAGGATAGCGACAAGATTATGGGGCTTACGATTGGTGCGGATGATTATATAACGAAACCGTTTAATCCTTTAGAGGTTGTGGCAAGAGTAAAGACGCAATTAAGGCGTTATCAGAGCTATAACAGTCCTAATTTGAGCCAATCCGAAGAAAAAGACGAGTATGACATCAGAGGTCTACTGATAAACAGAGTCAGCCACAAGTGCTACTTGTATGGCAAAGAAATAGCCTTGACTCCGTTGGAGTTTTCTATTCTGTGGTATCTGTGCGAACATCAGGGTAAAGTTGTCGCCTCGGAGGAATTATTTGAAGCCGTGTGGAAAGAAAAGTATCTTCGCAACAGTAACAATACGGTAATGGCGCACATTGGGCGGCTTCGGGAAAAATTGAATGAACCTTCAAAAAATCCGAAGTTCATTAAAACTGTTTGGGGGGTAGGGTATGAAATTGAATAAAAAAGAAAAAAACTATCTGCTCTCTACCTTGTTCAAAGGGTATGTAATTCAATGTGCGATTTGCTCTGTGCTTATTTTTGGCGGTACTTTTCTTTTAGGAATTATGGCAGAGGAAATTCTCCGCAAGTATGTTTTGTATTATTACTTGTATTACAGAACAGTATATCTTTATATAGTGGCTGTAATCGTGTGGGGTGGCTGTATTATATACATGACATACCTACTTTTGAAAAAAGTAGTCGCCTATGTGTACGAGGTACAGGCTGCGACAGGAAAAATGTTCGATCAGAATGTCAGTTACATTGAAATGTCCCCGGAGTTGAGTGAAATCGCCGCTAACATCAATCAGTTAAAACAAGAGGCTGAAAGTAATGCAAGGCTTGCAAAAGAAAATGAGCAGCGAAAAAATGACCTGATTATGTATCTTGCACACGATTTGAAAACACCGCTTTCTTCTGTAATCGGGTATCTTACTTTACTGCGTGATGAGTCGCAAATCTCAAAGGAACTTCGAGAAAAGTACCTTTCAATCACTCTTGGTAAGGCAGAACGGTTAGAGGATCTGATTAACGAGTTTTTCGAGATAACACGATTCAATATATACGATATTACATTACAATACACGAAAATCAATTTAACTCGCCTGCTGGAGCAACTTGTATATGAATTTAAGCCTATGCTCAAATCAAAGAATTTGCAATGTAATCTTTGTGTTGATGATGATATAATGCTTCGATGTGACGCAGACAAAATTCAGCGTGTTTTTGATAACCTTTTGAGAAATGCGGTTATCTACAGTTTTGAAAATACGGATATCACGATCAGCGCACAATGTCAGGAAGATACGGTCAGCATTATTTTTTGTAACCACGGCGATACTCTGCCGGAAGAAAAGTTAAACAGGATTTTCGAGCAGTTTTATCGGCTTGACGCAGCGAGAAGTACAAGCAGTGGAGGAGCTGGATTAGGTTTGGCGATTGCAAAGCAGATTGTTGAACTACACAATGGTACAATCGTTGCAGAGAGCCAAGAGGATCAAAACAAGTTTTCAATTACTTTGCCGTTGGCGTAGGAAAATTGTAAGAATTTGCATAGAAAAAAAGAGGAATATCTTACGAGCAATCAAGAAAATACGGGCTTCTGTTTTGGTACAATAAAAGTATCAAGATAGAGGCTCGTATTTTTTGTGATACAGCATAAGGAGGAATGATGAAGTTGCTAAGAAAACAAATGCTGCTATGTTCTATTTTGTTTCTTGTATTTACGCTATCTGCCTGCTCTGCAATTGGGCAGACAGACGAAAACAATCTTACAGATAGCGCAACATCCGCAGAAAAAACGGTATCAGTTGTACGAGGGACAATTACTCCAACCGTTTCAACGCAAACGACTATTGTTCCGGCAGTACCGTTTATTATTTTCTCACCCGAAAATGGCATATTTAATACAGCGGTAGAATTAGAAGAAAAAATCACTGCCGGGCAAATTATTGGAACTGTGAACGGCAAAGAATTGAAATCTCCGGTGGATGGTACAATTACCTCTATTGCCCCATCCAATGAAAGCGTACCGAGTAATTATCCCGTAGCGATAGTGCATTATACAGGATTTGCCCTCAATGTAGAGGCAGATAATTTTTTGAGTACCTTACCGGAGTATGCAGAGTTGAAAGCAAAATTTCAAGTATATGATGGTGTAGGACCAACCGATATGATTGCCGTGGTGTCGCCTGCCGCAGATGAAAATGCGTTTACGGGAATCGTGCCGCAAGAGGGCATTCTGCAATGCTTGATCAGTCAAACAGTCGATGTGAAATCGGGGCAAAGTGCAACGGTAGTCATAACGGCGACAACGAGAAATGATGTCCTTATATTGCCGCTGTCGGTAATAGCGGGTAGACAAGGGACGGGATTGGTTACTGTAATTACTCCGAATGGAGAAAGAGTGGAAACAAAAGTGACATTGGGTGTGACAGACGGAGCCAATATAGAAATACTGTCCGGCTTAGAGGAGGGCGATGTAGTTTCTGCTACTCCGCCAAACCTTGATCCGAGGGGGATTTGATAAAATGAAAGGAATTTCCGAAAAGACTTTAATCAAAATAAAGGATTTGAAAGCAAGCGTCAAATTGAATAATGGCGATATGCTGACAACAGTAACCAACGCTAATATGGAATTGCAACGAGGGCGCAGTTATGCCATTGTCGGAAAGTCCGGCTCAGGCAAAACAAGCCTTATATCCATTATTGGCTTGTTAAATCGGGAATATGAGGGCGAGTACCTTTATGATGGTATATCTATTTCTGCTTTGAAAGACCGTGATCTGTCTATACTGCGAGCCAATAATATCGGATTTGTATTTCAGAACTACTCTCTGATTAAGCACTTGCGGGTATGGGAAAATATCGAATTACCCCTACTCTATGCCAAAAAGTCGTTTACCGCCAAACAGCGTCACGAGATAATTACAGGCTTGCTAAAAAGTGTCGGCTTAGAAAGCAAGGAAAATGATTACCCAATCAATTTGTCCGGCGGTGAACAACAAAGAGTTGCAATCGCAAGGGCGCTTGCAGTATCTCCGGAAGCCATTTTATGTGATGAGCCTACGGGAGCGTTGGATAAAAAGACGGGAACGCAGATTATGGAACTGTTGCACAGCGTCGTAAAAGAAAATGGAATTATGCTGCTGTTGGTTACGCACGATCCTGATATTGCAGATACCTGTGATACGATTTTTGAAATGGATGGAGGGAGGATAACTTGTGCTAAAAATGATACTTAAAGACCTTCGTCTGTCTCCACTTAGAAGTATTCTGACAAGTGTTTCAATGCTTGTAGGCATTATCGCAATGCTTGGATCGGTATTAGTTGGTACGCTTGGACGGGAGTATTTGATTTCCGTAAACGCACAGGTATATGGCTGGTCACCTACTTACTCATTCGTGATAACGGAATCCGATTTTCACGATAGAAATAAAATGGAACAATTATTCCAGAGATTTGAAGCCATTGATGATGTAGCCGCTGTTACTTTTTCTATGGGAGAAGATATTCGATTTGCACCAATGAAAGATTTAACGCCAATACCGCCGAATGATGTTTACCAAAACCTGATGGCTTTTGATTTAGTTTGCACCACGGAGGCATATAGTCAAGTCTATAATCTTCCAATGACATCCGGTAGATGGTTAGAGCCTTCGAGTGAGGGCGGCTCGCTTGAAGTGGTCATAAACAAAGAAGCTAAAAACTATTTTAATGATTCGCCCTATGCTGCAGGAAATGTAAAAAGCACACTTTCGTTAACCCCATTCAATATTGTCGGAGTAGTAAACGATGGCAGGGATTTTCCGACTATCTATGCGGATTCTGCGGCGATCCTCAATTTCGCACCAGCAATGTGGCAAGTACAAAATGCAAATGTGTATTGGCATCCCACAACAGGACTGACAATCGAACAGATACATTCTGCCCTTGGCGACATTTTGACTGATACCATTGGCGGTTACTGGGAAAGTGCTGGGCGGAGTGATATTGGAGATACCTATGATTCGGTATTGTCCATACTGCAATTAGGGCTTTTGGTTACTTCGCTTTTGTTGCTGTTTGTTTCCGTATTAGGGCAGATCAATATCGGACTATCTTCATTGGAACAGCGCACACATGAGTTGCTGATCCGCAGAGCGATAGGTGCTTCACGAACAAATATTGTGGCATTGGTTTTAGGCTCACAGTTGATTTTATCAATATTCGTTTGCCTTGCAGCTATTTTGATTTCGCTGATTTTGGTGCATTGTATTGGAGCGTTGCTCCCTGTGGATTCCCCGGTGGGAACACCGAGTTATCCAATCAGCGTTGCTGTTGTTGCAGTTGCTGTGTCTGTGCTTACAGCATTATTGGGCGGATTATTACCAGCATTGAAAGCAGCAAAATTAGAGCCTGCATTGGCTCTTAGATAATAAAACTCAATTCAAGGAGGAAACAAAATGAAACGAACAATCTCAAAATCCGAAAGACCGTACAGACTGTTATTGTGTGTTATGATTTCTTTGCTGGTGATTATGCTGGCAGGCTGCTCCACTTCTTCGGACTCCGACACAAACACAAGAGGTTTCACGGACTTTGCTACCATTGAAGAAGAATACCTAACGACCATTGAGAGTTTGAATTGGCCGGAGGGCTTTACGCCGCCTGATGCTTTGGAAGGCGAAGATACGGGAGCGTCTTTTCAGATAGGATATGGCGATACAAGAGCATCTAACCTTTGGGAATATTCTTGGATGCAGGAATGGCTTGATACTTACAATACGGATTCGGAAAGGGCGGCAAAAGCCTTAGCTGAACTCGAAAAAGCCTTTGATATGCCTTATATGGGAACAGATCGCTGTGATGACGCCACACGCAAATATCTTCGTGATAATATTGATAAAGCTAAGTTGGGAGATCCGTCTGGATTTACAGAGTGTATTCAGGCAAATTATGCCGATTAAAAATGGCACATAGGAGTTTTGGTGTTGGGAGGTGAGCACATATATGCAGAGAAAACGCCGTAAGAAAAAACGATTTGGAGTATTTTTGTTTTTGCTTGTAGTTTGTATCGGCATAGGTATAATGTTTGTGCCGTGGGCAATGCAGCCGGAAAATTTCAGAGAGGTAAAGAATAAAATAAATGGTTTTCTCTACAAAGAAGATTTTCCTGACTCTTATAATGCAAAATCGCTGATTTTGGTGGATTGTTCTGATGATGAAATATTTGTTTCAAAAAACGAGAACGAGCCACAAATTCCTGCAAGTTTAGCCAAGCTGTTTGTTATTGAGTATGCGTCAACTTTAGCAGACCTTGATAGTATCGTTGTTGCAGACTATGGTGCTATTTCACTCACGAAACCTGGCTCGTCTGTTGCTCAAATCAAGGAAAAAGAATACTTTTTACACAATCTATTTGCGGCAATGTTAGTACCGTCAGGGAATGACGCAGCTTATGTGGTTGCTGATTATTGTGGAGGATTACTTTCGCCGCAAGCAGAAAGCTGTCAAGAGCGTGTGAGGATTTTCATGGAGAACTTAAACCTGCATTTGCAACAGCAGGGGTACTTAGACACAGTTTTATATGATCCGAGTGGTTTTGATATGGAGGCACTTACCACCACTTTAGATTTGAAAGAAGTAGTATATCGGTTGTTGGAATACTCGTGGTTTAGAGAAATTGTATCTCAAAACACTTATACGGCAACACTGCCTGATGGCAGTACACAAATATGGCAGAATACAAACGCCTTCCTTGATCCGACATCCGAATATTACAACGAAAATGTATGCGGAATTAAGACTGGCTCTCTGTCTGACGACTATAACTTGATTGTGCTTTATCAGCAGCACGGAAAAGAGTTTTTGATATGCAGTTTAGGCTCTCAGTCCGATTCCTCTCGTTATGACGATGTGAATTTTATTCTGAAAACGATTGATGAATCGTATTATCTCACGCAATAAATCTTATGTTGTCCAAGACAAAAAAACTAACCAAGGGGGGTGATAATATCGGACGAATCGTAATAATGGAGTTCAAAGCACAAGACTCAACAGCCTTTGACGATATGCTGGCTTTTGTAAAACAGCACCCTGATTTTGAAAAATTAGAGATTTCATATGAGCCGACATTATCCCTTTCCGGCTTAGAAATCAATTTGAGCCGGCGCAGAGTTATCAATAACGGTCAGGAAATTGAACTGACCGTCAAAGAGTACGATATACTCTGCTTGCTCGCAGCCAATAAAGGTCGTGTTCTTACATACGAGCAGATTTATGATAAGGTGTGGGGCGAAATATCAGCAGGCAATGAAAAGGATACCGTAGGCTTTCACATTCGGAATCTTCGTAAAAAACTTTGTGATACAAACTCTCACTTTTCCATAGATAGTGTTCGTGAGATCGGCTACCGCTTTAACAGTCAGTAAGCAGTCCCTCGTAGTTCATAATGAATTGCGAGGGATTATTCATTTTCTAAGACGGTATGTCGGAATTTGATAAATCCCTGCAAATGTTGATTTTATACGACTGTTAAGAGCAATATCGTGTCTAAACTTGCGACTGGACTTTGCATTTTCTACGAGTTATCTTCGTAATATCTCGGCATTATACTACTGGAATGTTTATCATAAACAGGGCATGATTTATGGCGGAATGAGCAGTCGTTCTCGTGCCATTTATCAGGTCTTGCTTGGATACGAATATGTTTAACTCCATTCTTATCCGAGTAAAGATTACTATTTTTTATAACTGTGTTCTTGACATTAAGGACACTTTTGCATAATGTATTAACTGAAGCCACTTGTGAATACTCCTTTTGTGTTTTTCTTCGCAGTTAATACATTAAAGGACACAAGTGTTTTTTCAATATGGTGTTGTTAATTTATGGTGTTAGGCTTCCACCATTATGCCAGAAGCCTCATATAAATTTATTGGGAAGAGTTACCGATCAAGTTTTCTCAGAATCCGAAGAATGGGATATTGATACGGTGTCAGAAACTATTGCATCGGAATATGAAAGAGCAACGAATCTTTCGATAAATAAAGAGAAGCAGAATTTGCCAATAGAAGAAAAACGAACGATAGATGTTAAAGAAATACGAGAATGGCTGAACTTTATTATTACGATTATATCAGTTGTTTTGGGAGTTACGAATTCTTCAGCAACAACGATAAATAATTACAATTATACACAACAAGTCAATAATTATTACATCGTTGGAATGGGATATGATGCGAAGGAGCTAAATACGACTAAATATAGAATCGTTAATAGAGAATCTATTGTACGACTGAAGCATGACTGCCATTCGATTGTAATTGAAAAGCTTGAGGAAGGGAAAGTTGTTAGAATTATAGATAAATATAAAAAGTGGCGACAGATAATTTGGGAGAATGAAGATGGTGAAGAATGTATGGGGTGGATTCAAAATTATAAATTAACTGAGTTTAAAGTGCCTAGAAATAAATGATGTATATTTGATGAAATAGAATCTATAAGTGAAGGAAGTATTATGTGTGGTAGATATTATATTGATTCTGATATGGCAGATGAAATCGAAAAAGTAGTGCATGATATAGACCAACGGATCCGGCAGGAACATTTTGCAGGAGATATCTTTCCAACCAATGTAGCACCGATCATTGAAAAATCAGAACATGGATTGAAACTGGATGTTTGCAAGTGGGGATATCCATTGTCACAAGGAAAGAATCTGGTTATAAATGCAAGAGCAGAATCTGTTATGGATAAACCTTCTTTTCGAAATGGAATCCTCTATCACCGCATTTTGATACCGGCAAGTGGGTTCTATGAATGGAATCGGTTAAAAGAGAAAAATACATTTTCCAGATATGATGCACCAGTATTGTATATGGCTGGCTTCTGTGATTGGTTTGAGAATGAACGACGATTTGTGATTATGACTACAGCAGCCAATGAATCTATGATAAAAGTACATGATCGTATGCCGCTGATATTGGAAAAAGGACAGCTGAAAGATTGGTTCGATGACAGGAAAATGGAGCAAATTCTGCATCAGGTACCGGTTCAGCTAAAACGAGAGGCAGAATACGAACAGCAGAGCTTATTCTTATAATGGTTCAGAGGAGAAATAGAAAGATGCAAATATTTGTTGATGCAGATGCCTGCCCAGTGGTTGCGATCATTGAAAAGATTGCAAAAGATAATAGTGTTCCGGTAATGTTGTTGTGTGATACAAACCATGTTCTGTCATCGACTTATAGTAAAGTTGTTGTTGTCGGTGCAGGAGCAGATGCAGTAGATTATAAACTGATTAGTATCTGCCATAAAGGAGATATTGTCGTATCACAGGACTATGGTGTGGCTGCAATGGCATTGGGAAAAGGTGCTTATGCTATTCATCAATCAGGTAAATGGTACACGGATGATAATATTGATCAGATGCTAATGGAACGTCACCTGAGTAAAAAAGCCAGAAGAAGTTCCCGTAAATGTCATGTCAAGGGACCGAAGAAGCGGACGGAGGAAGATGATGAAAGATTCGCTCAGTCTTTTGAAAAAATGCTTTTGATGGCACGGGAGAAAGAAGGCAGATGAGGAATTGTAGATGCAGAGGAACGACAGAAGCTATAAAGACTTAAAACAAAAACAGAAGAGTGCAATAGCAGATAAAACATACAAAATGCACTTGAAGTTTTATCTTGAGAATCAGCGAATGCCGGATGCTACTGAAATGAATGATATATGCAAAAGTTTGTTTACGGCAGTTCAATCGCTTGCTCCTAAAACGGAATATGAAGAATTTTATAAAATTGTTGAAAAGCGTGAAAAGAGTTATGAAGAACGTATCCTGAGAGACATTCAGAATGGAATTATAATAGAAACACTTATGGCAAAAAAACATAAGAAAACGCCGGAAGAAAAAGCAGCTGTTGCGAAACAAAAGAAGCAGCAGAGGCGAGCAAGACGGAAACAAGAAACAAGAGATAATCTGGCTAAAGAAGAAATCTTGCAAGATGACAGATTTTTCGTTATTGCCGGTTATACCTCCGGAGGTGCACCGTATGGTGTCACCTGGGAGGAAATGGGTCTGAAACCTTGGGAAGATTTGGAAGAGAATAATTGAGTTGTCAGTGCAATCTTATTTATCTCTTGTGACAGAAACAGGTTCCCGTTTTGCCGGAAGTAAGTCTGAATTGATTTCAGGAGCATCGAGCAGCACAGAGAAATTTTGCTGAATGATATCCAGTGTTTTCTGCTTTTTCTGTAATTTCTGTTTTTCCCGGACGGTAGCAGCTTGTTCAGATTCAAGATTTTCAATCCGCTTCTGGATTTTTTCAGAGCTAGGGATTTTGGTAACACCGAGATCCTGAAGCTCTTTTTTTAGTGAATCGTGGAGTTGGTATTCTGCCAGATGCTTGGAACGGTATTCTTTTGGATTTTTTGCAGATTTGCAATCTTCTATCACTTTACGGCAGAGCCGGTAAGAATCACAGTGTTTCTGAATGACTTTCTGCGTGCTTAGCTCACTGGTGATGTGTGCTATTCTCTGATCAGCCGCTTTAACAGAAGCATCAACATCAGAAACATGCTGCCTGAAATCCTCATAATTCAGTAGGTTATTTTCTGAAAGATAGTTGAAGGTGCGGGCTGCCTCTTTTAGATTATTGAGTTTTGCCCAATGTTCAAATCCTTCTCGATTGCCAGTCGTTACATACGTGGAGATATTGATATACAGGCGAGCTTCTCTGGACAGATGTTTTGGAGTTTTCACTTTGCTACGATTTTTAGCTAAGTGGATGCGGACGTTTTCTTCCGTATAATAACTTCCCAGAGATTTCATATAAGTGAAATTTTTTTGTTCCGGTGCACGGAAAGAAAGATGCTTTCCCTGCCGGACTTCATATCCAGCTAACTGCATTTTTTGTAGAAATTCCTCATAGTTGATGGAAGTCCAGATTGCTTTATCAACTGCAACACGTAGCTTGGCTTTCCAACTGGTGCCACGATGATATTCCATGTTCTCTTTATAGCTTTTTCCTTTTTCTCCGGTTGGCATACTGGTGGCAAGTCCATTTTCATGGCAGATACGAT